>Ga0099364_10011983_pt1 | contig 11758 bp, 8 predicted proteins | sample TergutTh196P3_FD_73070 | JGI IMG/M metagenome (GOLD analysis project Ga0099364, IMG submission 73070) | Microcerotermes parvus P3 segment gut microbial communities from Pointe-Noire, Republic of the Congo - Th196 P3 | ecosystem: Host-associated > Arthropoda: Insects > Digestive system > Gut ...
GCCCGATGCTTTGCGCGATAGCTGGTTGTCGGCGCTTAAACCCGATAAAGGAATGGATGTGTTTCCTACCTTCACCGTACCTGTTGAATACCGTTCTGATGGCAACTCAAAACAATAAAACACGCCTTCTACTCTGCGGGTTGTATCAGACTGATACGTCAGCGTTATATTTGCCGTTCCCCTGCCCCTGTCTTCTACGGTCTGTTCAAAAGTTACCCACCGTACCGAACTGTTTACTCGTGCCACGCCATCGTCAGCGCGGGTGAAACGCGTCGTTTGTCTTTCCCTGCCGGTAAAATCCATCCGCGTCCAATTGCTTTCTACTACCCGAAAAGAAGTTTCAAACTCAATCAGTTCACCTTCAATTCGGATACCCGTCAAGTTGCCCCATGCCATAACTTCTGTCTGCGCTGTAACAGTAACAGAAAAAAGCGTGACAAGCACAACTGTAAAAATAATTCTAATTCTATTATTAATCATGAAAAATATGTATTTATTTATTAAACTTCAATATTCAAATCTCAAAAAATGGTTCAAAACAAAACGTATTTCGTTATAAGAAAATCGGTTATCTGTTGCTTCTCTTATCGGCGCCAATTTCAGATTATCTTCAGCAATAGCTGCTTGTATCCATGGCGTTAGTTCGTCGATTGTTTCCTGCGACACAAGGTCTATTACAGGGAGTTCACCAGCCAAAACCAATTCTGCCAAATGCGCCGCTATCGTTGATTCGGCAAGGTTTCGCCTTTTAGCTATTTCATTAATGGAAAGACCTTCGCAAAATAGATTGAAACTTTGCCTTGCCTGATTTCCCGGCTTCATGGAATATTTCTGTCTGCCCGATTCAGTTTCTTTTTTCTTGATTGGCAGCTTATCTACCGTTTGCTCCTCCTCTTTTTGCGGCATTTGATATATCCCATAACGCGACGGTATCGGCAAAACCATATCCTTTACTAAGGGAATATCGTTGTAGCGCGCTTTTTTCATGTTCTCTATGAACAGTTTAAGGTCAAGTTCCAATCCACAGAGATTCTTGTGAAAAGTTTTTGCCTTTTTAACCTTGAATACATTAATATATTGTTGCAACGGCACTATCATACCTTCAACTATTGTTTTGTGAAAATATTCTACTGCCTTGCTGCAACGTTCTGTAAGCAGGCTAATGTCATCGTTTTGTTTGGCAATAATGTTTTTCAACTGTGTCTGAAACTTTACAGCCACCTGCTGTACTTCAAACGCCTGCTTAAACAGTTCTTTTACAAGTTTGCGCGCCGAATTGTATTCTTCCGTTGTCTTTTCCTCAAGCATTTTGTTTAGGTTACGCGGTACTTCTATCAAATCTTCGCAATCGAAGTATAATAGTAACCGTTCTGCCCAGAAGCGTTTTTTACCTTCTTGGAGTTCTTGCTGCAACATTGCCTCATCTTTTTCCAATTTCGACAATTGCACTGCATATGAATCTGTTTGTACGCTTCGCTGCGTTATTTGCGAAAGCAATACAATGCCTTCTAATGACGTGCAACGGCTTAACGCCACGTATGACTGTCCGGCGGCAAACGCGCCTCCCGTATCGATGATTGCACGCTCGAAGGTTAAACCCTGACTTTTGTGTATAGTGATAGCCCATGCCAAACGAATAGGATACTGAATAAAATAACCGAGCTCTTCTTCTTCTATTTCAGCGGTTTCCTTGTTGAGCGTATAGCGTATGTTTTCCCATTTTTCCTTCTCTATTTTTATCACTTCTCCCGAACCTTCAAGCCTCACTTCGATTTTGTCTCTTTCGACATGGGCAACAGTTCCAAGCTTTCCGTTGAAAAAACGTCTCTCTTCGCCCGTATCGTTTCTGATGAACATTATTTGTGCGTCTTTTTTTAATGTTAGCGTCATTTCGGTAGGCAACGAATATTCAGGAAATTCACCGTTAATTTCGCCCTCGAACCTGTATGTGGGCGTTGTCAATCTGTCTAATTCACGGCTGTTGATAAAATCGGCTTTTGAGTTGTGCGTGGTAAGGGTGATATATTTTTTGCCGTCGGATGGTCTGAAATTTGGTTGATATTGCCGATTGAGCGTTTGCAAATCTTCATCTGTCAGTTCGTCGTTGCGAACGCGATTAAGTAATTCAACGAAAAACTGTTCGCGTTGACGATATATTTTCTTAAATTCGAGGTACACCGGCGGCACGCGCTGCACTGATTTGGCATGAAAAAAGAAAAGTGACTTGTAGTGGTCTCGCAAATATGACCATTCATCTTCCTTGACCACAGGCGGCAACTGAAACATATCGCCAATATACAGCATTTGCACTCCTCCAAAAGGTTTATCGCTACGTCGAATGAACCTCAACACTGAATCAATTCCGTCTAAGGTATCAGCGCGCAACATACTCACTTCGTCAATAATAAGCAGTTCCATACGTCGTATCATATCGCGTTTTGCGGCTGAAAATCTGAAGCGCTCTTTTGAGTTTCGGTACTCCATTCCGGGAATATACGGTTCGAAGGGCAGTTGAAACAGCGAATGTAGCGTCACTCCGCCCGCATTTATTGCTGCTACGCCCGTAGGAGCGGCAACGATACAGATTTTATGCGTCGTATGGCGGATATGCTTCAAAAATGTAGTTTTTCCCGTACCGGCTTTTCCGGTAAGAAAAATATGTTGTGAAGTCTGGTTCACAAAATCAACAGCAAGCTGAAAAACTGAATTGTTTGGATCGGTAATATTCATCTATACTCTATTCTCTTCACTCTTCATTATCTTCTCAACTTCCTGTTCGGTATTGAAAAGTTTTTCCTTACATTGCTGCAAAAGCGTCGAGGCGCGTTTTATTTCGGATGCCAAATCGTCGACGTCGGTCTCGCCACTCTCGATTTTTGCCAATATTGCTTCAATTTCTTCTATTGACTTGCGATAATTTGATTCCTTTTTTGTCATTATGAAATATTTTTTTTGATGGTGCAAAGATAAAAAAAATATTTTTTTTCAAAAATTTTTGTTATATTAAAAATAATTTATATATTTGCGTCGGGAAATTTTTCCTTTTTTTGTAATAATTAAAAAAGTAATATTAAATCTTTAAAATCAAATTGTTATGTCACAAAACAATCAAAAAGGCAACGTAGTTGCCATCGTAATGATGATTTTCCTTTTCGGGATGATCGCATTTGTAACAAATCTTGCAGCGCCAATGGGTGTGGTTCTAAAAAACCAGTTTGGCGTCTCCAATGCAATGGGTTTGCTTGGTAATATGGCAAACTTTATTGCATATGCCGTTATGGGTATTCCAGGCGGCTTACTGCTGCAAAGAATGGGATACAAGAAAACAGCCTTGATAGCTATTGCTTTCGGGCTTGTTGGCGTCTTTATCCAGTTTCTTTCCGGTCATGCCGGCGAATCCTCTGCTTTCGCAGTGTATCTGCTGGGAGCATTCGTAGCCGGTTTCTCGATGACCCTGCTCAACACAGTGGTCAATCCGATGCTCAACACCTTGGGCGGTGGCGGCAACAAGGGCAACCAACTTATTCAGGTGGGCGGCTCGTTCAATTCCGTTATGGCGACTTTCACTCCGGCATTCGTGGGAGTATTGATTGGCGAAGCATCAAAGGCAAGAATCTCCGATGTTTTTCCTGTAATGTACATCGCTATGGGAGTTTTTGCGCTTGTATTTTTTGTTCTCTGGGCTGTTTCCATTCCCGAACCTCATGCAGAGCGCTCGTCCGAACCCCTTGGCGACCTGATTTCAGGCGCGCTGAAATTTAAACATTTCATTCTGGGAGCCGTCGGTATATTCGTATACGTCGGAGTTGAGGTAGGAACACCCGCAACACTGAACCTGTGGCTTTCAGACTCTGCTGCTTCTTCTGTGGGAGCAACAACAGCAGGCTTCGTTGCCGGAACATACTGGTTTCTGATGCTAATCGGACGCTTGTTTGGAGCATCAATAGGAGGTAAAGTATCAAGCAAAACAATGCTTACGGTTGCCTCTTCAACTGCATTGTTTCTCGTTGCAATGGCTATTTTATTGCCGTCATCGGTCGGAGTATCATTGCCCGTTTTGCAAACCAACGACGCCGGAGCGCTATCTTTCGGATTGGCAAAAGTGCCGATTAATGCAATGTTCCTCGTATTGGTAGGTCTTTGTACGTCAATCATGTGGGGAGGTATATACAATCTGGCTGTTGAAGGCTTGGGTAAATATCTTGCAGCTGCTTCCGGTCTTTTTATGGTAATGGTATGCGGCGGCGGAATTATTCCTGCACTACAGGGATGGGTAGCCGACCTGGTTGGATATCAACTTAGCTATCTTGTACTGCTTGCAGGTTTTGCTTATTTGCTATACTATGCTTTGATAGGAAGCAAAAATGTGAACAAGGACATTTCTGTTGAATAAATTATAAAAGTTTAAAGTTTCAAGTTTCAAGTTTCAGGTTAAAAGCCTGAAAACTTGAAACTTGAAACCTAAAACTATAAACTATAAAAATGGATACATTAAAAATAAAGGAAAAATTCATATCGCTCTACGGAAGCGATGGTACGATGTACAGTTCTCCCGGACGTATCAATATTATCGGCGAGCATACCGACTATAACGGCGGCTTTGTCCTTCCCGGCGCCATCGACAAGGCGATGTACTGTATGATAAAGCCAAACTTTACTACCAAAGTTCGAGCTTTTGCATTGGATTTGAACGAATCGTGTGAGTTTGGTTTAAAAGAATCCGACAAGCCGTCACAGCAATGGGCGTGCTATATTTTCGGTATGTGTCGCGAAATGGCAAAAAAAGGCAAAACCGTACAGGGATTCGATACTGTTTTTGCGGGCGAAGTGCCGCTGGGAGCTGGAATGTCGTCGTCGGCAGCATTGGAAAGCTGCTTCGGATACGCGCTCAACGACCAGTATAATTTAGGATTCACAACAATGGAAATAGCGCTGATGGGACAGGCTACCGAGCATAACTACGTTGGTATCAAATGCGGTATTATGGACCAGTTTGCTTCCATGCACGGCAAGGAAGGCTATCTGATGCGTCTTGACTGTCGCTCGTTGGAATTTGAATACGTTCCCTTCAATCCCAAAGGATACAAAGTTGTACTTATAAATACCTGCGTGGCACACAACCTTGCTGCCGGCGGCGAGTACAACAAACGTAGAGCTTCGTGCGAGCGCGTTGTCGCCGAAATAGCCAAAACATATCCTGAGGTGAAACTACTGCGCGACGCCAATATGGATATGCTCAAAACCGTTAAGGACAAGGTTAATCCGGTCGATTACATGCGTTCTGAATTTGTTATAGAAGAAATTCAGCGCCTGCTTGATGCTTGTGATGCTATGGAAAAAGATGATTACGAGACCGTTGGGCAAAAGATGTATGAAACTCACGACGGGTTGAGCCGTAAGTACTCGGTCAGTTGCCCAGAGTTGGATTATCTGAACACTATGGCAAAAGGTTGCGGCGTTACGGGTTCGCGCGTAATGGGTGGCGGATTTGGAGGCTGTACAATAAATTTGGTTAAAGAAGGTTTGTATGATTCGTTCCTTGAAAAAACGCTTTCCGCTTATAAAAACGAATACGGAATAGACGCAAAAGTCTATGACGTCGTAATAAAGGACGGCGCAAGGAAAATAATATGACCTTAGTATAAAATTTAAAATTTAATAAATGAAAGACGATCAGGAAAATAATGTTATTGTCGTAACATGGGATTTTACGCATGTGTCGGAGTACGCTTTGGCACATGCGATAAAAATAGCCTACATCAGGCGATATGAAATACAATTGTTGCATGTTGTAAAACCCGGAGCGCCTTCAGTAAAAGTAGAGAACGCACGTCAACAAATGATGCAGGTATGCGCTGATACCTTGAAATACGATGGAATAGTCTGCAAAGTAGTCGTAAAAGAAGGCAGTTTGTACTCTACTATTTCCGATTATGCCACACAATCAAATACCAAATTGGTCGTGATGGGAACACATGGAAGAAGGGGCGCTCAAAAACTTTTTGGTAGCAAGGCGTTGAAAGTACTTATCGGCTCTAATACTCCTTTCCTTGTTATCAAAACGAAACCGTCAGAGGGAGTAAAAATACCCAATGTTGTTTTCCCGATAGATTTCAAATCGGAAAATAAGGAAAAACTGCAATGGGCTATATATATTGGCGAAAATTTTCATTCAAAGGTTCATCTGTTCAAATACCCTATTTCCGATAGTGATTTACAGAAAAAAGTTAATACAAACTTGAATTTTGCAATTCGCTTTTTGAAGCAGCATAATGTTGATTACGAAATACATACAGCGCCAAAAAAGAAAAAATTTTACAAGGAAACAGTTCAGTTTGCCGAAAAAATTAATGCCGATATGATTATCGTGACCACTACCAAATACATCAGCTTTTTGGACTATTGGTTTGGCGCCAGCGAACAAAAGGTAATCGACAATAGCGCAAAGATTCCGGTTATGTGCGTTAATCCGCGTGCTGGTTCAGTAGGCGGTAAACTTGTTTATTGATATCTTGGATAGTCATTAGAAAATTATGGACAAAAATAATTATTGTGTCATCATGGCAGGCGGCGTAGGAAGCCGCTTTTGGCCCCTTAGCAGAATAAATCACCCCAAACAGTTTTTAGACGTTATGGGAGTGGGCAAATCTTTGCTGCAGCAAACATTCGACAGATTTTGCAAGGTCGTTCCGCGAGAGAATATCATTATCGTTACCAACAATCTATATAAGGATATCACTATTGAGCAGTTGGAAATCGAAGAGAAGCGCGTTTTGTGTGAACCCATGCGCAAAAATACCGCTCCATGTATCGCTTATGCAAATTTTAAGATACATAAGGAAAATCCAAATGCAAATATCGTTGTCGCTCCGTCAGACCATTTAGTTTCCAACGAAGCAGAGTTCCTACGTGTTGTAAGGCAAGCGCTCAACTTCACTGTGGCAAATGATGCACTGCTCACAGTCGGTATAAAACCAAGCCGACCCGAAACAGGCTACGGCTATATACAAGCTTCAAACGAGCCGACAGAACTGAAAATGCCCTGCCCTGAAATGAAAAAAGTAAAAACCTTCACCGAAAAACCGGAATTGGCAATGGCGAAAATTTTCTACGAAAGTGGCGAATTTTTCTGGAACTCGGGAATATTCTTTTGGAATCTGAAATCAATCATGCAGGCTTTTGAAAATTTTATACCGAGTATTAACGACCTGTTCCATGCAAAAATTGGACAATTAGATACAGAAAACGAAACAAAAGCAATAGCCAACATATATGCGCAGTGCAAAAATATTTCCATTGACTATGCACTGATGGAAAAAGCAGACAATGTGTACGTGCTATGCGCAGATTTCGGATGGTCTGACATCGGTACATGGGGGTCGCTATACGCTAACCAGCGCAAAGATAAAAAACGAAACGCAGTAGTAGGCAACAACATTTTTCTGTATGAAACAAAAGGTTGTGAAATAAATGTTTCGCCCCAAAAGTTGGCTGTCATACAGGGACTCGAAGATATGATAGTGGTCTATACCGATGATGTACTGTTAATATGTAAAAAAGACGAAGAACAAAGAATTAAGGATTTTGTCAACAACGTGAAGATAGAAAAGGGTGATGAGTTTTTATAATCCAACGTTCGCCCGCTACTGTGAACGAGGTGATGTCGCAAGCGGCGCTCCTGTCTTTTTTGCATGAGGAAAAACATGCGATGGTCGCTAATTTTTTTTGGTTTTCTCAAAAGAAAAGATTTACTTTGCAAAAATTTTTTAACCTTGATGTGATATTCTTATGCAAATAATTATCAATAATACCAAGATAGAAGTCATCGAAGGCGAAACTCTGTTAGAATCAATTCGGCGCGCTGGATTTGAAGTACCTTCGTTGTGTTATGCCAAAGGCTTAAAACACCGACCCTCGTGCATGGTCTGTACAGTGAAGGACTGCGCTACCGGACAAGTCGTTCCTTCTTGCGCTACAAAGCCCGTGGAAGGTATGAATATTGAAACAGAAAGTGAAGATATTCAGACTATTCGCGCTATGTCGTTAGAATTACTTTTGAGCGACCATCGCGCCGACTGCGACGCGCCATGCACAATGGTTTGCCCAAAAGGATTAGACATTGAACGTATGTTAACCCTTTACGACACAAACCGACACAACGACGCCCACGCGTTGATAGCATCTACTTTTGAGCTGCCTGTGTCAGGATGCACTGACTGCAAAGCGCCCTGCGAAAAAATATGCCGTCGGGGAAGTGTCGATAATGCTGTGAATATCCGCGAAATAATTAGCGATTTAATCGAAAAGTACAAGTCTGTAACTTCTACAGAAACAAAAAAAGAGAAAGTAAAAGCCGATAAAACCAAATATCAGTCACGTCTGGGTCGCTTTACCATCCGGGAAAAAGACTGGTTGAAAAATAACACAGTTACTCCATCGGGTTGTCTGCATTGCGCTTGCGCCGGACGTGAGGGTTGTAAATTGCGACTTTATGCAACAACGGCAGGAATAAAACGACCGCGATACGAGGTATCATCATCGCTGCCTGTCATGCAAAAAAATAATGTAAAGGACAATATGTGGTTCGAACCTGCCAAATGTATTCGTTGCGGACTGTGCGTATACAATAGCGCCAACGGTTTTACCTTTAAAGACCGCGGCTTTGGAATGAAGATTGTCATCCCCGACGAAAATAAAGAAAACATCGACGAAAAATTAGCCGAACTTTGCCCCACTGGAGCTTTATATATCTGCAAAGGATGATTTATTTCAGATGTTTTGTTTATTCCAAAAAAACTGTATCTTTGTGCGATTTTAAAATAGAGTATAAATAATATTATAAATAATCATATGGAATTATTATCTAAAAGATTAGCCAGTCTTTCGGAATCGCAGACGATGGCCATGAATGCAAAGAGCCAGGAATTGCAGGCTCAAGGCGTAGACGTGGTAAACCTCAGCGTTGGCGAACCCGATTTTACCACGCCCGACTACCTGAAAACAGCGGCAAAAGACGCTGTAGACAAAAATTATTCGCGCTATTCGCCCGGAGATGGCTATCCGGACCTTCGCAAGGCTATTGTTGAAAAGTTTAAAAACGAGAACGGGCTCAACTACACGCCCGCACAAGTCATCGTGTCAAACGGCGCTAAACATTCGTTGGCAAACGTAGTCATGTCGGTAGTTGACGATGGCGACGAGGTTATCGTACCTGCGCCTTACTGGGTCACTTACGTCGAATTAGTGAAGTTAGCCGGCGGCGTGAACGTGATTATTGATACAACGGTTGAAAATGATTTCAAGATAACGCCCGCACAGTTGGAAGCAGTCATTACCGACAAAACAAAGGCATTTATGCTTTGTTCGCCGTCCAACCCTACGGGCAGCGTCTACTCCAAAGAAGAATTGAAGGGCATTGCCGATGTTCTTGCAAAATATCCGAAAATCATCATCATCACAGACGAAATATACGAGCATATCATCTTCGACGGCAAGCACGAAAGCATTGCACAGTTTGACAACATTAGCGACCGAACGGTTGTTATTAACGGCGTGTCAAAATGTTTTGCCATGACGGGTTATCGTATTGGCTATATCGGCGCTCCGTTGTGGATTGCGAAGGCTTGCTCGAAACTGCAAAGCCAGTTTACTTCAGGTCCATGTTCGGTTTCGCAGCGCGCGGCGTTGGTGGCGTTGACCTCCGGCACGGCGTTCCACGAAGAGATGAACAAGGCATTCAAAGTGCGCCGCGACCTCGTTATCAAAGGACTTTCGGAAATACCCGGACTGAAATACAACATTCCGCAGGGAGCGTTCTATCTTTTCCCCGATGTCAGCGCATATTTCGGCAAAAGCGACGGCGAAACAGTTATCAACAATTGTAACGATATGAGCCTGTATCTTTTGGCAAAGGCTTATGTTGCAACAGTTCCGGGCGACGCCTTCGGAGAACCCAATTGTATTCGCCTTTCATATGCAACATCAGACAAAAATCTGAAAAAGGCGTTAACGCAAATGAAAGAAGCATTTACAAAGCTTAAATAATTAATAATCAATAATTAACAATCAATAAAATTTAACCAACCATGAAAAGAGTATTATTATATTTTTTTGTAGCGTCCCTGTTTCTTACCTCTTGCGGAAAGAAATACAAATACGAATCGGTTGCCGGCGACCCTCTCAATTCGAGGATTTATACGCTCGACAACGGTCTGAAAGTGTATATGACCGTGTACAAGGAAGAACCGAGTATCCAAACGATGATTGCCGTCAGGTCGGGAGGTAAGAACGACCCGGCTGAAAACACAGGATTAGCGCACTATTTTGAGCACCTGATGTTCAAAGGAACTGAAAAATTCAGCACGATGGACTATGCCGCCGAAAAACCGCTGTTAGACCAAATAGAAGCGGAATTTGAAGTATACCGAAAAACAACCGACAGCCTGCAGCGCATTGCTATTTACAAGCGTATTGACAGTCTGTCGTATGAAGCCTCGAAATTTGCAATCCCCAATGAGTACGACAAGTTGATGTCTGCCATCGGTTCTACGGGAACAAACGCATATTGCGGTTTCGATATGACCGTTTATATCGAAAATATTCCATCCAACCAGATTGAAAACTGGATAAAGGTGCAATCCGACAGATTTATGAACGCGGTTATTCGTGGATTTCATACCGAGTTGGAAACGGTATATGAAGAAAAGAACATGTCGCTAACAAATGACAGCCGAAAAGTTTATGAAACCGTTCTCGGTACGCTGTTCCCCAATCATCCATACGGTACGCAGACGGTGCTTGGCACTCAGGAACATTTGAAGAATCCGTCTATTATCGAGATTAAGAAATTTTTCGATACTTATTATGTAGCCAATAACATTGCTATTTGCATGTCGGGCGATTTTGACCCCGATAAAGCCATCAAAGTTATTGACCGTCACATGAAAAGCCTCCCGAGCGGAAATGTTCCCCAATTATCATTTCGCCCCGAGCAGCCGATAACATCGCCTGTAACAAAGACCGTTCTGGGCAACGACGCTGAAAATGTAACTATCGGATTTCGTATTCCCGGCGCGCAGTCAAACGACGCAGATGTACTCGCCGTGGTTAGCAACCTGTTGAGCAATGGCAGAGCCGGCTTGATAGACCTTAACCTGATGCAAAAACAGTTAGTGTTGAGCGCCTCTGCCGGTACTTATTCGATGAAAGACCACAGTGCATTTGTTCTGACAGGACGACCCAAACAGGGTCAAACGCTCGACGAGGTAAAAGACCTGCTGCTTGAACAAATAGAACTGCTGAAAAAAGGCGAGTTCGACCAGGAACTGATACAGGCTATCATTGCCAACTATCGCTTGAACATGATTTATCGCATGCAAAACAACATGGGACGAGCCGATATGTTCGTCAGTTCGTTTATCAACGATATACCATGGGAAGATGTTTGCGCAAGAATAGAACGTCAGGCTAAACTTACGCCCAAAGACCTTGTAGACTGCGCCAACAAATACTTTGGCGAAAACTACGTTGTCGTTTACAAGGAGCAGGGAAGAGACCCTAACGAAATAAGAATGACAAAGCCGGCAATTACGCCTATTGTGCTTAACCGCGACGAGCAAAGCCAATTCCTTACAGACATCATCAATTCAACCGTCAAACCGATAGAACCCGTTTTTCTTGATTATAATAAAGACCTTTCCATAAAACAATGGCGCCCGGAAATACCCTTATTGTACACACCCAACGAAGAAAACAATAC
>Ga0099364_10011984_pt1 | contig 11758 bp, 8 predicted proteins | sample TergutTh196P3_FD_73070 | JGI IMG/M metagenome (GOLD analysis project Ga0099364, IMG submission 73070) | Microcerotermes parvus P3 segment gut microbial communities from Pointe-Noire, Republic of the Congo - Th196 P3 | ecosystem: Host-associated > Arthropoda: Insects > Digestive system > Gut ...
TTGTTGAGGAACCCCGATATCATCGGCGTATCCGGCACGTTGGGCGAAACAATGAGTTCAAGCGATAGCAAGGGCATCCGTTGGGACGGTATGGAATCGGGTGATAACCCGCAAATCTTCTCATATCAACAAATATGCTACGATTTCTTACAGTTAATGAACGTGCCGTTGGTAAGCGGCGAATACTTGTCGGAAAACGATGATAAGTACGTATTAGTCAATGAGGAAGCCGTTAGGGTAATGGGAATGGATAATCCGGTAGGCAAACGGATTTTGGGCGCTATCAACACGCGCACGGATGAGTACTATACAATCAAGGGCGTAGTGAAGGATTACCATTTTGAAAACCTGCGACAACCTGTCAAGCCGATCATACTTTCTGTGGACAATTACCCGTTCAATTTATATGTAAAAACTACACGAAGCGGGACAAAAAGCGCCCTTGCTTCGATAGAGAAACTGTGGAAAGAGTATAATGCCAACTATGAATTTGCCTATCGCTTTTTGGAAGACGATTTTGTCCTTATGTACAGAGCCGAATTACGCATGGGAAAATTGCTCGACATTTTCGCCTTTATTGCCATTTTTATTTCCTGCCTCGGCTTGTTTGGTCTATTCACCTTCATAGCCGAAACCAAAACCAAAGAGATAGGTATTCGCAAAGTATTCGGTGCAAGCGCTACTAATATAGTCAATCTGCTGTCGAAAGAATTTTTGATACTAATCGGCATAGCAATGCTAATTGCCTTTCCGTTAGCCTACTATTGGTTAGACAGGATGTTGCAGGATTATGCGTATCGTATCCATATCGGGTGGCAGATATTCGCCCTGTCGGGGGTTATCACGCTTACACTGACATTATTAACCGTCGGCTGGCAGGCGATTAAAGCGGCAACGGCCAATCCGGTGAAATCAATAAAGGTTGAATAACTGAAAAAATTTCAATTATGTGTTATGAATTGAAAGTCGGCCTTAGCCAATAATTGAGTAATTGAAGACCATTAACCATTAACCATTATTTATATGTTCTATCATTTTAAGATTACTTTACGCAATTTGCAACGCGGCGGAATTTTTTCCGCTATCAACATCATCGGATTAGCAACAGGAATGGCCGTTGCCGGTTTTATCGCTTTGTGGATATATGGCGCTGTGACTTTTGACGCCTATCACACCCATGCCAAAGACACCTTTCTTGTCACCTATACTGTGAAACCGGGTGGCGATGGCACAGAAGTTAGTCGTGAAAGCGCTCCTTATGGACTTGAACCTGTACTCGAACAAATCGCGGATGTTCGAAGTATTGCTTCCGTCATGTTGTCGAACAAGTTCACCTCCGCACGTATCAACGAACAGGTTTATTCCTTACCGCGGAGTGTGTTGGTTAGTCCTGACTGGTTCACGGTCTTCGACTATACTTTGTTGGACGGTTCATTAGACGACTTTGGGATTGATCCTTTTTGTGTGGCGCTCACATCGTCCGAAGCGCAACGTCTTTTTGGCGTCGAAAAGGCGGCGGGCGAATTCTTTATGATTGGAGAGCAATCGTTTACGGTGCAGGCTGTAGTAAAAGACCCGCCTCAAAACTCAAATTTTCAGTTTCACGTTATTTTTCCGACTGAGGCGGAAGGGATGAATCCGGACTGGAAATTACATAAAAATGATCCCAATTATTACGATGCCTCCTTTTTTGTTTTACTTACCAAAAATGCGGATAAAGCGTACATTACACAATCCATAAATCAATATTTCCAAGCGAATAATTGGATTGCAACCTCATGGTTATTACCTCTTAAAAACTTGCGATTAGACAATCGGATCAGCGAACCCGATTTTCCGCGCGGTAGTCCAAAAACTATTTACCTGTTCTCAGTTTTAGCGATTTTTCTGTTAGTCGTAGCCTGCCTTAACTTTGTTAATCTGACAACAGCCAGATTTCATGTCCGAACCAAAGAAGTGGATATTAAGAAGATATTTGGAGCGAAATCCCGGAATTTGTTCCGGCAATTGATAGGCGACACTTTGTTGACAAGTTTTCTGGCGGCATTGTGTGCGTTACTGCTAATAATAATGCTGACGCCCTACTTGGAGACTTTCTTCAATTTCTCTTCGTACCGGATAAAGTCGCCTGTATTGTGGTTGGTATTTGCAGCCGTACTTGGCATAACAACCTTGCTTAGCGGCATTTATCCGGCGTTATTATTGAGTTCGCTAAAACCGTTAACCGCCATGCGGGGACGCAGTATGCCGGGCGCCAAATCGGGAACCGTCCGCAGAATGTTGATTGTTTTTCAGTTTGTGTTATCCACAGGGCTTATTTTTGGGATGCTGACCCTGTCGCAACAAATGAGATATATCCATAAAAGCGATCCGGGATACGACCGGAATGGAGTAGTAACCATCATTCCTACTTTTTACCAACACTTAAGGCTGAGCAACGAACAAGCGACCGTTATGTTGCAAAGTATAAAAGCAGAACTACAGACCTATTCCGCAATTGAACATGTTTCTCTTGCTTCAATAGGCTCTATCTCTTTAGTTTCTCGCGGAATAAACGGAGGCGCCGATTGGGATGGTTACGATGACAGCGATCGTCGATACAGTGATTTTAAAATCAAAATCAGTAACATGAATGTTGACGCCGATTACTTGAAAACAAATGGTCTAACGCTGATGCAGGGACGATGGTTTGACAGCGACAATACAGCCGACAGGAAAAACGTTGTGGTAAACGAATCGGCTATAAGGGAACTCAATATTGCAGCGCCATATATCGGGCAACGGTTTTCTATATGGGGCCGACAAGGTGAGATTATCGGTATTGTAAAAGATTTCCATTTTAACAGTTTACATCATAAAATCGGACCGATGGTCTTATCGAACACAGAAGATGGAAATTCTTATATTGTTTTTAAATCACAAACCGGGAAAATGCGTGAAGCCGTCGATGCGGCAAAAAAGGTATATAACACCTTCTTTCCGGGTCTTCCCTTTGAAACGCTTTATACGGAAGATGTATTCAATAACCAGTATAAAGACGATAGTAGAATGGCACAAATGGTTTCAATACTTGGATGGCTGGCAATCGTGATTTCCTGCCTCGGATTGTTTGGTTTGGTAACCTTCACAGCCGCGACTAAATCTAAGGAGATAGGTATTCGTAAAGTGTTAGGTGCAAGTGTAAGCGATATTGTCAATATGTTATCGAAAGAATTTCTGATGCTTGGCTGTGTTGCTTTGCTGATTGCTTTTCCGCTTGCCTATTATTTGCTGGACAAGTTATTGCAGGATTATGCGTATCGTATCACAATCGGTTGGTGGATTTTCGCCTTGTCGGGGATAATCACGCTTGTGTTGATGCTTATTACAGTTGGATGGCAAGCGGTGAAGGCGGCGACATCTGATCCGGTGAAATCAATCATGCATTCTGATTAATAGGCATCTTCGTCAACGGGGATGAAGCGTTCGCTGCCTTGCAGCGTTAAGCGAAGGCCGGTATGTAGCATGTTTTGCTCTTGACGGCCCATTCGCCATTCTTTGCAAAACGAAGTCCCGTCTCTACATATTTTCGCATTGCATATAATCATACTAATACTTCTACAATTCTGAATGGGGTGCATTGCAAAATTGTCGTTTGTCCCTTTAGGGACATCATATTGGTAGATAATGGGGCTTACCTCCCTCCAAACGTCCCGTAGGGACGTGATATGCAAGGAAAATATTGCGTACCTATGGCACGCTCCATATGGGCTTAATCCGATTTTCTACCGATATTATCCCTATTTGGGATAATCAGACCGTTCACAGTATTATTGATAAAATCCATTGGAGTATAATTGCTGTCTATGGCATCGTAATGAAAAACTTTCCGTACTGTTTTGGTTTCTTTAAATCCATAAACTTCTGCTTCTTTAGAAGTCCAATCATCAATCCGCTTCCAATTCTTTCTGATGTCGGTGTGGTCAAACCATATATTCTCATACTTTGCCCATTCCTCCAATTCTGATTCTTGAAGTTCTTTCAACTGCTTTGTATCCTTCGTGTTTGTTCTATCATATATTCCAATGAGACAGGACGCTTCGACATTTCTGCTGCCAGCCTCCGTGCGCCCTCGCTCTGCTTGCTTAGGAAGGCATGAAATTCGTTTATATCCCTGAATGATGTCTTGGGCTTTTTTTCTAATCTGTTCATATTGTATTTCCTTTTCTTTCAATTTTCCTGATAAACTTGTTTCGCCGGCAAAGATATAAATAATATTGATATGAAATTGATTTTTCCTCTATTATTTTCAAAACCTGAAATTTCCTCTTAATAAACAGGAAGGCATGCAATGAAAAAAAACGTGATTTATATTTGGCGGTAACTATATTTTTTTTATCTTTACAGCCAAATATAAATCGTTTTTTTATTGTATCACATTTTTTGGAACGTCTTTTTGGCAATAATTACATTTTTTGGAACGTTTTCCAAAATTTTTTCTGCATTAGGACGAGTAGTGTCCGGAAACGGACACTTGGTGTTCATTTCCGGACACTTTTTTTAATCGGGAAAATCACAAGTCCCACCTGTTCAGCGTCTAAAGAAAACGGCATGATATTTGCTATAATAAAACTGAATAAATTATAATACTATGTTTTATCATTTTAAAATGGCGATGCGGAATCTTAGCCGCAACGGTATCTATTCCGGTATCAACATTGCCGGTTTGGCAGTCAGTTTGGCGGCAGTGATCATCATTGCGCTTTGGGTGGACAATGAGTTGAGTTTCAACCGATGGTATTCCCTGTCCGACAGACTTTATGTGCCCTGTTCAGACGAAGGACAGGAAGGCGTTTCCGAAACACTGATCAATTCATTCCGTTCGGAGTTTCCTGAAATCAAGCGTGTTTCGAATTTCACAAGTGCCGACAGAGTTACACTGTACATGAGCGACGACAATTTGAACGGTTTTACCGAGTTGGGCGCTTATGTCGATTCGACCCTTTTCGAGATGCTGGATATAAACTTAGTGCGGGGTTCCGCTCAATCGGCTTTACGATCGCCATATTCTGTTGTCATCAGCAGACGTTTGGCTGAAAAGATGTTCGGTAACGACGACCCCATAGGTAAAACGCTACGCATTGACAACTATGTGGAACCGGTGCAGGTTACCGGCGTTTTCAAAGAACAGCCCCAAAACAGTTCTTTCCGGTTTGATTGGCTAATACCTTTCGAAATTCTCACTACGCGAGAAGGATGGGATCCGGTAAACGGTTGGAATAGTTTCAATTGTTGTGTGGAATTACAACCGAAGGTTGACGTGATGGCTTTGAATGAGAAACTGAAAGACTTTACAAGTAATCGAAGCAGCTTTGACGAGGGTGTTTTCCTGTATCCGATAACCAAACTGCATCTTTACGGCGAATTTGTCGACGGCAAGCCGGTGGCCGGTAAACGCGTCCGCGACATCCGTGAATTTTCAGTCATCGCGCTTATCATCCTTCTGATAGCCTGCATCAACTTCATGAATCTTGCCACAGCCCGCTCCGAAAAACGAATGATGGAAATGGGTATTCGGAAAACTTTCGGCGCCAAACGCCGGAATCTTATCTGGCAACTGATGCGCGAATCGGCAATCCTGACCGTCACATCGCTTGCCATCGCTCTTATGATTATCTATATCGCATTGCCGGCAGTCAGCCAATATTGGGATATTGGCCTTTCTATACACTTGCTTAACGTCAGGCATCTGTGCGGGATTCTGACAGTCGGTATTGTCTGTACGGCACTGTCGGGGATATATCCGTCGGTTTACATTTCCGCTTTTCCTCCGAACGACATCTTGAAAAGACTGAAAAATCGCTCCTCGCAGGGCGTTGCATGGGTCCGAAAAGGATTGGTGGTGTTCCAGTTTGCTGCATCGTGTGTATTGATATGCATGACAATAGCCGTTTTTCTGCAAATCCGACTTGGCCGGCATCGCCCGTTGGGTTACGAAAAGGAACATTTATTGCAGGTCAGTGGCGTCAGCGGCATATCACACTCAGCAATCATAAACGAACTTGGTAAAAGTGCATTGATCAGGGATGTCGCTTTTTCCAATGACCTGTTAGTGAAGATTGGCAGTACGTCGGACGGTTTTCAGTGGCAGGGGAAGAGCGCTGATATAGACCCGCGCATCCACCGTTATTATGTTTCACAGGGATACATCGAAACAATCGGGTTGAATCTGCTGGATGGCCGCAATTTTTACGTGGATAGCGAAACCGACGCCAACAGTGTCATTATCAACAAAACGCTGGCCGGTATGATGGACGGTGAAGGCAGGATAAACGGCGAACTGTGGCAGGGTAGCAGAGATCGCACCAATTTAATTTATACTGTTATCGGCATTATCGATGATTATATTTGTGATGATTTTTACAGGGAAAAGAGCGAGCCGTTGATGTTACACAGGGAGAGATGGCCTTTCTATTATCTTTATGTCAGGTTCAACCCGCAAGCCGATGCCGCAAGCGTCCTGAAAACGGTACAGCACACACTGTCGCAATTCCAAACCGACCGTCCGCTTGAATATGCTTTTGTAGACGATTTGGTGAACCGTATGTTTGACGGGCAGCGGCGGGATGGCTATATGGCTTCACTGTTCAGCATCCTTTCGGTTCTGATTTCATGTCTTGGACTGTTCGGGTTGGCGACCTATATTGCGGAATCCAAAACAAAAGAGATTGGTATCAGGAAAGTCTTTGGGGCAAGCGCTGGCCAACTTATCGTGATGCTTACAAAGGAATTTCTGATATTAGGCACGATAGCCACGTTGATAGCGTTTCCGCTTGCCTATTTCTGGATCGACCGGATGCTGCAGGATTATGCCTACTGTATTTCAATCGGCTGGGAAATATTCATCATATCATTACTGATAACCATCGTATTGACCCTGACCACAGTTGGCTGGCAAGCATTCAGGGCAACGAAAGCCAATCCGGTAGATGCCATCAAGAGTGAGTAGTTATTATTAGGTTTTGTAACGCGAAAGACCTGTTTTATCAATCCGCAATCGAGCAGCCACGCCATGGCAAGTTCAAATTCTCTGGCTCGCGCCCCTTGTTGTATTTTCGCATAAATAAATTTGCGGTTTTCTTTGGCCAATTGAGGCAATATAGCGTTCCAGACAAGGCGAATACGGGGAACAATTTCGACAGGCGCGTGTTCTGAAAAATCACTTTCATAAGCGTCTAAAATTTTCTTTTGAATAGCGCGAACTTCGGCAAAATCTTTCTTTTCGGCAAATGAAGCCACTGCTGCAGGCATTCCTCCCACATAATTAGAAGATAATACAAAATATCCTTTAACACCAGGTTTATGTGATGGTCTTGCATTTTCTTGTTTGTGTGATATTCCTGATGTTTATCATTCCGTTTTCTGGTGTATTGATTTCTGTTTCACCGTCGAATATCACTTGTGACTTCACGATTGAATCATGGCCTATCACGGATTTCAGATAGTTGAGGTTGTCTAAAAAACCGGAATGAAAGGCCTTTGCCGACTTTACTTCGTAGGCATGATACTGATTTCCAAACTCCTGTATGATATCCACTTCTCGCTGTGACTGGTCGCGATAATAATAAAGGTTTGAATCCTTACCTGTATTGAAGCGTTCTTTCAGCAATTCGAGTACGGCAAGATTTTCAAATATTGCCCCACGTAAAGGATGTGTGGCCATTTGGAGTCCATTTTCAATTCCTGTCAGATAACAAACCATACCGGTGTCGTAGAAATAGATTTTGGGCGTCTTAACCAATCGTTTGCCAATATTCCGATAGAATGGCAACAAACGGAAAAGTACGTATGAAGCCTCCAAAACGCTGAGCCACTCATTAATAGTCGGAACGGAAACGCCTGTTTCGTTCGATAAAGCAGACGCATTGAACTCGCAACCGGTACGTCCTGCACAAAGTCGCATGAAAGTCTGAAATTTGGCGCTGTCCTTCACATTAATTAAACTTCGTACATCCCGTTCAATATATGTATTGTAATAATTTCGGCAGAGGTCGTATGGCGGTGTTTGTTTACTCCAAACGGCAGGAAAACCGCCGTTAAGCATAAGTGTATCTGTGTCAGTGGCTCGCTGTTCCTGCAATTCGGAAAGTGATAGCGGCAGTAAAGTAAACAGGGCGGCTCGTCCGGCCAACGATTGCGAAATATAGTGTATCAATGCAAAATTACTGCTTCCGGTCAGAACAAAACGATAATCAGGATGTTCATCGGCAACGACTTGAATGAATGAAAAGAGTTCGGGATATCGTTGCGCCTCGTCAATAATAATTCCTTTTGAAGCATATTGTTCCAAAAAATGCTTGGGAGCGACCGCTAAATATATTTTAGACAGATTTAAAGTTGCACTTTAAATCTGTCCGCAAAGATACATATTGTTTTTGAAATCTATATCAAAACCGAAAAATATTTTTCAAAAATCTGATTTATCAGTTAATATAACATTCCGAACATCCAAAGCGGAATTTTATTACCAAAGCCGTATTCCAAATTATCCAATGCCAGGTAGGCATTTTTCAAACCCATAATCTGCTCATGTCCTTTGTTTTTGCCTCCGACTTCAAAAACATAGTTGTTATCAACGTTAAAATCCGCCTTTTTGGCAGCAGTAACCTGACTGACTGCTTTTAACTGGTTTAAAAAGAATGTTTCGCGCAAATTGCCTATATCCGGCTTTTCGTTTTCTAATGCATACGCCAAATTTGTGTTGTTAAGATAGATTTTTTCCGGTTTAGCCAACGTTCTTAATCCTGATACATCCTGTTGCAACAAATTCAACAATTGCGCCTTCTCCAAATAAGTCAGATAATTGAGCAAACTTTTTCTACTTACTGCAAGCATCTCCGCCAGTTCTTTAATGTTTGGAGAAAAAGGGACTCGCTGTGCTATGATGAACAGAAGTTGCTTTATTTTCTTAATCGTATGAATTTCAATGTTTTCAACCGAGGGCAAATCGGTATCCAAAACCACATTGATGGTATGCAACAGTTGTTCGCCGTATAATTCGTTGTGTTCTTTGTAATAGGGATAGTATCCTTCCCTTAAATACTGTTGAAATAAAGGCAAAGGTTTTATCTTTTCATTCACTTGGCTTGCCAAAGTTAAATGATTGTCAAGCAAATCTTTCAGCGCAATGACCGGGAATTCTATTCCTTTTTCAAACAAGATAAATTCCCGGAAAGACAAACCGTTCAGGGTATAGTGAATCGCGCGCCGACTCAAATCGGCATTGCCTTTGTAAATCTCAAGCATCGAAGAGCCGGTAAATACCACTTTCAAGCCAGGGAAGCTGTCATAGATATTTTTTATTTCCTGCGACCAGTTGTCGTATTTGTGCACTTCGTCAAGAAACAGGTACTTCCCGCCCATTTTCTCGAAATCGGTCGCCAAATCAAAAAGACGGTTGCTTGAAAACCAGATATTATCCAAACTGGCGTATAAAACTTCTTTGGGGGCATTCCCAAAGTTTTTCTTGATGTGCTGCAATAACAGGGTCGTTTTGCCTGTACCTCTGGCTCCGGTAATGCCTATCAAGCGGTTTTCCCATTTGATAGACGAGTATAGATACCGTACAAAAGAGAGGTCGGTCCTACCCAAAAGTTGATACGATGTATGATACAAATTTTCCATTTTACTTAAGTGTTTTGACGCCGCAAAGATAAAGTGTTTTTTTGAAGTAACAAAATTATACTCAAAGTGTTTTTTCAAAAAAACACTTTTTGATGTAAGGATGCACCATAGAGCTAACGCCAACGATTAAACATATATTGAAAATATTGGAGCCGATGATATTTCCAACAGCAATGTCATCCCTCTTTTTAATGATGGCGGTCATGGAAGTTACTAATTCGGGCAATGAAGTCCCGACGGCTATAATGGTAAGACCTATCACTTTTTCGCTGATATGCAACGCCCGCGCAAAATCTACCGCAGCATCCACAACAACCTTGCCTCCTAAAACCAGCAGTATTAATACTAAAATGATAAATGTCAATGATTTACCGATAGAAATCGCTGATGTGGAAGACTTTCCATCACCTTCCCCATCCGCCTTCATGTTTTTATAAACATAAAAAACAAAGATTCCGAAAAAAACAAGCAGGATCACGCTTTCGATACGACCAATGCTGTTTTCACCGCCCCCGATGAACGCTACATTTCCTAATAACAACAAGATAAGCGCCGCTACTAATGAAAAAGGTATTTCCTTACGGACGGTATTCCTTTGAACGGCAACAGGCGCTATTAATCCCGTAACCCCCAGGATAATAAACAGATTGCAATTATTGCTGCCAATGACGTTTCCCAAAGCGATTTCAGGATGCGAATCAACGGACGCTATCAAACTGACGATCATTTCAGGCGCCGATGTACCGAAAGCAACAATCGTAAGACCGATGGCTAATTCCGAGATTTTATAACGACGCGCCAACCCTGAAGCGCCATCAACAAGCCAACTGCCGCCTTTGACCAGCATCGCCATGCCGACTATCATCCATACGAGGGCTATCCACATGATTTTAAAAATTCTTGTTGTTCTATCATAGACATAATAATAGCGTATTTATGTGATTTGACGCGACAAAGATAATGATTTTATTCGAGTTCTCAAACAAAAACGTTATCTTTGTGGTTGATTATTCAGAGAGTAAAAATGAACATGATGACCAAACGTTTTTTTAATACAACCGGGCCATGTAATCCGGATAAACATTACATGCTTGCGCCTCATGACCGTCTTGTTGGCGCGCAATTGGATCGTTATATTAAAGATAAGCTATATTGGGTTCTACATGCGCCCCGTCAAGCGGGTAAAACGACTTTTCTGCTGAGTTGGATGCGGGAGATTAATACCGAGGGTGAGGCCGTTGCTTGTTATGTTAGTGTGGAAAGATGTCGGATGATTCCGGACCCGGAACGTTCAATGCCTGCCATTTGTGACGCTATTAAGGATTCTGCCAGACTTTTCGGTTTACCTGTACCGCAGGAAGAACCGGTTGCGCCACTCAGTTTGTTACACAATATTTTGATAAACTGGTCTGAATTAGTTGCCCCTAAGCCACTGATCGTATTTTTCGATGAAGTAGATGTATTGATTGACGGAACCATACTTAGTTTCGTGAGTCAGTTGCGCGACGGATTCGCTTTGCGCGGCGTTGGTAAGTTTCCTATTTCAATAGCTTTGGTAGGCATGCGCGACTTGAGGGAGTACATTACTGCTTCAAAAGGCGGGGTGCCGCCCAATCCGGGTTCGTCGTTCAATATTAAACAGGATTCGGCAACTTTATCCAATTTTAGCAAAGATGATGTAGCTAAACTTTTTGCCCAACGAACAGAAGAAACAGGACAGCAAATCACGCAGGAAGCCTTAGATTACGTATATGAACAGTCGCAAGGTCAACCGTGGTTAGTCAATTCGCTTTTCATGCGGGCAACTTTGCAGATATTAGGCAAAGATAGCGTCGAAACGGTAACGCTTGAACATATTGAAATGGCGCGCGAAAAAATGATTGAAGCGCGCGAAACGCATTTGGATGCTTTGGGAGAGCGTTTAAGGGAACGGCGTATTCGTCGCGTGGTGGAGCCAATCATTATTGGGGAATTAAATCCGAATCTGGGGCGTACCAACCACGATGTGATGTTGGCAATGGACTTGGGGTTAGTGCGTTGGACGTCAGCTACCGGTCTGATTATTTCCAATCCGATCTTTACGGAAATCCTTACG
>Ga0099364_10011985_pt1 | contig 11757 bp, 10 predicted proteins | sample TergutTh196P3_FD_73070 | JGI IMG/M metagenome (GOLD analysis project Ga0099364, IMG submission 73070) | Microcerotermes parvus P3 segment gut microbial communities from Pointe-Noire, Republic of the Congo - Th196 P3 | ecosystem: Host-associated > Arthropoda: Insects > Digestive system > Gut ...
GGCCGAAGACTACACCAGCGAAGCAAGATACAACGGCAGAATGGCAACGGGCATCTCCATCGCCCCCCAAGCGGGTGCCAATGTCATACAAGTTGCCGACGGCGTAGTCGCAATGATGGCATCACTCGACGAAACCCTCGCAAGAAGCGGACTCGCCTACGCAATCCCCTTCAATGCCACCGACTTCGTCAAAGCAACGGTTCACGAGTTTTGGGAAACGCTGTTCCTCTGCGTCATTTTCGTCGTGTTCACCATTTTCATGTTTCTCCAAGACTGGCGGGCAGCGTTGATTCCCATTTTGACGATACCGGTCTCCACCATCGGCACCTTCTTTCTGATTTGGTGCTTCGGTTTTTCGATTAACACCATGACGCTCTTCGGGCTGATTCTCGTGATTGGCATCGTCGTAGATGATGCGATTGTCGTCGTCGAAAATACACAGCGGCTCATCGATGAAGAACATCTCGACCCGCATACCGCCTCTAAAAAGTCGATGATTCAAGTCATTGGACCGGTCGTCGCAATGGTACTTATCATGCTGGCGGTCTTCCTGCCTACATCAATGATGCAGGGAATCGTCGGAATGTTGTACAAGCAATTCGCTCTGACAATAGCGGGGGCGATTTTCATTTCCGGTGTTTGCGGTGTGACTCTCGCACCGGCACTCTGTGCGATTTTACTGCGCCCTTCGGTACCGAAAGAAAAACGTTTTATTGCCTTCCGTATTTTCAATTTCTTCTTCGACAGTTTCTTGGTTTTCTACCTGAAGACGGTCAAGACGATGATTTGGCTCTCGCCGTTAGTGCTGCTCGCTTGGTTTGCCCTGGTGGGCTTTTTAATTTGGTGGGTGATGGCACTGCCGAAAGGATTTATGCCGAATGAAGACCAAGGGGTGATCATGATGGAAGTCCGGCTTCCCGAAGGTGCCACGATGCAACGCACCTCCGAAGTGCTGGAAAGAGTTGAAAGAATCGTTGCCAAACAACGTGTAACGACGTTCAACGACGACTATTACAAACGGGGACTTTTCAGAAAAACTTACGAACGTCTCTGGGACACAAGGAAGTCTTACATTGAAACCGGCGGTATCAAATCGGCAATCTCGCTCAACGGTTTTGCATTCGGCAGCGGGCAGGGTTCGAATCTCGGTGTGGTCATCATGGCACTGGACAAGTGGGATGACCGGCGCGTTGCTGGTTTGCGTATTCCTTATATTCTGAAAAACCGAATGGATCAAGGTTTGAGAATTGCCGCCATTCAAGCGCGAATTGAAAAGGAACTCAACTCCATTCCCGAAGCGGTGTTCCGTATTTTTACGCCGCCGCCGATTCAAATCGGAATGACAAGCGGTGTCGCTTATGTGTTGCTCGACGAACGCGGAATCGACCCTACGGAACTCGCCAAAATGCGGGATGACCTCTCGTTACTGGCGGTGGATGATGATCCGATTGAGTCGATACACTCACCGTTCAATCCGAATAATCCGCAGATTTATCTCGATATTGACCGTGATAAAGCAAAGCGGATGGGGGTCAATCTGACGGAACTCTATGCCGCTCTGCAAACCTATTTAGGTTCCTCATACGTCAACGATTTTAACATGCTGGGCAGAACATTCCGTGTCAATATGCAGGCGAAAGGGGAATCCCGGGACACCATTTACAGCGTTCTCCGTATGAAAGTCAAGAACACTAACGGCGAGATGGTGCCGATTGAAGCGTTCACGACGATGCGGGAAGTATCGGGACCGCAACTGCTGACTCGGTACAACATGTTCCCCAGTGTGGTAATGACCGGTATTCTTCCCAAGGACGGCAGCCGTAGCACGGGAGAGGGAATTGCGAAGATGGAGGAGTTAAGCGACACATTCCTGCCGGACGGATTCAGTTATGATTGGACGGGAATTACCTATCAGGAGAAGCGGGTCGGTACGCAGACGGCGATCTTCTTTATGGTGTCGATTCTGTTTACGTTCCTGATTTTAGCGGCGCAGTACGAGAGTTGGTCGTCGCCGTTGATTATCATGATGGCGGTGCCGTTGGGGGTTCTCGGTTCGCTTATAGCGGTGGTGCTTTTTGCTCTCTATGCGGGAGCGATGCCGGAAATAAACCTTTACACGCAGATTGGTCTGCTCATGATGGTGGGTCTTTCTGCGAAGAATGCGGTGCTTATTACGGAGTTTGCGCGCGATTTGCGTCATAAGGGTGCTGGTTTGGTTCATGCGGCTTATGAGGCGGGTCGGTTGCGTGTTCGTCCGATTTTTATGACATCGTTTGCGTTCATTTTGGGCGTTACGCCTCTTGTTTGGGCGGACGGACCCGGCGGTTATGCGAGGAATGCGATTGCCAATGGTGTGTTCGGCGGTCTGCTTACGGAAACGATTGTCGGAATTTATGTAACGCCGGTGTTGTTTGTCTTGATACAAGGTGCGGCGGAGTGGTTTAACAAGCGCATTAGGTCGTTCTTGTATGAGAGTCGCAAGAAGGCGGAAAAGGCGGTAGGATTAGACGAAGTGAACGTGCGGCACGGGGATTAGAGCGTGAGCGTTGTAGCCGGAGTACCGGCTAAATAACCGGCTAAATAAATGGTATAATGGTGACGATGAGTATCGATGCCAATAGAATCCGCAACGCTTACGAAAAGGTCAGCCGAGTTCTGCTCGACCGAAAGATGTCCGATGGACACTGGGTCGGTAGACTCTCCGACTCCGCTCTCTCCACTGCCACTGCCGTCAGTGCTTTCAGCGTTTTTCTCAAAACGGTGCAAAGCGGTACGAAACACGGCTTGACTGCCGAAGAATTCCAAAAATTGGAACCGCTTATCAAGCAGGCGGCGGATTGGCTTCTCGCTCATCAAAACGCCGACGGCGGCTGGGGAGATACCGATAAGAGCGTTTCCAATATCTCGACAACGCTGCTCGTCAAAGCGGCACTCCATTTAGCCGGTACTCCGGCGCAATCTTCCGATTGCGGCTCTGTGGACATCGCCGCCATCAAGAATCGCTACGGCGACGACCAAACCTTTTCCGTGCCGATTCTCACCAACGCCGCTCTTGCAGGACTCGCCGATTGGAAAGAGATTCCGCAACTCCCCTTTGAACTGGCGGCACTGCCGATGGCGTGGTTCCGGTTTTTCAAAATGAATGTCGTCAGTTACGCCATTCCCGCTTTGGTCGCCATCGGACAAGTTAAGTTTCACTTCGAACCAGACAAGAAAAAATTCATATCGAACATATTCCGTCGTTTTACGAAAAAGCGCACCCTGCGGCTTATCGAAGAGATGCAGCCGGTGAGCGGCGGGTATCTCGAAGCCGCTCCGCTCACTTCATTCGTAGTAATGAGTCTTTCGGCGATGGGACTGACCGACCATCCGATTGTAACGAAAGGTATCCGCTTTTTGATAGCATCTTTTCGTGAAGGCGGCAGTGTGCCTATCGACACTAATCTTGCGACTTGGCTTACGTCGCTGTCGCTCATCGCCTTGCAGGGCAAGGCGGCTAACAATGCTCAAACGATAGATTGGCTTTTATCGTGTCAGCACCAACAGCGGCATCCTTTTACCGGTGCGTCTCCCGGCGGTTGGGGCTGGACGAACCTCTCCGGTGCCGTGCCCGACGCGGATGATACGTCCGCGGCATTGCTGGCGTTAGCGAATGAAGGAGCGCAATCTAAAGATTGCGGCTCTGTTAACGCTGCCGTTGCGGGCATCAATTGGCTTTTAGGCTTACAAAACCGGGATGGCGGCATACCGACGTTCTGTCAAGGCTGGGGAATGTTGCCTTTTGACAAAAGCAGTACCGACATTACGGCACATGCCATTCGAGCATTTCAGGCATGGCGGGTTAACAGAGCCGCAATCTTTAGATTGCGCAACACGGCGCAATCTAAAGATTGCGGCTCTGTTTTTGTCCGCATGCAGCGTGCCGAAGAACGTATGTTCGCCTTTCTCCGACGTTCGCAGCAGCCGAATGGTTCTTGGCTTCCGCTTTGGTTCGGCAATCAATTTATGCCAGGGGATGCGAATCCCTGTTACGGCACCGCAAAGGTATTGCTTGCTCTTGCTGAAACTAGGCGTGAAGACGCAATGACTTATAATGGTTTGCGCTATTTGATAGCCAGTCAAAACACTGACGGCGGCTGGGGACGTGATTCCACTAACCAGTCGAGCAGTGTCGAAGAGACGGCAACGGTAGTGGAGGCGTTATCACTCTACGCTACTCAAAGAGCGGGGAACGGAACCCAAAGAGCGGGGGACGGAGCGCAGCGCAGTCCCCCGGTAGAAAAAGCGTATCATCGCGGCTTGAATTGGCTATTGGAAGCGGTCGAGTCGGATCGCTTTATGGAAGCCTCGCCGATAGGATTGTACTTTGCGAGCCTTTGGTATTACGAGGATTTGTATCCGATCATTTTTACCGCCGCCGCACTGCGCCGGGCGTTGACAACCTCACAAACATAAAGTACACTCCGAAGAAAGAGATCAATCCCGAAAATTCCCCCTATGAAAAAGACATTATTTTTTGCGGCGAATCTCCTGCTCTTCGGCGTAGGACTCCTTTGCTTTCATCTCACGGCTCAGTCAGTCGGCGAAAACAGGGGGAGAGAAAATGCCGCTCCTGTTTCGATTCTCGACCAGAAAGTCGAAAACAGCAGTGAGCGGGAACTCTTGGAATTGAAGATCGCTTCCCACCGAAAACTTGCCGACTCCATTTCTGCACTTTCCCGTGCCGGTGCTCCTGCCGGCAATGCCTATCGGCTAGCAGACGCACACGCTAATTATGCCTCCGCTGAAATCGAACTTTACCAGCACACCGGTGAGAGAGAAAAATTGCGCACCGCTTTGAAAGCGAAAGTCGAAGCGTTGTCGGACAAACTTCGGGCGGTGCTCTTCGCCTACGAAGCCGCCACGGTATCGTTGGACGTAGTGTGCGCAACGGAAATCCAACTGCTGGATGCCCTGCTGGAACAAAAACGGATCATCGCGTCACTGGATGCACCGTAGTAAACTTTTTTACGTCTTAACCCTTTATGACTGAAGCGGAAGCGTTTGCCTATTGTGAGCAACTGGCAAAATCGCATTATGAAAATTTTCACGTCGCCAGTTTTTTCCTGCCGAAAACTCTGCGGCAACCGTTTCATATCGTCTATGCCTATTGCCGATGTTCAGATGATCTTGCCGATGAACACGACGGTTTGCCGGAGTCCCGCAACATTGCCCTGCAACGGCTCGACGATTGGCAACGGCAACTCGATCTGTGTTTTGACTTAACCGAACCGGCTGACGAAACGCATCCTGTTTTTGTTGCCCTGCGCTCTCTCCTTCGGCGTTATGCTCTGCCGAAAGAACCGTTTGCCGACCTGTTGATTGCTTTTCGGCAGGATCAAACGCAACAACACTACGCAACGTTTGACGATCTGCTTCACTATTGCCGGTATTCCGCCAATCCGGTGGGACGCATCGTTCTGCACTTGGTTGGCAAGCCTACCTCGGAACAGTTATCTTGGTCGGACTCCATCTGCACCGGCTTGCAACTTGCCAATTTTTGGCAGGATGTTTTGCGGGACAAAGTTATCGGACGCTGTTATATTCCGCAAAATGTTGCCGAAAAGCATGGAGTCGGTCTTTCCGACCTGCGTGATTCGCCAGACTTTCGCCGAATGATGCAGGAACTCGTTGCCGATGCACGTTGCCGATTCGAAGCAGGCAAACCGCTGATCGAGTCGGTGCCGAAGATCATTCGGGCGGACATTTCGCTGTTTATCCGAGGCGGTTTGGCAGTTCTCGATGCGATAGAGCGAATGCAATTCAACGTTTTGGAAAAGCGTCCTGCCTTGTCTCGATGGGCGAAATTACGGTTACTGTTGGGAGCATTAAAACGTTAGGGGGTGTTCCGAATCAGAGCCGCGACCGGAAGGTTGCGGCTCTGAAAGGTATTTTTCGAGGTTCCTTATGGGCTGCCGAAAAAAGTGTTATAATTTTCGGTGATTATTGCATATTGTCGAAAACCGCCGGTCGGTTGCGTCGCCGATATACTACAACCCAAAGTCGTCGCTCATGCGCATTTTGAAATTCGCATTGAGATTCCTTGACAATTTTATGCCGCTTCCTCTCCGCTTTGACATTTTAACGTTGTTTCCCGGCATTTTTGAGGGATTCCTTTCGGAAAGCGTCTTGAAAAATGCTCTTAATGCAGAAAAAATCCGCATTCGTCTGCACAATATGAGGGATTGGGCAGACGATAAACATTCCAAAATGGATGATCGTCCCTTCGGCGGCGGTCCCGGAATGGTGCTCAAAGTTGACCGCGTCGTTCCTTGCGTCGAAGATGTTCAACGTCAACAGGAAGCACCGGGTCGGCTCATCGTATTGACTCCTCAAGGACGGACATTCAATCAACGGATGGCAGAATCGCTTGCCGAAGAACGTCGCATCGTCCTGCTTTGTGGACGATATGAAGGTTTCGACGAACGAATCATAGAATTGCTGCGACCAGAAGAAATTTCCATCGGCGATTACATTTTGAACGGCGGCGAAATTGCGGCGATGGTCATCGTCGAAACGGTCATGCGGTTGCTGCCGGGAGTGTTGGGAGACGAAGATTCCAATCGGTACGATTCTTTTTCCAGTGCTAATCGCCTCTTGGATTGTGCCCAATACACCCGACCGAGGGAGTATCGCGGACTTGCAGTGCCTGATGTGTTGCTCAACGGTCATCATGGTGAAATTACTCGATGGCGCGAGGAAAACATCCAACAGCGCACCGCCGACAAACGCCCGGACTTGTTTACGTGCGAGTCGGAACCGCCTGTGTGAATCTTTGTCTCCTTTGTGTCCTGGCGGTAACATTTTAGTGCTTTGTAAAATGGCACTTCGCCCGATTTGCCTTTCGCTGTTTAGCGTTTCGACTTCAGATACTCTCGGCATTGGGTCAAAAACTTTTGGTAGCCGGCACTTTGATAGTCGGGATAAGTCCACGGTAGCGGCTTCCATTGTTTTTGCGTGTACATCAACGTCGTTTCCGCAAAAATACCTTCGGAAAGATAAATCCGATGGGCATGATCCTTGGTCGATGCCAATATCAATTTACCCAAGTCGATGTAGCCCGGATCAATGTTCAACGGACGCTCCGCCGAACTCGCCGAGAGCGATTTGAACTCGGCTTCCCAATCATTGGTCAAGCATTTTATGTTCGGCAACATATCTGGCGGGATGAGGTTTTCAAAAGCCCAAAGCCGTTTGGGCAATACAGGTCCCATAGACGCGGCATAGTAATCGGTAAAGGTTTCAAAGGGAAAGGGTTCGCTTTCCAGTTTGAGCGTTCCCCATTGGTTTTCGGCACGTTTGCGCACCCAATCGAAGGCAGAGGAGTCGGAACTAAAGACTGCCATGAATAACAACACCGGTTTTGGAAAATGAATCGAACCCATAAATACTCAACCATTGGAGGTGTACAAAAATAACATTTCCAAAGAGCCGGGGATGTAAGCGGTACTCCGCTGTAATCCCCGGGTTGCTTGCGAATAACTTCATTAGAAAACGGAAAGGTTACTTTGTTACGTTTCCATTGTAGCGACTCACGGCGTGTCGTCTATGGTTACGTCACGGGCTCTGGATTCCTGACTTACGTCACGGGCTCTGTGAACATCATTCGGTGTCCATCTCGGTATCTTGTGCCGCTTCTCGGGCTCGTTTCACAATGTCCCGAAGCAATGTTTCGACAGAATCATTGACACAGCGTTCCGCAATCATACCGACGAAAGCACCAATGATTGTGTAAATCAAGAAAACGATACACGTCGTTTGCAGAATCGCCGTCGGCTCTTGATGTTGGATCAATCCGACAACTACCGAGAGACACATTACTCCAATTCCGATGTAGGCAGCAAAGAGACGATTGAGAGCGCGTCCATGTTTTGCCGGCGGCTTGACGTATTGTCTCCGTTTGAGGTCGATTGCATCTTGCTCCCGCTGAATCCAAAGAGCGAGGAGGCGCGGATCAATGTTCGGCGGAATGTCAAGCGTCTCGAACTGCTCTTGCAACGCCGCCGCGTCTTCTTCAAACGAATTGTCTTCGTAAACCGAATTTTCCAACATAAATCGACCCTCTCTCTGTATCTTCGGATATTTGCCTGTCAAAGTTTAACAATTATGCCGATTATACCGTAACGTAAGTTAGGTTCACAGAGCCCGACGCGTAAGCAAGGGAATGAGAATGTACCATCCCTGGCTAACGCCACGGGCTCTGTGAACCGCATCTTCCGATACGGGCTCTGTTTGTTCATGACCTTTCATTGACGGAGTACAGTTTCCGAACAAGTTTATTAGGGTTCTGTGCACCAGTCGAGTCCAAAATCCAGCGACACGGCGGAATGGGTGAGTGCACCGACACTGATCCGCTCCACGCCCGTCTCCGCTACGGCACGTACCGTTTCCCAACTGATACCGCCCGATGCCTCCAACTCTACGCTCGGCTTGATCGAATCCCGAAGACGAACGGCTTCCGCCATTTTTTGCGGAGTCATGTTGTCGAGCAACACAATGTCCGGCTCGACCGGCAACACCTCCCGCAACTGTTCCAATGTATCGACTTCGATTTCGATAATCGGTATGTCGGTAAAACGGTGCCGCAGGAACTCCTTTGCCCGAATGACCGCCTCCGCCGGAGAAAAAGGTGGGCTTTGCTGGCGACCCAGTGCCAAATGATTGTCCTTGATTAAAACCGCATCGTAGAGACCGGCACGATGATTTTTCCCGCCGCCGCACCCGACGGCATATTTTTCCAGCCGCCGCCAGCCGGGAGTGGTCTTTCGAGTATCGTAAATGTCGGCTCGCGTGCCCCGCACCGCATCGACATACCGTTTTGTCAACGTCGCAATTCCCGACAATCGGCTCAAAAAATTCAGAATAGGACGTTCGGCGGTAAGCAATCCGCCGGCGGGTCCTCGGAGAGTGCCCACGATGCTCCCGCGAGCGAGTTCGGCGGAATCTTCAAGGGTAGGTTCCCAAGAGAGTTCAGACTTGACCCTCGACAGGATCAACGGAATGAGTGGGACACCCGCCAAAATACCGTCGGATCGGGCGGCAATCGTTGCCGAACCCAGTGTGTTTTCCGGGACGAGAGCGAGACAGGTCAGGTCGCCCATCGTTTCCGTATCTTCAAGCAGAGCAATTTCCAAGAGTTTTTCGTAGTCCTTCTTGGCTAACGTGTGCCAGTGGTGTTGGGTAAAATCACGCATGAAATGGTGATAAAAAGGGGTGTAGGGCTTTCGCCAGAAAATATCATACCGTTTTTCGTCATTCCGGCGCAAGCGGGAATCCAGTTCCCGAACAAGTCTAGTATAGGGCTTTCGCCGAAAAATAACAAGCAAGATATGAAAGCCGGGAACGGAGCGCAGCGCAGTGACCGGATTGCATTTCTCGCTCCAAATATCCCAATTGTACCGCTTTTGTCCGCCTTTTTGGGGGGTTTTGAAAAATTATTATTTTTCACTTGCATTTTTCCCTGTCATGTCGTAAAATAAACCATAGTGGGGAGCGAGGTCTGCCCCGAAGGAACAATCACGAAAATAACATCGAGAAAGTCGAGGTTCATTATGAAGACAACAAAAAACAAACCCGGTTTCACCCTGGTGGAACTCCTGGTGGTGATTTCGATCATCGCTATCCTGGCGGCACTCCTGATGCCTGCCATCCAAGCGGCAAGAGAAGCGGCAAGACGCGCACAATGTACCAGCAATCAGAGGCAGGTTGCCTTTGCCCTCCAGAACCACGAACTTACTAAGAAAGGATTCCCGGCACTGAGGGCTCCCTTGAAACCCAATGAGTATCCCTGCGAACATTTTGGAGGTGATCCGCTTCCCGCTGGTGTTGTTGCCAATCCTACCGAGTTAACTTGGGTGGGTTTCCTGTTGCCCTTCATGGAGCAAAATACGGCTTGGGCGGAAGTCGGCAAATCCAGCGGTGCTGTTGATCCCACATTGTACGACTTGGTCTTACCCATTATGCAGTGCAGAAGCAGCGGGACGGAAGCCGGTTCAGCACGAATCAATTACGTTGCAAACGCCGGTCCGCTGAACGAACTCGTTGGTGCTGATCCCGTGGAGTTTGGTGTTGCCGGCGCAGATCAGAGCAGACTAGAAAAGATGTACACCATCTTTTTCGACCATTTTGCCAGAAATACGGCATGGACTACGGGTGCAACGCCCAGTACGGGATTGGTCAGGACGAGAGTTACCATGGACGATATCACAGGGTTGGATGGTACCAGTATGACAATCCTGATTACCGAAAACGAACATGCGGGCAATTGGGTTTGGAGGGGTTCGACTAGACCAGCGGCTTCGGCTCATAATGGCTATAGCGACATCACCGAGATAGAGCCTTATGTCGCTTTTTGCTATCCCAGTGACCCCATAGTTGGTACTGTTCCTGGCAACACTTTTACTTACACATCGCTTATGGCGGGGACCGACGACGAGGTTCAGCCGTTGTTTATCAACGAAGGCAGAGTCAATTCCGGCGTTACGATTGTTGAGCCCACTAGAACGGCTCGTCCTTCTTCGGGACATCCCGGCGTAGTGATAGCGGCGTTCGTTGACGGTGCTGCACGACCCTTGAGAGACGATATGGACAAGAGCCTTTTCATCCAACTCAGCCGACCGGGCAGCGGAAGGATTCTTAATCCGAAAGACCTCGAATAATCGAGAGCGCAAGAGCGGAGGACGTAAGTCCTCCGTTGCCCTGTCGTCTATACTGTAAACGGCATGAAAGTAGTCTCTTTGCGATCCTTGCGTACTTTGCGGTTGGAAAAAAGGATTTAACCGCAAGGTACGCCAGTTCGTCGACAAGTTTGCACAACAGCGTAACACTGTAGAGTATCGAGAGTCAAAAACCTCATTTTCACCTCATTCAAAATAACAAAACAACCTCAGTAGCCGGAGTGCGCTATAAAAACTAACCTCATTTACCACATTTTCGATACGCCAAAATGAGGTAAATGAGGTTGATATTGAGGAGAGATGCTTTGCTACTGAGGTTGTTTTGTCAGAAAAATGAGGTTGAAAATGAGGTTTTCATTTCGATAAACCGCCATCATGTTACCGAATCGACAAACGTGTCGACGGACTGCACGTTTGAAATCGTGGCGACGTGCCTTGTTAGGCTTTGCCCTGTACCGTAAACGGAGACTAATGGTTTGCGTCCCTTGCGGTTGAATCTTCCTTTTGTAACCGCGACGGTTATGTCCATTTACATCGGAGCATAGAAGAACTATGGAAAAGACACAAAAATGTTGCAAACAAAGCGCGAGCACACCCCGCTCCGGTTACGTCTGCGCTCCCGGCTTTCATAGGCGTACGCAATCGATTATAATTGTGCCGTTCTTTCCCTACGAGGTATTTCCATGAAAACGCAACGATTACTGCTTCTCCTATTGTGCCTGTGTTTCTCGGCAGGCATCGGACTTACGCAACCGAAAGAGCAACCGCCGAACAATGTTTCTCCAATGCGACAGGCAATGGAGAAAGAACTTGGGACTGCTTCAGAACGAGCGGAATTTAAGACACCATTACGCATGCTTTGGAACAGCAATGGTACCATTACAGGTGCCACGTTCTTGCACGACTCAGATTTTCGCGAAGCCCTGGGCATTTCCGAAGAACAAATGCAACAAATCAAAGACCGGCGGGATTTTGAAGAGAGACACGAAATACTCGCTGCAATGAAGAAGATAGAAGCAAGAATAGAAGAAGACAGGGGCAA
>Ga0099364_10011986_pt1 | contig 11756 bp, 8 predicted proteins | sample TergutTh196P3_FD_73070 | JGI IMG/M metagenome (GOLD analysis project Ga0099364, IMG submission 73070) | Microcerotermes parvus P3 segment gut microbial communities from Pointe-Noire, Republic of the Congo - Th196 P3 | ecosystem: Host-associated > Arthropoda: Insects > Digestive system > Gut ...
GGATTTAGCAGAGCTTTTTTCAACCGATTTGGGAGAACACTATGCTGCCGTTGTCATGCAACAACTGACTCGATGGTGTGTTCCGCCTACTGCGGGATACTTTAATTCGGGAATGCTATTGCTAAATCTCAAAAAAATGCGGAACGAAAACTTAGAAAAGAATTTATTTGAATATGAGTCCAAGCACCGAAGCAAACTACAAGCCCCCGACCAAGATGTACTCAATGCCATGTTCAAAGGCAATGTTTTGTGGATGCCCTTCAAATGGAATATGATGACATTCAATAACAGATATGTCTCCTATTTTCAGCGCCTTGTTACAACGACAAAAATATGTACGGAAGAAGAGATGGCAGAGGACATCGCAACTCCTGCCATTATTCATTTCAATTGTGATCAAAAGCCTTGGAACGTCCGCACAGACTATGCGGATTTCTATTGGAAATGGGCAAAGCGAACACCATTTTACAACAAAAGACTTCACTATCAGGTCATGAGTAAAAAAACACCACTTGTCACAATTAAAAACACATTAATTCACGCAATTAAGAGGCATATTGTAAAAACATTTACCGTCGCGAAAAATGTGGCGAAGTTTGTTCTTCGACCGTTCAAGCCTTACGTGCAACGGATCGTCAATGTGGCCTGTGCCCACCAAGTGCGTTTGATGGAACGCGGCACGGCGGAACATCGAAATCTTTTGCAATTGCTGGACAAGTACAAAAAGTCCAACGAAGCCATTGCCAAAGATATTGTAGAAGTAAAAGCGCAACTGAAAGGACAGGTGAAAACAAACCAGAAAAATATTATCGACACAATAAATGGCGTCCGGGAAGAACAGTTGAACACGATGACACAAATGCTGTCGAAACTTCCGACATCTGTCCAACTGGGCGAGATGAACCAATCAATTCTCGATATGGGATCGAAGATTGGTACATTACAGAGTGTCAATGAAACGCAGGCATTGGAATGGAAAAGCGTACTTTCAACTCTTGCGAATTGGAAGAAGGAATTGAGCGAGACGTTAGTTCAGTGGGAGCAGAAGCACCGTGCCGCAATGACCGAACAAATCGCAGAACTCCGAAAGGACATTCAAGACCGAAAGGAAAAAGAGTTTGCGGCCAGACTCCTCGAAACGGAAAAACGATTCGAAATGGAAAAACAAGCAGCCGTTGAAAAGGTGACCGCAGAAATCCGTAGCGAAAAGGACAAGGAATTCGACCGGAAACTTGCCGAGGAAAACGAAGCATATCATTTTATGAGAATGAAGAAAGATTTTCCATCACTGGTCGTCAATACCTTCGCCCCGTTTATGAAACGGCAAGAGAAACCGTTCGCCTTGATCGTCGGTTGCTCTTTTTCAGGAACGTCCATCTTGAATACGATTGTAGGTCAGCACCCTGATATTTATCCATTCCGCAAGAATGCGATTACGGGCAAGGACGAACCCATTGGTGAATCGTGTCTTTTCGATCCCCGACGTAACAACTGCCTTTCCGACCATGATATCCTCAAAAAACTGGATGAAGTCGTTATCAAGGCGTCTGGTTATAAAACGGTTTTGGAAAAAACACCAGATAACCTGTTTCATCTCGGACGAATTAATATGTTTCTCCCCAACTCGAAGTATATTTGTACGGTGCGAGATGGACGCGATGTCATCGCATCTTTCCTAAGTTTGGATGGCGCGACGCAGGAGAATTGCAGTTACAGAATCAAGTATTGGACGACATGCATCGATCATATGGAAAAATATATGAAGATCGCAAACAACATGAAGATGGTACGGCTTGAAGACTTAATAACTGATCCGCAGAAGACAATCCATGAAATTTTGGAGTTCCTTGAAATCGATCATTCGCCGGAAATCGTTGATTATATGCTCCGTTTTCATGAGCGAGGCGATAACAGCGTTTATGTTCCCCCTGAAAGGGTGATGACCGGGTCAATCGTAGAGGGCAATCGTGTTGAAAGGATACTTTCCGTTCGATCGATTCAAACAAAGCAACCTCTTTACAAGGACACTTCACGTTGGCGGCAGGACCTACCGGTGGAATTTTGGCCTTTGGTTTACGAAAAAATCGGACCGGCTTTGGAACGGCTCGGTTACGTCGAAAACGCCGAGCAGTCGCTCAAGGAGGAACTGGAACGTCGCAATACGGAAATTGAAGCCACCGCAGAATTGGAGCGGCAACTCGAAGAAAAACGCCGACAATGCGGTTCCTTCCCGGCAAAGGCGGCATAGATGTCTGCCAAAATAGAATACGGAGCGTTACCACACAGCTATGGATAGAGTGATGATAACCGGAGCGGCGGGCTATATCGGCAGACATTTGCTGTCGCCGCTTTTGAATCGCGGATATGAAGTTCATGTCGTTGACATTGTGCCAAACGGTGTCCGCGAGGAGGGACTCGTTTGGCATACCTGCGACCTGTTGGATCACACCGAGACCGCAAAACTCGTCAGACGCATCGCTCCGAAGAAGATGATCCATCTCGCATGGAATGTCGGACCGGGGTACAGCACGTCGCCTTCGAATCTGGACTGGGTGGCCGCCTCTTTGAACCTGATGAACTCGTTCAAAGATGTCGGCGGAAAGCGTGCCATCTTCGCTGGTTCCTCCTTCGAATACGATCCACGATACGGTTATTGTGTCGAGAACCTAACACCGACGACGCCACCGCAAATTTATGGAAAATCAAAGGCGGCATTATCCAACCTCGTTTGCAGTTTCGCAGAACAACATGGAATCAGTTTGGCGTGGACACGTTTTTTCCCATCCTACGGTCCCAACGAGAAGCCGAGCCGACTGGTGCCTGCCGTGATCAACAGTATCCTTACAGGCAAGCCCGTCAAAGTCGGCGTTTGCAATACCTATCAGGATTACAGTTACGTTCAAGACCTCGGCGAAGCGGCGTTCGCCTTGTTTGAGAGCGACGTGAGGGGCCCGGTCAATATCGCTTCCGGACGACCGATCCCGATGCGTGACATTGAAACGAAAATCTCGGAGTTGATGAACTATTCCGGCAAAATACAGTGGGGGGCCGTTCCGCCGAGCTCGAATGGTTCGTTCAGCGTCGCCGCGACGGAGCGTTTGAACAACGAAGTCGGTTGGTTACATCAAGTCGAACTTTGTGAAGGATTGCAGCGAACAATCGATTGGTGGAAGCAAAACAATCGGGAACGTGGAACGGCCTTACGATTGGTGACGAGCCACAAGTCGCAGGCAATGACCGTTCCCATTTCCCCTTCCCGACGAAAGAGTTTGTTTCAACGAACCGCAGAATTTCTGTTGCGCCCGTTCAAATCCTGCATCGTCCGCCTTGCACGGCACATCGCCCGGCATGAACTGACGGCAATTGAAAACATTCGCCGAACCAATCAACAACTGACGACAAAGATCGTTGAAATTACAAAAATTGTCGAAAAAATGGAAAACGAAAAACAAAACATTTCAAACAACTTCTCTCTGACCATCAAAAAATCGGCATAAGTCGAATTATAAGCAAGTCTCATGAACACCGAACCCATCCATCTTTTCCTTATTCACTCTAATGCGTCGTTTCTTTGCGCCGAAGCACTGATCCGACATTTGGCGTTGGATCATGTGGATTGTGTATTTTTCTCAATGAGGGGATACGATCTACCTGGTGGATACGAACAGATTCGGGACATTGTCGAATATCCTCTTCCCAAACACGACTTTCCGGATTATTACGCTCCTGCCGATACGGAATCGGCCCGGTCGAAAGTCAAAGAAATTGATAACCTGGTCGATTTCGCCGTCGAAGGCCGACCGTTTGTTCTTTATACGCCCGTTACCTGTCTGAGTACTGTTACCCTCATCGCCTCCCATCCCAACTGTGTTCGTTACAACGTCATCGAAGACGGTCTGTCCACTTATATTCGGGAATGCATCTTCAATGAGATTCGGCCCTTGCCCCGGTATAATCCCGTGACGATGAAAAAATGTAACGACAATCGGCTGCTCTATTTCAGTCGTTCTCCGATTTGCGTCGATCATCCGAAGTTCGATACGGCATACAGTCTTTGCGAAGGCGGGTATCCGGGCGTGTCCCGGTCCGTCGTAGTGCCGGACGCTTTTCGACCGTTGACGTTTGAAGGTTACGAAAAGATGGATGCCTCAATCGCTTTTTGCACGACGGCGCGATCTCTGAAAACCGACATCGCTCTTTGGGGCGACGTACTTCGCAAGATGATCGAAATCGAGTTCATTCCCCGGCGGTACAAAAACATCGCCTACAAACACCGACCGTGCGACAAGGACTCCAAGGCCGAAGAAGTCTGTCGCAAAGTCTTCCGGGAATTCGAAGGACAGATTACGTTTCACGAAATACCCGGCGACGTCGTTATGGAAAACCTGATTTATTCCTATTCATGCCCCGTCTATTTTCTTACGACGACGCTGGGATTTTACGCAACGAAGATGGGAAGAGAGGCGCGATCTTACTATCATCTGTACGCCCAACTCGATTCTGAATTTGCGCACGCCTATCGAAATTCCCTCTCGCGTCCCGAATGGCGAGAGACGATCCAACTGTTACAAGATTCCGGCACAACCTTCATGCGTCTCCAGAAATCGCAACAGAAATCACGATCTTTGGTGTCCGGCATTCGGAAGTTTGCTTTCAGATGGGCAAAACACGCTTTGTCGCCCATACTGCCGTTTGCCAAACGTGTTACTGACTTCGCACTTCGTGAAGAGTTCGATCAACTGCGCGAGTTAAAGAATGCTTCAATGTACAACACCAAGAAGGTTGCCACACTTTTTCGACGAGTCCAAGCCCTTTCCAATGAAAAGTGATCCGCCCATCATGACAATTTCCGCATCCGAACCATACACTCCCGGTGCAACCACCGCAGTGTTGCCCGTCTACAACGAAGAGCGATTTATCGCCGATGCCCTGGACTCCGTTCTCGGTCAAGTCGATCAAGTTGTTGTTGTCGACAATTGTTCGACGGACCGTACCGGTGAAATCGTTATGGAATATGCGGCCAGACATTCGCATCTCCATTACTATCGCAATCCGGAGAATGTCGGCTCCGCAATCAATTGTCGTATCGGATTTCAAAAAGTTAAAACTGAGTTTTCGTTTTTCCTGGGGGGACACGACTACGTGTCCGCAGACTATGTACCTGTATTGAAAAAGGTTCTTCAAGACGATCCAAAAGCGTCACTTGCCTACACTTACGCTCACTATGTCGACGACGACGGCAATGTCGGTCCGGGGAGCGATCAAGCGTCGATTCATCGGTCGGCGTCGAAAAACAATGTTTTTCGTCGCGCTTTCGCAATCGGCGCTTATCACGGCGACTGCAATCTTCTCAACGGTCTTTTCCGTTCATGCATTGCCGTCCCGGCTTTCGGAAAGATGGGACAATATGCAGGTTGCGACCACCTAATCCTTTTCGAGACGGCATTGAAAGGGAAATTGCTCTATAGCAGAGAAGCGTCCTATTATCGACGAATGCGTTCAACGGACACAATGTCGGCTTACATGACCCGCATCGTCGGCAAAACTGTTACGACCGATGCCGTGAATCATGCCGAATTGGATCACGTCGAACTCGTTACGGAAATGAGGGCGTTGCTACGAACCGTTGAATGCCGCAATCCAATTCGGCGACGATTTTGGCACATAATGATTGATCGGGTCATTGACGAGGGATTTCTTCAGGCTCGCCCCGAAAAACGTTTCTTCCTGAACTTTATCAAATTCACCAAAACCGTATTCGGTACGGATTTGTATCGTCGGCGGGAAACACGTGAGAAATTTTTACGTGACGTTCATCGTTTTTTACGTTACTACTTGATTGGTCCGGCAAAATAGCAATCCGCTATTTCATCGACAATCAATCCATCGTCCTTGCCGATGTCGTTATTGAATTGATGCACCGGCGTAACAAGTTGCGTATTGCCGGAGCGAACAGTCGAAAACTCGCTATTGAAGTTTTTTCCCGTGACGTCCAAGGACGCCTTTTTATCGAAACTCTGGGACGGTCTCTCACATAAGCGCCAAGAGCCATGATGAACGACTCAACACATTCGAGCGAACCGACGTGGGACATCGATATTGGTCCCAATCGTTTTTTTCCGACGATTCGGTTGATGGAAATTGTACGCTATAAAAGTTTGCTCGCTTTTATGGTCTATCGCAACTTTATCGTCTACTATCAGCAGACGATTCTCGGTCCGATTTGGTGGGTGCTCCAGCCGGCGCTTATGTGTTGCGCATTTGTTTTGATTTTCGGCGTGATCTTGAACGTTTCGACCGATGGCATTCCGCGTCCATTGTTTTTCTTTCCGGGATTGATCCTTTGGCATTATTTTTCGCACACTTTTTCTTTTACGGCCACGCTGTTTTCCTCACAAGGATCGCTTTTTGGCAAAGTTTATTTCCCGAGATTGATTCTTCCGATTGCGAACCTGATAAGCAGTCTGATCAAATTAGCCCTGCAAGGCGTGTGCTTGATCGTACTTTATCTCATTTATGCGTCCAGAGGCGTCGATGTGTCTCCGAATTGGTGCTTGCTGCTGTTTCCCATATTGATTGTTTATCTGGCGGTTTTATCGCTCGGATTCGGTCTTCTTTTCAATTCGTTGACGTACAAATACCGTGATTTGTCCTTAACGTTGCCTTTTATCATCCAAATGTGGATGTTTTTTTCCAGTATCATGTTTCCCCTGTCGCGCATTCCGGAGAAGTACCATATTTATCTTGCCTTAAATCCAGTGCTGCCCGCCGTCGAATTTTTACGTTATGCCCTGTACAGTCGAGGCGCGTTCGATCTGTTGCAATTTCAAGTCGGTTCTGCTGTGTGCATCATTGTCCTCTTGTTGGGCCTGATCTCGTTTTCACAAACGGAGCAGACGTTCATTGATTCCATTTGATCCCGATTCGTTTTTTGTTCGATGGCCGCCCTTCATCCGATTCATCCTCACTTATCCGACCAGTCCGACGTGGTTATACGTGTCGAACATCTTTCCAAGGAATATCGACTCGGTACGATCAATCACGGTACGTTTCAAAAGGACTTGCAGTCCTTTTGGGCGAGACTTTGGAAGAGAGAAGACCCGAACTCACCCTTGACAGTCAATGTCTCGGCACCGATGGCTGGACGATTCCTGGCTTTGAACGATGTTTCATTCGACGTCGTACGCGGCGAGTCACTTGGAATCATCGGCAAGAATGGCGCCGGCAAATCGACATTGTTGAAAATCCTTTCCCGAATCGTGGGGCCGGATCGTGGGCGAGTCCGGATACGTGGTCGGACATCTTCGCTTTTGGAACTCGGTGCGGGCTTCCATCAAGACCTTACCGGTCGCGACAATATTTTTATGAACGGCAGTATTCTGGGAATGGGGCGCCGGGATATTTTGAAACATTTCGATGAAATCGTTTCCTTTTCGGAAATTGAAGAGTTTATCGACACTCCGGTCAAACGTTATTCTTCCGGAATGCGCGTCCGCCTGGCTTTTTCCATTGCGGTTCACCTGCTGGCGGACATTGTGATTCTCGACGAAGTTCTCGCTGTCGGTGATAAGTTTTTTAAGGAAAAGTGTACGGCAAAGATGAATGAACTGCTGCGCAATCAAGGCAGGACGCTTATTTTTGTTACACATAGTATGGCAAGCATGAAACAGCTGTGCGCGCGGGGATTGTTACTCGAAAAAGGCCGTTTGATTCAGGACGGTCCTATTGCCGAGGTGGCCGAGGACTATCTCAAATCACACGAACAAGCGAAAAAGTCTCGGCTTGAGAAACAAATGAGCAACGAAGGGGAGCCATGATATCCATTATCATTCCGGTATTCAATCGCAAAACGCTTGTTGCGGAAACATTGGATTCGATTCTCTCCCAAACGCACTGCGATTGGGAATGTATCGTCGTGGATGATCGTTCGACAGACGGTTCCATCGATGTTGTTGCGCAATATGTCGAACGGGATTCAAGAGTGCGGCTGTTCATACGTCCGGAAAGCCGAACCAAAGGGGCGGCAAGTTGTCGAAATATCGGATACGAAAATTCGAGGGGCGAATTCGTCTATTTTTTCGATTCCGACGATCTGTTAAACCCTGCTTTTCTTGCAGCGGTTCATAGGGAGATGCAAAGTTATCCTATGGCCGAATATGCGACTTTTTGTTATTCAAATTTTATCGAAGTGCCGACAATTCCTGTACGTCGGACGCGAAAATACGATCCGAAACGTGGGCCGCTTTTCGATCAAATCATTACGAACAGGCTCCAAGCCAATACGCCGAACTTTTTTTGGAAACGTTCGCTTTTTGATAAGGTGCGCGTTCTCTGGCGTGAAGAATTGCAATACGGTGATGATACCGATTTCGTCTGCCGTATGATTTGCCACGCCGACCGCGGTGTTTGGCTGGATATGCCGGATCTCGTGTACGTCCGAAGACATCCCGATAGTATGGGAGGAAAGGGCAAAGGCGAAAAAATGAAATGTGTTGAGGATCGCGTTCAAATTTTTCGCTACATTTATGATTATTGTACTCAAATGGGGCGGATGTCGTCTTCGCTTCACTCCGGTTATCTTTGCCATATCTTGCGTATTCAGGCAATCAACACTCTCCTTTATGGTGATCGGAGTGTTTCGAGATATTTCGAGCGATTACTGAAGGCGCTTGTTTGCCGTACTTTCGGAGACAAACGAATATTGTTCTTTTCCCGTTGCTTGACTTTGGGGGCGCCGGTTTTACGGGTTTGTGCCGACATAGCGATCCTGTTACGAATTCCCTGGCTTTCTCAACGACTTGTGCTGCATGGTGTCAATAGTATGCCAGACAAGTCTTTCGGAATAAATTGACATTAACGACTCCAAAACTTGCCTTTATCCAAGATTGAAGGAGAATGAAACGATGCATTTTTCAGATGACCTTTTGATCAGTCATCCCTTGTATCCGTTCCGCTTTGCTCCGATTTACAAGGATCACCTTTGGGGGGGCGACCGATTGCGGACTCGCTTCGGACGCTCATTGCCGAAGGAACGAATTGCGGAATCATGGGAAATCGTTGATCGCCCAAACGACGAAAGCGTGATCCTAAACGGTCCGCTACGTAACCGTACACTGAACGAATTGGTTCGAAACCGTTACAACGACCTCCTCGGAGACAGTACTGTCGCCCAAGGCAATCGGGAGCGATTCCCATTGATCCTGAAGTATTTGGATGCAGGGTTCCCGCTGTCGGCGCAAGTTCATCCAGACGATGCAACGGCAGCGGAGATGAATCTGAATGATAACGGTAAAACAGAAGCATGGCTGATCGTCGATGCGGAGCCGGACAGCAAATTGTGGATCGGAACCAATCGCCAGTATACGAAAGCGGAGCTGGAGAACGCAGTTCGTTCCGGCGAACTGGAACGTTGCCTCCATTCGGTTCCGGCGAGGGTGGGCGACTGCTTTTTTCTGCCGCCGGGAACGCTCCATGCATTGGGAGAGGGAATAGTGGTTGCGGAAGTCCAAACGAACAGCGATGTAACGTTCCGTCTGTTCGACTGGAACCGTGTCGGTCCAGATGGGCAACCGCGGACGCTGAAGATTACCGAGGGACTGCGTTCGTTATGGAATCCGTGTGGTCCGATCTCGGCACAGACACCATTTCCGACGGAGCATAGGAACTGCGAGCGTCTTTTGATTTGTGAGCCGTTTGTGCTGAACCGTTGGCGGATGAGGGAGTCGTTTATCTGGAATAATGACAACCGCGCTCATCTTTGGACGGTTGTGGAAGGAACGGCAACGGCGATTTTTAATGCTGGCCGCCGCACTGCTTGTCCGCATCGATCGGGTCGCGAAGGTGATCCGGACGCTATCGAAATGTTGCACACGGGAGACTCGATTCTCGTTCCAGCAATGTGCCCCAGCCTTCGCTGGGTATCTGAGGAAGGAAAACGGACGGTGCTCCTTGATGTCGTCGTGATGTAATGGCGAAACATAAAATCGCGAGACATTATTGCCCTGGCGGTTGGAAATGGACCTCCGTGAGCGAGTTGTGTTTGGGATTGTGTTCGTGTTTCTGCATAGTTTGTGAGGTCACAGAGAACGCAACAGCGAACAGACTTCCACAAAGCCGCAAACAGGGAAAACAAAAAGACTTAAGAAAAGTTCTCTCCGCCATGCAAAGGCACAACGCCTCCAACCACCGACTGGCGCCAATCGTATCTACACAAATAATCAACTAAAAATATCAACAGATGAGACAGATTTTAACAGATTAGAGCGTATTAAAAATGGGTTTGGATTTTCAGGCGAACCGTCATTGCGCTGCGCTCCATTCCGGCTGTTGTTGGGGCGGCATGTTTCACAACAGCCGGAATGGAGCGCAGTGAAATGACGGCTCTTTCGGTCCACAGCAATTTTTAATACGCTCCAGGGAAGAGGTGAAGTGAATGCAATCAACAAGGATTGTCCATTCCCAGTTTTTACATTTTGCCTATTCTTTACTTTTTCTCGTTTTGAAAATAATCTGCGTAAATCCGTATAATCTGTTGATAACTGAAAAAGACGTGTAGATACGATTGGCTGACACCGGGGGCTACAGATGTAGCGTCCCTTCGGGATGGAACGAGACAAGACGGAAAACTCCTCCTAAATTTTAACGCGTCTCGTTCAGATATTTGCAACGATTTGGTCAGTCGGAATTCCTTCGGCTTGACCTTCGAAGTTCAGGATGATCCGATGTCGCAGGACCATCGGAGCGACGGTTTGAAGGTCTTCCCGGGACACGTTGAAGCGGTCGTCGAGAACGGCATTGATCTTTGCCGCAAGTATCAAGGCTTGGGCACCGCGGGGACTCGCCCCGTATCGGACATATTTTTTTGCCAAGGTTCCTGCTTTCGGCGAATCCGGGTGCGTGGCGAGGAGCATGTCAACGGCAAGGCGGGTCAGATCGCCGGCGACCGGAATGTCCCGAGCGAGTCGGCCCATCTCTCGGACCCGTTCCAACGGAAACGCCGCTTCGATGTTCACCGTTTCGTTCCGTGTTGTGCGGTCAACGATGGCAACAAGATCATCGGCGCTCGGAAACGGGACGAGCAACTTTGCAAAGAATCGGTCAAGCTGGGCCTCCGGTAGCGGATAGGTTCCTTCCATTTCGAGCGGATTCTGTGTGGCAAGAACAAAAAAAACACCGGGAAGCTGATGCGTCGTTCCGGCAACAGTCACGGTGTGTTCCTGCATGGCTTCGAGTAGAGCGGCCTGCGTCTTTGGCGTCGCACGGTTGATTTCGTCGGCCAGTACGATGTTCGCAAAGACCGGTCCGGGCTGAAATTGGAAGCGGCGCTCGTCGTCCCGAAGACTCATGATGTTCGTCCCGGTCAGATCGGCGGGCATCAGGTCCGGCGTGAACTGGATGCGTGAGAACTCACCTTGAACGGCTTCGGCCAGCGTCCGAACAAGGAGCGTTTTGCCGAGGCCGGGAACGCCTTCGAGCAAAACGTGGCCCCCGGCGATCATCGTGATGAGCGTACCGCGAACGACCGTCCGCTGACCGACGAGGACACGGCCGATCTCGGTTTCCAGTTTGCGAACGTCGTCGCAAAAACGAGCAAGTTTGTCGCGGAGTTCGTCCTCTTCGACGGTCATGTTTGGTTTGTTGTTCCTTCTCCTTGGGGAGAGGGTTAGGGGCTTTCTCGTAGGATTTGAATTCCGTACAACACCGGCCAGTTTTTGCCCGTAATGAACAGGCGGTCGGTCGCTTTGTCGAAGGCGATG
>Ga0099364_10011987_pt1 | contig 11756 bp, 12 predicted proteins | sample TergutTh196P3_FD_73070 | JGI IMG/M metagenome (GOLD analysis project Ga0099364, IMG submission 73070) | Microcerotermes parvus P3 segment gut microbial communities from Pointe-Noire, Republic of the Congo - Th196 P3 | ecosystem: Host-associated > Arthropoda: Insects > Digestive system > Gut ...
AATCGAACCGGCAATGCCCATACAGATAGAGCCGATTTGCAGATAACTCTTGCCCCTCATGGTGGCTGCTGCAAGGGCTGCTCTGCCAAAGCGCAGTATTTTTTCCTGCACATCAGCGGGAATTTCCGTCTCGCTTGCATCCTGTACATCCCGGCCGTAAATACCAAAGGCTGGCAGGCCCTTTTGTGAATGACCAGCCAATACCGCAGCTAAATACACAGCGCCCGGCCTTTCGGTGCCGTTAAAACCCCATACGCCTTTTATTGTATAGGGATCCATGTCCATTGTTTCCGAGCCATAACACCAGCAGGGAGTTACGGTAAGGGTGATATCAACACCCTCCCGCCGGAACTTATCCGCGCAGGCAGCCGCTTCGGGGACTCTGCCTATGGTGGTATCGCTTATTACCACCTGTACCGGCTCTCCGTTGGAATATCGGATATTTTTTTCCAGCAGTTCCTTTGCCGCCTTTGCCATATTCATGGTCTGAGCTTCAAGTGACTCCCTCACTTTTAGAACACCCTGACGTCCGTCAATGGTTGGTCTTATACCAATCTTTGGATACGGGCTTGCAAAACGGTTAATTGCCATACTTCTCCTCCATTACCTACAAATATTTTTAAGCCTTTTCGCCCATGGCCTGGCTAATTATTACCGGAAGACGGATGATCCGTTCTGCGGCTTTTTTATTTTTATTATTCAGCTTTTTTTCTTTAATTTTTTCTATGACCTGCCTAACAGCCTCTCTGCCCATGCCTACTGCATCCTGTGATGCTGTATAGCGGCAGGCAGGAAGAAAAGGGGTATACCGGGATTCGTCAAATCCGGCAATGACCACAGACGGCACAGAACTGGAACTTGTTATATTTAACAGAAAACGTTCCATGCCAAGATGAACCAGAAGATTTACCGCTACCATGGCCTCCGGTGGATTTTCCTTGTCAAATAAACGCTCCATTTGTTTATAGCCGTCTTCTACATCCATACCCCCAAGGCAGATCCATGAAGGGTCGGGCTTTATTCCCGCCTCTGCCAGGGCCCTGTTATAACCGGAAAGCCGTTCCCGTGCAGAAGAAAGGGTGATCTCGCCCCCTACAAAGGCTATGCGTTTAAATCCATCTGACAAAAGGGCCTTTGTTAAATGGAAGGTTCCTTCCTCGTTGTCCGATGTTACTGAATCAAGATCGGTTCCTGAAATAATACGATCTACCAATACCATGGGCATGCCCTGATCAGATAGAGCCTGGAGGTGATCCCCTTGTGAACCTGCCGGAATTATCAGCATACCGTCGACCATCCTGTCGGCCAGCATGGAAATACGTTTTTTTTCTTCTTCTATTGAATTACGAGATGATGATAAAAGCATGGTATAACCGCTTTCCAGGAGCTCTTTTTCTATGCCTTCGGCTACATCCATAAAAAAGTCGTTTGCCAGCTCGGGAAAAACCACTCCAACAGTCATGGTTTCCTGACGTTTAAGGCTTCGGGCTGTAAAATTCATCCGGTAATCCAGTTCTTCGGCTGCTGCAATGACCCGTTCCCGGGTCCTTTCTGCCACCGGCATGGAAATTTCTGACGCCAATACCCTGGAAACCGTGGCGGTTGAGACTCCCGCGGTCATAGCAACGTCTTTTATTGTCTTTCCCATACCTATTTATTAAGGGCTAACAAAATGTAAACGATTACATTTAACCATTTTGAAGATGTAAACGATTACATTTTACAGATAACTAAAATGTAAACGATTACATTTTTACCCTAATGGGATAACCCCCTTTTTCAGTATAATATTACCATATTTGACCGTTTCTCCGGTCATAAGTACAGCAAAAGCGTTCTTTGCCCGTTCATAGAAGGCAAAACGTTCCACCCGTTCAATATCCGGAGTTCCCGGCCAGCGCGAATCTATAACCGCTCTATAGGATTTTTCGACATTTTCGTCCAGATTATCCCCGGGAACCGGGGCCATCATGGCAACAGGATGAGGAACATAGGAATCAAGGTTAATTAAGGCAAGAATACCGTCCAAAAGCGCCGGAATTTTTATACCGTCTGCCCGAATAACATAGGAATGTACCGAATCTCCGGGAAAAAAGGCATCGGCCAGTACAATCTCGTCTCCATGACCCATACGGAACAGGGCATCAAGAAGTTCGGGGCTTATTACCGGATCAATACCAATCAACATACGGTAGATTATGCCGTGGAATTAATGGGTTGTCAAGGAAAATTTTCTAATTCTGCCGATCCTGGATATTTTTAAGTATTTCTAAATCAAGACCGGTAATACTGGTGACTTCCTCGAATGAATAGCCTTTTCTTAATGCATTGCGGGCAATTTCTTCGCGGCCTTTTTCCAAGCCTTCCTCAATAGCTTCCTCTCGAATAACAGCCATATGATCATCAAAATTGTATTCCAAAAATGACATATTTATTACCTCCGAGCCATGGTTCTTAAGAAAATCTTTCAGGATGTTATTACCTATACAATACTTTACAGCGGCTTCAATTGATTTTTCAAGAGCAAGCCCTGTCTTTTGGTACTCTCTGATTTTACAGATAAAAACACTGTAATTATTAAGCGTTTCACATTTTTGTAATATTTCCAGGTTATGTCCATGATTAATGTTGTATACCTGTACTACAAGTTCTAGTGAAATACGGTGGGGAATAGTTGTCTCACAAATTAAGATCGGTGACTTGTTTCCCTTTTCTTCCAAAGTTAATCCTTCAATGTTAAGAAAAGCATCTGATAACTTAAGTTCTTTTCTCTCTGGATACTGTTTTTCACCATTATAAAGAACAATGAATTCCGGCCTGGGAATTCTAACAAGCTTTTCTTTATATAATTTTTTGGAATCAATAATCACATCATATACATTTTCGATATATTTAAATAAGCGTAAAGGCATATTTTCGTTGATGGTAGACTGATGTTCGATTAGGACAATAAGCTTGTTGTCAATGATAAAGGATATGTCGTTTACTTTTCCCTTAATTAGGGCATTAGAAAGAGTGTTTATACTAATTGGTACATCGGGTGGCAATACTACCCCTTCTATTGCGCAATACAATTCCCTGAGTATGTCGGGGTCATTAAAAAGCAGTGAGAAAACGCTGTTTTTGTATTTAAGATTTACATTCATTCTTTTCCTCCTGCCCATACTAAGGCAAAGAATGATTGTTTTGCTTGTATATACAGGAAATTTTCTTAAAATTTTTCGCTCAATGGCACAAGAGTCTTGTAGAAAAGCCTTTCTGTTTTTATTTCTCACAGCGCTCACAAAGGCACGGAGGAATAGAAACATTCTATCTTTGTGCCTTCGTGTCTCTGTGAGAAGCCGTTTACCGCCGAATGGCGGTGCATAAATACTACCTCTCGGCTCGTCGACCGAAGGGAGACTTAACAATTCCGGAAGAAGTTCTCAAATAAAACCTTTACTCCACCTTGAATCTCGAAACTTCCTTAATTAAAGCATCAATGGCCAAGCGGTTTTTATCGCTTATCACATTAACATGATTAATCGCATTATTCATCTGTTCTGTACTGGATACAATCTCGTTAATGCCCGAGGTAATCTCCTGTGTTGCCTTTTCCAGATTATTACTTTCCGTTATTACTTCTTTTGCCCCTTCAAGCATTTCATGGGAACCTGCTTCTACATGACGGGTTATTTCATTCACATTGCCGACACCGTCAAGAATTTGCCTGCTCCCCACTCCCTGTTCTTCCATGGCGTTGCGGATATTCTCCTCTTGTTCAGCTACAGTTCTGATGTTGCTGTCAATCGCCTCAAAATTATTTAGAACATTTTCGGTGGAACGGGTTATTTTATCCATGGATTCCTTAATTTTCTTGAGTACCATCCCAATGGTTTTAGACTGTTCGCTTGAACTTTCCGCCAGTTTGCGGATTTCTTCTGCTACAACAGCAAAGCCCTTGCCCGCTTCCCCGGCATGGGCAGCTTCGATTGCAGCATTCATGGACAATAAATTTGTCTGGCTGGCAATGTTTTCCATTACTGCATTAATTTCCAAAAGCCCTTCGGACTGGCGGGTTATTTCCTGGATGTCTTCAGCTACCTCGGACAGACTGTTTCGCCCCACTTCAGAGGCTTCTGTCAATGTTTGTACATTTTCATCATTTTTAATAAGCGTTTCGGTAACTGAACGGGTATTGGCAACCATCTCTTCAATAGCCGACGATGCTTGAGATACATTGGAACTCTGGTTTTCAACATGGCTATTGAGCTTATTAATGTTCGATACAAGCTGTTCCATGGTAGCATGGGTTTCGGTGACACTGGCAGACTGGTTTATTATACGTGTTTTTATATTTTGAACAGCACTTGTTATTTCTTCCATTGAAGAAGCAGTCCCATGCATATCGCTTGCAAGGTCATTGCCTATTGTGGCTAAAGCTGCCGCTTCATTTTTAATATTCGAGATTAACCTTTTAATGCTTTCCTGAGTTTCCATTAACAATACTGCCATTTGAGCAATTTCATCTTTGCCCTTTACTTCAATACTTTGAGTAAAGTCTCCTTCGGCAATTCCCTTTAATGTGCCAAAAAGCCGGACAATGGCTTTTGTAAGTATCATGCTAAAACGCAGGGAAATAACCATAACCGCAAATAGAATAATTAAGCTAAGGATAATGGTGGTGGTTAAAATTTGTCTAAAATCCCTGGTAAATTCATCAGTAGAGCCGGTTGTTACTATGAACCAGTCCATACCGGAAATGGGCATTGATGCCCAATAAGTATCGCCGATTACCTGAACATCCACATCGGACGAAGATATTTGCAGACCTGCCCCTTCTGTTTGAAAAAAATTGCGTTCCAATACATAATCGCTGTTACTGTGTATAAGGTATAAGCCGTCACTACTAATAATAAAAGTATTTCCATCTGCTGTTATGGTGCGGCTGGTTACAATTTCGGTTAATACATCAAGGAATACATCCGCTCCAACAACGCCAATAATATTCCCGCCTGCATCCGCCGTTCTAACCACACTTACACAAAGCAAACCAGTGTTGGAATCCACATAAGGGTCTGTGATCGATGTCCTTCCGGGATTTTCCATTCCCATAGCAAACCATGGCCGCAGTACCTGATCCCACTCCGGATTATCCCCATAAGGATCCCAATCGGTTGCTGTAACAAAATAACCACCGTCAAAACGGGAAACTGTTGTACCATAAAACAACTCACCGGCAGCGCTGACAGTAGCCAGTAAATCAGTTAAAATCCGTTCCATTTGAGCTGGTGTAGCAATATTTGGAATCATTGCCGCTACGCTGCTGGCTAAATTCATTGATGGTTCAAGCGCGTTCTGTATGTCCAGATTAAGATAGCGCATATTAATAGCTGCTGTAGAACGAAGACTCCTGTCGTTAATACCGGCCAGATTGGAAAGAAATATCCAGGACAATATAATAGAAACAGAAAGTACCATAGAAAGGCAAAGAAAGAGTATCCGCCTTGCCAATACCGATTTATTCATAGACTTTTTTGCCATATATATTATTATCCAAAATATCCTGAATAGTAAAGGTATAAAGATAATTATTTATAACATTTTCCAGCCCTTGCCAAAGCGGTAAAGTTTTACAGAATATATTGCGTTCGCATCGATTTGGATTATCTTCAAGGCATGAAACAGGACTTAAACTTCCTTCGGTGATCTTCAATATTTCGCCAACTATATACTGGTCTGGCTCTTTTGCAAGCATATATCCGCCTTTATTTCCACGATTTGACCGTAATATATCAGGGTTACTTAATAAAGTAACAATTTGCTCCAAATATTTCCTGGAAATACCTTGCCGCTCGGAAATATCTTTCAGGGATATAAACCCAAGTGATTTATGCTCTGCTAAATCAATAAGCATACGCAGTGCGTAGCGCCCTTTTGTCGATATTTTCACGGTTTTCCTACTTATTATGTTGTCATATATATACCATAGGCATACTATGTTTTCAAGATATATTTATAGTCTATTGACAAAGTAATTTTATTGTATTATAACATACTAATCACATAGGAATTATGTGAAAACAAAGGAATAGGAGTGTAAATTATGGAAAAAACCCAAAAATTTGAAACGCTTCAGCTGCACGCTGGACAGGAAAAGCCAGATCTAGCTACGGACGCAAGGGCTGTGCCAATTTATGCCACAACTTCTTACGTATTTAAGGATTGCAAGCAGGCAGCCGGCAGGTTTGCTTTGACAGAAACAGGGAATATATATACCCGTCTAATGAACCCAACCTCAGATGTATTTGAGCAGCGTATAGCGGCTCTTGAAGGCGGTGCGGCTGCTCTTGCGACATCTTCGGGAGCAGCGGCAATTACCTATGCTGTACAAAATATCGCTACTGCAGGGCATAATATTGTATCTGATAAGCGTATTTATGGCGGTACATACAACCTGTTCGCCCACACCTTGCCCGACTTTGGTATTTCTACAACATTTGTAGACGGCAGCGACCCTAAAAACTTTGAAAACGCAATTAACGAAAACACAAGGGCGATATTTGTGGAAACGCTTGGAAACCCGCATTCCACTATTGTTAATATTGATTCTCTTGCAGCTATTGCCCATAAAAACGGTATTCCTCTTATTGTGGACAATACCTTTTCTACACCATATCTATTTCGCCCCTTTGAACATGGTGCTGATGTGGTTGTTCATTCAGCAACTAAATTTATTGGCGGACATGGGACTGCTATTGGAGGCGTGATAATTGACAGCGGCAAATTCGATTGGGCGAAAAATGATAAATTTCCCGGACTTTCAAAACCGAACGCCAGTTATCATGGCGTTGTACTTACCGAAGCAGCTGGAAATCTTGCGTATATTATTAAAATCAGGGTAACGCTTATGAGGGATACCGGATCAACAATAAGCCCTTTCCATTCTTTTCTTTTTCTGCAAGGACTGGAAACTTTATCGCTTCGCGTAGAACGTCATGTAGAGAATGCTCTTAAAGTTGTAAAATTTCTATCCCAACACCCGCAGATAGAATCTGTGAATCATCCATCTCTGCAAAACCATCAAGATCATGCCTTATACCAAGAGTATTATCCGGGCGGTGCCGGCTCAATTTTTACTTTTGAAATCAAGGGTAATGAGGAACAGGCGAAAAATTTTATCGACAGGCTGAAACTTTTTTCTTTACTTGCCAATGTTGCGGATTCTAAGTCTCTGGTTATTCATCCGGCATCTACAACACATTCTCAACTTTCTACAGAAGAATTGCTGGATCAGGGGATTAAACCAAATACTGTACGGCTTTCCATTGGGACAGAACACATTGACGATATTATCGCCGATTTAGAACAGGCTTTGAGGTAATACCATGAAATAAATAAAAACACTCAAGGCCGGTAATCTTTACAATTACATTTTGGGCATGGCGGCAATGTATCTGTGTCATCATCAAGGACTACCACCAATCCGCACTTAGCACAGGTATATCTGCCTTTTCCGGGTTTTTCTCCTGCGGTTGCCATTGAATAAGCTCCTTTACTAATTTTATGACAAGTATAGCATAGTATAGTATAGAAAAGGAAACAATCATAGGCCTATAAATAAAAAACCATGATTAATCAAACCAGTCATATTCAATAATTTTTGCAGTATTTACGGCTGTTTCTTCTCCAAAACGATCGCGTATAAATCCCAGGCTCATATCAATTCCGGCAGATACTCCAGATGATGTATAATATTTTCCATCAACTACCCACCTTGCTTTATCATTCCACTTTACTTTTTCATTAATACTTTTTACCCATTCAAAGGCCGCCTTATTTGATGTTGCTTCACGATTATCAAGCAATCCTGTTTGAGCCAACAATGCTGATCCTGTGCATACAGTTAAACACCATAATGATCTTTCTGCTGTTTCTTTTAATTTTGTTATAAATTCAGAATCCTTAACGAATTTTCTTGTACCAAAACCGCCCGGAATAAGCAATATATCAAAATTATTTATTTCGTCAATACTTTGTGTAATAATTTTTATATTATCCTTGTTTTCAATAATTCCGCCGTCAAAAGAAAAATAATTAATTTCCCATTCATCAATTATTCCAAATACTTCGACAGGGCCAAATAAATCCAATGTTTCAAAATCATTAAATACAATACAATTAACGTTCATTTTATTCCTTACCTTGATTTTTCGACATTAATTTTTTTACAATGTTGTGCAATTACACAGCGTGAACAAAAGGGACTTACCGGACGGCAGACATTCTGGCCGTACAATACCAAAAGGGGGTTTAAGGGCTTCCAGTGTTTGCGCGGCAGAATGCTGCGGAGTATCATTTCTGTTTCGTCTGGGGTTTTAGAACCAAGCCAGCCGCATCTGTTGGAAATTCTGTGAACATGGATATCCACGCAAATGCCGTCTTTATTGTATGCTTCGATTAATACCAGGTTTGCAGTTTTTCTTCCCACGCCGGGAAAGCCAAGCAGGGTATCCAAATCCGAAGGAACTTTACCGTCATGGTTTTCCAGAATTAATGCTGCGATCTTTTTTAGGTTTGCCGCTTTGGTGCGGTAAAATCCTGCAGGGTAGGCAAGTTTTTCTGCAGTATCGTCCGAAAGCGCCAATAGTTTTGCCGGAGTAGGAGCCTTGGCAAGCAGGGCCTGGGAACACTTAAGCGTTACTTCATCCTTGGTTCGAAGGCTTAGTATGGTAGAAACCAATACAGCCCAGGGATCGTTTTTAAAAATCTCTGCTACAGTTGTGACTGACGGATCGCCGCCCTCCGGAGATTCTTTAGCCAGGTCTTTACGCCATTTTTTTAAAGTGCCGACAATTGCATCCCAGTTGGGCTGAACGGACGGATGAGTATACGAATTGCTGTTTACTTTGTTAACAGGCATACCGCTTCCGCCTCTACTGCCCTTCCCTCGCCGACAGGGCCAAGTCCTTCGGCGCTTTTTCCCTTAACAAATACCGATTCGAGATTTGTTTCAAGTACAGCAGCCAGAGCAGATCGTATCTCTTCCCGGTAGGGAAGTATTTTAGGCGCTTCGCAGATTATACAGCAGTCGATATTTATAAGCTTCCATTCATCCGACTTTACCCGGTTCCATACCTGCCCAAGAAGTTCCATGGAATTTGCGTCCTTCCAGGCAGGATCATCGGATGGAAATAGTTCTCCTATGTCTCCCAGGGCTGCTGCACCCAAAAGCGCATCGATTACTGCATGGACAAGTACATCGCCGTCAGAATGTCCTGTTTCTCCCCTTGGAAAAGGGATCTGTACTCCGGCAAGGAGGAAGGGACGGCCTTCTTCCAGCCGGTGAAGATCACGGCCCAGGCCTATCCGTACCATTGTGTTTGTTTTTAGCCAGCATTTCCAGATCTTCCGGAAAGGTAATTTTTTTATTCCTTGGTGAACCGGGAACTACAAATACATCCCCTTCAAATTCACCCCAGACCTCGGCATCATCGGTATATATCCAGCCAGCCTTTTCTTTTTCGGCAGCTTTTTCGTGTGCCCGCAGTATTTCGGGAAAGGCAAAACCCTGGGGAGTCTGGGCATTCCCAACCTGAACCCGGCGCAGATGACGTACAACAAGGCCGTTTTCGTCCATTTCCTTGGGAGTATCTGTTAAAGGTAAAAGAGGTATAGCTGCCCTGTGTTTTAAGGTGGCATTTATCACCCTGTCTATTAATGCCGGTTCCACCCAGGGCCGGGCGCCGTCGTGTATTACTACATATTTTGGATTATGTTTTTCAAGCAAAGAAAGGGCATTATGTACAGAACTGCGCCGCGTCGGTCCGCCTGTTACAAAAAGAAGACGGGGTTTGGCACGGGAACGTAATAAGCGGGCAGGCAGACTGTCCCGGGCGGCAATTTCTCCCAGATTGGAATTCTTGGGAACAGTAATTACTATGGTATCGATCCGTGAACATGCAGCAAAAGCAAGAGCCGCCTTGCCCAATACAGTCAGGGGCTTCCCCTCTATGTCGATTGTATCGCCTATCAGCTTGTATTCTTTTTTTACCCCTATACGACTGGAAGAACCTGCAGCAGTGATTATGGCAGAAATTAAAGAACTCATAGTAAATCTATTCGGCTTCCAAACGGCTAAAGATCAGGACTTCTACTTCTTCCCGCGGCTTTTTTAGAGAATAAGCAATCTCATCTTCCAGTAGTTTTAGGGCCGAGTCATAGAGCTTGCGTTCCAGAATGGGCAGTTCCTTGACTTTGCTTCGGTGGTAAAGCGAACGGACAATGGCGGCAATATCGCTAACCTGGCCTTTTTTTAGCAAATCCAGATTCATTTGGTAGCGAAGTTTCCAGTCGGAAGGAATTGGTTCATAATCTTCGCCAATCAATTCCAGCGCCCGCAGGGCTTCATCTTTTGGTACTATCGAGCGTATCCCCAGCTCCTCGGCCTTGTCTACCGGAACCATAATAGTCATGTCCGATCCCTGTAAATAGATACGGTAGTAAACGATCTTTTCGTTCTTAAAGAGCTTTTTTTCCAGAGCCTGTATAACACCTACCCCCTGGCTGGGGTATACAACTTTTTGATCAACCACAAAACCCTTAGCTGTCTTACTCATCATATATAAGATAACAAATTTTTGAATAAAGTTAAAGCCATAACTTATCCCCCTAAACAGTTATTAGCAAAATACCGATAATTAAAAGGATGAAACTCCATCTTTTTCATCTTTTTTTTCTCCTATGCCCCGTCCTCCTGTATGCTCAGGCAGGTGTAGACAGGACTAATCCTGCTCTGGCCATAGCGCAGGAAGATACCCGTATCGAAGAGTTGGGGGACGGGGGTTTTCATTTGTACATACGAAAAAAACCTGGTATTGCTTCGGTATTAATTACCGAATCTACAAGAGATCCTGCCCTTAGGGCAGCAAATTATGCATATAGAGCCCCTGCTTGGAACCCCATAAACGGCGACGAAATCCGCTTATTGGACGGAAACCCCATTCCCAGATCGGCAGGAATTTGGTCGCTTATTTCGTCTACTCCAAAGCCCCACCCCGAACTGGGCGAAGCTTTTCATATTTTTATTCCTTATATACTGCATTATGGGTATGCCCATGCCCGGCACGGTGAAGAGTATGTAACAGCCGGAACTTACCTGAATATTCGTGCTTTTACCCTGCCTTATGCAGATTACCGAGGCACTTTCCGTGACAATCCCTTTACCCTTGAACTGCGTGAACAACAGCCTCAGCCAAGCCTTCCAGCGGGAAGCTATATGCAGGAAACTGTATCTGCTTTTACCGAAATAAGCACATGGAGCGGAAATACACCATCTTTTTCAAGCGGGCCGGAAGATATTGTTAATCATATTAAAGATATACTGGAAAATGTAACAAACCCTATGGATATAGTGATTTGCCTGGATACAACCGGTTCAATGAGAACAAACATGATTGAAGTACGCCAAAATCTGGTTCCCATGCTTAGAGAGACAATCGGAGATGCTTCATACCGCATCGGGATGGTACTTTATAAAGATTATTTTGAAGAATACTTAACCAGGGTCATACCCTTTACCAGTGATTTAAATGAGATCCAGCGAACTCTTAATGGAATAGCAGTCCGCGGCGGCGGAGACATTCCCGAAGCTGTCCATGAAGCCCTCCACGATGCAGCAACCAGATTCCAATGGGAAGCAGGAACCCGCTTAATCATCTTAATCGGAGACGCTCCTCCCCATCTGCGGCAGCGCGGACGAATTTCCAAAGAAATGG
>Ga0099364_10011988_pt1 | contig 11754 bp, 6 predicted proteins | sample TergutTh196P3_FD_73070 | JGI IMG/M metagenome (GOLD analysis project Ga0099364, IMG submission 73070) | Microcerotermes parvus P3 segment gut microbial communities from Pointe-Noire, Republic of the Congo - Th196 P3 | ecosystem: Host-associated > Arthropoda: Insects > Digestive system > Gut ...
TTTTCGGCAAGTTTCGGCAAGCCCTGACTAGTAACTTATTTCTAGCGCAATAAAGCGAGTTATTGAAACAAAACCGTATTTAATCGCAAAGAAATTTCTTGAATAGGGTTGCGGTTTGGGGTATACTGTCAATAATGTGACTAATTTTTTCTCAATCGCCACAAACATAAGCTAAAGCTATATGGGAGGATTGAAACATGACAATAGCCAAGAAGGGCAGCGTACTCATAGTAGACGATCAAAGTTCGAATATAATGGCCCTGACGAAAATCCTAAGCCACGAGTACTTCGTCCGTTCTGCGCTAAAAGGGCGCGACGCAATAGAGATGGCAGAAAAGCATTTGCCTGACATCATACTCCTAGATGTTGTGATGCCGGATATGGATGGATATGCCGTAATTACCGAACTAAAAAGCTCAAATAAAACTAAGGATATACCCGTCATTTTCCTGAGCGCAGTCACCAGCCCCGAAAACGAGGTCAAAGGTTTGAACATGGGCGCGGTGGATTATATGTTTAAACCCTGTTCACACGAGCTTCTATTGAGCCGCGTCAAGCTGCATTTGCAACTAAACCGCTATAACAGCACCGGAAATGTACGAACGCAAGAATTCATATCGAGATTTTCAGTGCCATTCACACAGTCATATGATTTCGAAGAGTTGATGGGCAACGCGCTTTTCGAGTTGCGTGATTTTACTGGCACGGACAGGGCGATTATTCTGGAGTTCCAAGCGGATGGGTCTTTGCTCTGTACCCACGAGAGCGTAATAAGCAATGATACGCCTAAGGTGCTTGGGCGTTCTTTGTCGTATAATGAAGTAAAGCCCACCCTTGACGAGGCTGAGAAAACAGGCTGCTTTTATGAAAAAGAAGCGGCGCGCTACTTCGCCAAACATCCCGCCACGGATTTGGGCGAAAAGAGTTTCTGCTACATCCCTTTGACTATCGGCGGAAACAGGGCGGGCTATCTTGTGTTCTTTACGATGTTTGAACAGGCGAACTGGGCCGAAGGCGAGTTCCGGCTTGCCACAATGGCCGGCTCGATCATAGCTGGTGCCTATACCCGCAAAATGAGCGAAGAGGCCATGTTTGCAACGAAAGAGTCTGAGCTGCGTACTCAGGAATTCATATCGAAGTTTTCCGTGCCGTTTACGCAGCCGTATGATTTCGACGAGCTTATCAACAACGCGCTTTTCGAACTGCGTGATTTCACGGAGACGGACAGGGCGATTATTTTGGAGTTCCAAGCAGACGGGTCTTTGCTCTGTACTCACGAGAGTGTAATAAGCGATGATACGCCTAAGGTGCTTGGGCGTTCCTTGCCATATGACGGTGTCAAGCCGACACTTGACGAAGCTGAGAAAACTGGGTGCTTCTACGAAAAAGAAGCGGCTCGGTATTTTACAAAATACCCCGCCACGGATTTGGGCGAGAAGAGTTTTTGCTATATCCCTTTGACTATTGGCGGCAACAGGGCAGGCTATCTCGTGTTCTTTACAATGTTTGAGCAGGCAAACTGGGCTGAAGGCGAGTTCCGGCTTGCTACAATGGCTGGATCAATCATCGCCGGGGCTTACTCCCGCAAAATGAGCGAGGATGCGATGTTTGCGGCAAAGGAATCCGAGCTGCGCACACAGGCATTCATCTCGAAATTCTCCGTGCCGTTTACACAGCCCTATGATTTCGACGAGCTCATCAACAACGCGCTTTTTGAGTTGCGTGATTTTACTGGCACAGATAGGGCGATTATATTGGAGTTCCAAGCAGACGGGTCTTTGCTCTGTACCCATGAAAGCGTGATAAGCGAAGATACGCCAAAAGTGTTGGGGCGTTCTTTGTCATATAATGAAGTAAAGCCCCCCCTTGACGAGGCTGACAAGACAGGCTGCTTTTATGAAAAAGAAGCCTCGCGCTATTTCGCCAAGCATCCCGCAACTGATTTGGGGGAAAAAAGTTTCTGCTATATCCCCCTTGTAATCGAAGGCGAACGCGCCGGGTATCTTGTGTTCTTCACTATGTTCGAGCAAGCAAACTGGGCAGAGGGCGAGTTCCGGTTGGTCACGATGACCGGATCTATCATCGCTGGCGCGTTCTCGATTCGAAAAAACGACGAGTTGAAAGAAGCCGCCCTGAAGGCTCAACAGGAAAGCGAAGCAAAGAGCAACTTCCTTTCCGTAATGAGCCACGAAATAAGGACGCCCATGAATAGCATTATGGGTTTTGCGGAGCTTGCAATGGAAAGCAATGACTTGCCTACGCAAGTGAAGGATTACCTAGTTAAAATTATGGACAACACGCTTTGGCTTCTTCGGATTATTAACGATGTCCTTGACATATCAAAAGTAGAGTCCGGCAAAATGGAGCTGGAGAAAGTGCCCTTTGGCCTGCAAGAGATTATATCGCGATGCCAATCCGTCACTTTGCCCGATGTCAAAGACAAAGGGCTTGACATGAGGGTATACGCTGAACCGTTGCCAGGCAGAAAGCTCCTAGGAGACCCTGTCCGGCTTTATCAAGCGCTATTGAACCTGTTTTCCAATGCTATTAAATTCACGAAATCAGGGTTTATAAGGCTCTCGGCGTTGGTTAAGAGCTTGGATGAGAACAGAGCGTCGGTGTATTTTGAAGTAAAAGATACTGGCATTGGCATGACCCCTGAGCAAATTGCGAAAATATACGAACCATTTATTCAGGCGGACTCCAGCACAACGCGCAATTACGGCGGCACAGGACTTGGGCTTTCAATAACAAAGAGCATTGTGGAGCTTATGGGCGGGAAGCTGGTTGTCGAAAGCTCACCTGGCGCGGGCAGCGTGTTTAGCTTTGAAGTCGTGTTTGAGACGATAGCTGTGTCGGTAGATGAGCCTGACCGCATTAAACTCGACGCTATTGAAAAGCCGCATTTTGATGGGTTGATTTTGGTGTGCGACGATAACTCAATGAATCAGCAGGTCATGTGCGGGCATCTTTCGAGCGTCGGGCTGCGGACGGTCGTCGCCGAAAACGGAAAAGAGGGCGTGGAGAAGGTTCGCGAACGCCTAGAAAATAACGAAAAACCTTTCGACTTGATTCTGATGGACATATTCATGCCGGTGCTTGATGGCATCGAGGCCGCCAAGCAAATAACCCAGCTGAATACCGGAACCCCGATTATTGCCGTGACCGCCAACATTATGACCAACGAAATTGAAAAATACAGGAAACACGGAATGCCTGAGCATCTGGGCAAACCATTTACTTCACAGGAGTTATGGCGCGTCCTGCTCAAATTCCTTAATCCTATTGGCACTTCTGTCATAGACGAAAACGAGCATGAGCAAAGCAAAAACGAGATGCAACAGACGTTGCGGGTGAACTTCGTTATGAAAAACCAAACCAAGTATGAGGAAATATCCGAAGCGATCGACAACGGCGACAAGGAGCTTGCCCACAGGCTAGTGCATACTCTGAAAAGCAACGCAGGATTCATAGGCAAAACCGCCCTTCAGAACATCGCCGCTGAAATCGAGGCTCTGATCCTAGGTGGGACACTTGCCATCCCAGATGAGAAATTATTGCTGCTTCGAACGGAACTGCTCTCGGTCCTTGGGGAGCTAAAGCCTATTTTGAATGACGAACTCGCTGCAAGGGAGAATATTCAGGCGCTTAATGCAGAACTGATACCAGCGCTATTTGAGAAGTTGGAGTTGCTGCTTGAGGACAGAAGTCCAGATTGCATGAACCATCTTTCAGAAATCCGGGCCGTGCCGGGAGCCGAAGAGCTCGTACGCTGCATAGAACTCTTTGACTTTGAGTCTGCAATTGTGGAACTTGAAAAACTCAAGAAGAAGCGGGAAGGTGGATTATGACCGAAGACAGGAAAGCTAGCATTCTCGTCGTTGATGATGAAAGCAGCAATATAATATCGCTGACCAAAACGCTTAGTTCTGAGTATACCGTCAGGGCTGCGATTAACGGGCGCGATGCAATAAAAACGGCAGAAAAGCATTTACCCGACCTAATACTGCTTGATATTATTATGCCCGAAATGGATGGGTTTGCCGTAATATCCGCGTTGAAAGCTTCTGAAAAAACGAAGGATATTCCCGTCGTATTCTTAACGGCGATGACTAGCCCTGACAATGAATCCAAGGGGTTAAGACTTGGCGCAGCGGATTTCATAAATAAACCGTTCTCACAGGAACTATTACTTAAACGCGTTAAGATGCATTTAAGGGGGCATGGGGACGATTCTCTTGCCACAAAACCTAGGCAGCAAGGCATTATGGACGATAGCGGGGCAAGAGAACCATCCACCAGCCCTTCCGTGCTCATCGTTGACGACGAAAGCGCAAACATTTTGTCGCTCACGCACATCTTGGGTTCCGAGTATACAGTAAGGGCTGCAATAAACGGGCCTGATGCCATTAAAACGGCGCAGCAGCACCTGCCCGATATAATCCTGCTCGACATCGTAATGCCGGAAATGGACGGGTACAAAGTGCTTTCCGCATTGAAAGGATCAGAAAAAACACGGAATATCCCCGTTATTTTCATTTCAAAGCTCAGTGTTCATGAAGACGAGGAAAAGGGGCTGGCGTTAGGCGCGGCCGATTACATAAGCAAGCCGTTTTCTCCGGCAATTGTCAAGTTAAGGGTGGACAATCAACTCCGGATGGTCAATCAGATGCGAATAATAAACGCCGCCAATCGCGCAAAAAGCAACTTCCTTGCTACAATGAGCCATGAAATAAGAACCCCTTTGAACGCCGTATTAGGGCTTACAGAAATTATGCTGTATGACGATTCCCTCCCAGAGCATGTAAGTGATGGCCTGTACAGGATACACAACTCTGGGAGCGTACTATTAAGCATCATCAACGATATACTTGACTTGTCCAAGATTGAGGCCGGCAAACTGGAGCTGGCGCCGTCCAAATATGATGTTGCAAGCCTTATCAGCGATACCGTAACTTTAAACACTATACATATAGGAAGCAAGCAAATTGAATTCAAGTTATTTGTTGACGAGTTTCTGCCACAAGTTTTATATGGCGACGAGGTGCGCATCAAGCAGATATTGAACAACCTGCTATCCAATGCATTCAAATATACTGAATCAGGCGAAATTACGCTCAGCTTCGACGTTTCGGAAGATAGCAAGGATGACAAGGATGACGAGGGCATTGACCTGACAATCAAAGTAATCGATACCGGGCAAGGGATGACGGAAAAGCAGGTAACTGAAATGTTCGAGCTTTACTCCCGTTTCAACTACGAATCCAATCGAGCCATCGAGGGAACGGGGCTTGGCATGACTATCACGCAGAATATGGTGAAGCTGATGGGCGGTGACATTGATGTCGAAAGTGAGCCAAACAAAGGAACGACGTTTACGGTGCGCCTGCCACAGAAACGTATCGACAATCAAGTAATGGGCAAGCAATTGTCTGAGAACCTTCAAAGCTTACGTCAAGACGGAGTGAAGAAGGTAAGGAAATCCAATGTCATTATCGAACCCATGCCATATGGCAAGGTTTTAATAGTTGACGACGTGGAAGCTAACTTGTTCGTTGCCAAAGGTTTGATGCTGCCGTACGGACTGTCCATCGACACCGCGGACAGCGGGTTTGAAGCAATCAAAAAAATCAAGGATGGAAGCATATACGATGTTGTGTTCCTGGATCATATGATGCCGGGAATGGATGGTGTCCAAGCGTTGAAAAACATACGCAGCACCGGATACTCGCAACCTGTTGTTGCGCTCACGGCTAATGCGCTAAAAGGGCAGCAGGAGTTGTTTTTGACTAGCGGATTTGATGAGTTCATATCGAAACCAATTGACAGGAATCAGTTGAACGATGTTTTAAACAAGTACGTGCGCGACAAACAGCCCCCGGAAGTCATTGAACGTTTGCGCGCAGAGAGCGAGAAAGCCAGAGCCTTGCTCTCAAATCCGTCGTCAAATGACGTTATACGGCGTTATAATGCTAGGCAAGCTGCAGTCCTTCCAGGTTTGGACGTGAGAAGCGGAATAATACGTTTTGGAGGCAGCGAAGATGACTACAGCGACGTATTGCGGTCTTATGCCAGGAGCACGCCCGTGCTACTTGACGCAATCAAGCAAGTAAGCGCCGAGACTTTAAATGACTATGCCGTAACCACCCATGGAATCAAAGGTTCGTGCTTTGGCATTTTCGCAGATGCCTTAGGAAGGGAAGCCGAGGCGCTTGAAGAAGCGGCTATAGCCGGCGACTATGAGTTTGTAAGCGCAAATAATCATAAGTTCATTAATTCTGTTTCTAGGCTAGTGACCGATATTGAAAGTTGGCTGGTGTCAAGGGCTGCAGGTCAAAAGCCGGTCTGTGATAAACCAGACGAGGCTCTACTGTCACGGCTTGTAAAAGCGTGCGATAGCTCGGATATTGATGCCATGGATATGGTAATGAGCGAAATAGAAAGCTTTGAGTACACGTCCGACAACGGGCTTGTCGCTTGGCTGCGCGAAAACCTAGATCAGGGAAAGTATCGATTAATTGCCGAGTCATTTGACTTTTAGATGTAGTTGTTAATGCAAATAATAGCGCTATGCTTCAAAAATTCATAAAAACACGAAAAACACTTCCATTTTTATTAAAAATAGTATACAATGTCTGGGAACACTTGCGCAAGCAAGCCTAAACATCCGTTATCCGTCGAATGAAAGGAGCTGCTCATGGGGCTGCCACGTTCAAAATTTACTACAAAACTCATAACGTTCGCTTTGGTTGCATATGCGAGCGCCGCTTTGATATCCATCTGGGCACAGTCTGAGGATGCTCGGGAGAATTTGCATAGCATCAGGGAAGAGGTTGCGGAAATTGAAGTCGCGAACGCAGAACTGGAATACGCGATAGAAAACCGCAACGATCCAGACGTAATCGCGGATATTGCGCGGTCAAGTTTGGGGCTAGTCCTCCCTGGCGAAATCATTCTCTATGACAGCACCCCCCCGCTTAGTTCCGCTGACTGAGCAGCGCGATCAAGCTGTGTTTCGGCATATTTCGCAGGGACTTTTATCTGTACTCTGTGTTGAAATGCCTACCGCAACCACAGCAGCAAGCAACTATCAGCAGCAGGAGGCTCTTTTGAAATGGCTCACGGGAAAGAAATCAAAATCATCACAGGGAACGCAAACATCCCATTAGCCGAAAACATATGCAGGAATATTGGGTTGAGGCTCGCCCAGACTGACGTGGAGACTTTTGCGGATGGCGAGATTTCAGTGTCTCTGTACGAAACCGTTCGTGGCTCTGATGTTTTCATAATCCAGTCCACTTGTTCTCCGGTTAACGACAACCTCATGGAAATGCTAATCATGGTAGACGCATGTAAGCGCGCCTCGGCTAGCCGGATAACTCTTGTAATCCCTTATTTCGGTTATGCACGGCAAGACAGGAAGTCCAAATCCCGCGACCCGATAACAGCTAAACTTGTTGCTAACCTTATTGCCTCAGCCGGCGCCGACAGAGTTCTGACTATGGATCTGCACGCAGGCCAAATACAAGGCTTCTTTGACATACCGGTCGATAACCTCTCAGCCACTCCGCTGTTCGTTGATTATTACAACAGGAAATTCCCAAGCGGAGCGGAGGATGTAATGGTTGTTTCGCCTGATATAGGCTCGGTTAACCGTGCGCGGGCATTTGCGTTGAAAATGGACAAAGGCCTTGCCATAATCGACAAACGGCGCGAAAAAGCCAATCACTCTGAAGTTATGAACATTATCGGCTCGGTCGAAGGAAAGCGCATTATCATGTTTGACGACTTGGTCGACACAGGCGGGAGCCTATGCGGCGCGGCTGAAGCCCTTGTGAAAATCGGCGGTGCGGCAGAAATCTATGCATGCGCAAGCCACGGGGTCCTTTCCAAACAGGCTGTCGAGCTTATAGAAAACAGTCTCGTAAAAGAGATGGTATTAATTGACACCATCCCCTATCATTCTGAAATAGAATGCAGCAAAATTAAGTATCTAACGGCAGCCCCGTTATTTGCCGAGGCAATCGAGCGCATATTCCAAGAAGTGTCAATCTCAACTTTATTTAGATAGGTCTACTATGTTTTTCAGGAAAAGAGATCAGTCCATATCATGGATTATCGTGTTTTTGGGCAATCCCGGGCTGCGTTATGTGAATACGCGCCACAACACCGGTTTTTTTACCGCAGACATCGTTGAGAAAAACGCCCATGTCAGGATAAACCGGCTCAAGTTCAAGTCTCTGACAGCGACTGCCAACTTAGGCGGGCAGCGGGTTTTTCTGATGAAACCGCAGACATATATGAACCTCAGTGGCGGTCCGGTCCGTCAGGCGATGAGGTTCTTTGGCGTACCGCTCAGTAATTTGATAGCCGTTACCGACGATGTATCGCTCCCGACCGGCAAACTGCGCATCAGAAGGATGGGTTCCGCAGGTGGACATAATGGTCTGAGGGATATTATTTCCAGATGCGGCGGCGATGGGTTCCCCCGCATCAAGATTGGCGTGGGCTCGCCACCCCATGAGGATTACGACATGGCAGACTGGGTGCTGTCAAAGTTAAGCGGCGATGACGAAAGGCTAATCAACGACGCCGCAGCACAAGCAGCAAATGCCTTGGAGTCAATTATCTCCAAAGGCGTCGAGCGCGCTATGGCAGAATACAACTGAATAGGGCAAAATGTACATGTACATGTATATTAAAAAATTGACACTACTGAACACATAAAAAGGGGGCTCACGCATAATGACGCCTATGATGCGGCAGTACCTTGATATAAAGGAACGCGCCGGGGATAGCATTCTTTTTTTTCGTCTTGGCGACTTTTATGAGATGTTTGGCGATGACGCGCGGGTCGCTTCACGGGAGTTGGACATTGTTCTGACGTCGCGGGACAAAAAGGACGACCCCGACGAACGTATACCTATGTGTGGCGTGCCTTATCACGCTGCGGAAGCGTATATTGCAAAGCTTATTTCTAAAGGTTATAAAGTCGCGATATGCGAGCAGACGGAAGACCCAGCGACCGCGAAAGGGCTTGTCGACCGTGAGATCGTGCGTATCGTAACGCCGGGGACGCTCATGGAGTCATCGATGCTCGATGATAACAAACCGAATTATCTATGTGCGATATTTCTCGGCGAAACGTCTGCCGTTTGCTTTGCCGATTTATCAACTGGCGAGATATCCGTCACTGATTTCCCAGAGAGCGACATGCGCCGCATAGAAAATGAAATAAGCTCCTTTTCTCCCGCTGAGGCAATACTCGGAGGCAACCCAGAGCTCTGTGCGCGCATCGGTGAGTTTCTCGGCGCAAGGATGGACTGCTTAACGCAGTACGATAACGAACGCTTCACCGAAAACTCTTCCAAGCTCCTGTTTGACCACTTCGGGGCTGAAACATGCTCTGAGCTATATATTGCCGCATTGTACGCAGCGGGTGCGCTGCTGTCTTATATTTCAGACACGCAAAAAACCGAAATATCTCACTTGCGAACGCTCCATCGCAACACGGGCGGCTCGCATATGGAACTGGATATAAGCACAATGCGAAACTTAGAACTCGCATATACCCTGCGGGCAGGCGAAAAAAAAGGCAGCTTGCTATGGATCCTTGATAAAACAAAAACCCCTATGGGGCGCAGGCTCATACGCTCCTGGGTACTGCGACCGCTGCTGCTTACAGCGCAGATAAAACGGCGGCAGAGCGCGGTTGCGGAACTTGCCGACGCAACATTAGTCCGCGGGGAAATAACGCATAAGCTCAGAAGCATCGGCGATATGGAGAGGTTAATGGGCAGGATCGTATATGGCAACGCAGGATGCCGTGACTTGAAGGCGCTTGCCTCGTCAATCCTCGCGCTTCCAGAGATTATTGAACAGCTGGCGCAAACAAAATGCGCCGCCCTGCGCGGATGCGCGAACATGGACTATCTTGCCGACATAGCGGAACGAATCGACAGCACGATTCGCGACGACCCTCCGTTTTCTGTACGTGAGGCCGGATTTATTAAATGCGGCGCAGATCCTGAAGTTGATCGGCTGCGCGGTCTTCTGGAAAACAGCAATGCCGCCCTCACGGGGATTGAAGCTAGCGAGCGGGAACGCACGGGGAAAAAACTGAAAATCGGATATAACAAGGTTTTCGGCTATTATATCGAAATCTCCCGCTCTTCATCTGACGACGTCCCCGATTACTACATAAGAAAACAGACGCTCGCCAACTGCGAGAGGTTTATCACGCAGGAGCTCAAAGAGCTTGAAACCGAACTGCTGGCCGCCAAAGATAACTTAGCTGCGCTCGAGTATAAGCTGTTTGAAGAATTGCGCGGAAGTGTCGCGGCAGAAGTCGGCCGCGTGCAATCGACGGCGAAAGATATCGCGGAGCTCGACGTATACTGCTCACTCGCGGAAACAGCGGTGGCTAATAATTACTGTCAGCCGGAGCTTGACGTTTCCGGTGTGATAGACATAAAGGATGGCCGTCATCCTGTGGTTGAAGTCATGCAGCATGGCTCGCTGTTTGTCCCTAATGACACATACTTAGACAATTCAGGTGCGCGGACGGCTATAATTACCGGCCCTAACATGGCGGGGAAATCAACATACATGCGCCAGACAGCCCTAATAGTCCTAATGGCGCAAATGGGTTCATTTGTACCGGCGAAATCGGCGCGCATTGGGATCGTAGACCGCGTGTTCACGCGCATAGGCGCAAGCGACGACCTATCCGCAGGCAAATCAACGTTCATGGTCGAAATGACCGAAGTCGCCGATATTTTGAAAAATGCCACTCGATCGAGCCTTCTGATTTTAGACGAAATCGGCAGGGGCACATCGACTTATGACGGCATGTCGGTAGCCCGCGCCGTACTGGAGCATTGCAACGACAAACGCAAGTTGTGCGCGAAAACGATGTTTGCGACGCATTATCATGAGCTAACCGCCCTTGAAGATGAGATAGAAGGGGTTAAAAACTACAGCATCTCAGCAAAAAAGCGTGGCGGCGATATTATTTTCCTACGAAAGATAGTCCGCGGCGGCACTGACGACAGCTACGGCATTGAAGTTGCCGGGCTTGCAGGTATCCCCGATAGCGTGATAAAACGCGCGAAAGCTGTTCTAAAAGCGCTAGAGTCCGATGGCGCAAATGGCCGCCGCGAACGCACCGGCTCGCAAGCACCTTCAGACCAGTTATCCCTTTCGGACATAGCTGGCAGCGAGTTCGCCGTTATGCTAAGTTCGACTGACCTGAATACGCTCACCCCGCTTGAGGCAATGAATCTGCTATTTGAAATGAAGAAGAAGCTGTAGATATGTTTTTCATCTTTCAGGGTAACTGCAAAGAGGGTGTCACTCTGAATAGATCCCTTTCAGGTTTCTATATGCAAACAGCCTCAATTTCGATTTCCGCGTTTTTGGGTAAAGCCGCTACAGCAACGCATGAACGCGCAGGAGGGGTTCCCGGAAAGAACTCTGCGTAAACGGAGTTGACCTCGGTAAAGTCGTTCATGTCAGTCAGGAAAACCGTTACCTTGACTGCATTCTCTAGCGATGTGCCCGCCTCCTTTGCGATAGCGTCAAGGTTTTTCAGGCAGCAGCGCGCTTGCTCTCCAATAGAGCCGGGGTACTCCCCGGTTGCCATGTCAATGGGCAGCTGGCCAGATATAAACAGCAGGTCGCCGCTCCAAATAGCCTGTGAATAAGGCCCCACTGCACCAGGGGCATTGCTTGTAGATACTGCGCTTCTATTCT
>Ga0099364_10011989_pt1 | contig 11754 bp, 11 predicted proteins | sample TergutTh196P3_FD_73070 | JGI IMG/M metagenome (GOLD analysis project Ga0099364, IMG submission 73070) | Microcerotermes parvus P3 segment gut microbial communities from Pointe-Noire, Republic of the Congo - Th196 P3 | ecosystem: Host-associated > Arthropoda: Insects > Digestive system > Gut ...
CCAGCGCACGCGGAAAATGAGAACTATACTCACGCACCTCCTGCAACGTCCCTCACCACGTTGCAAGAGTCTCCCTAACGACAATCCCATATTCGTAAGAATTGTCCAAGCAACGCCCCAATCCTGCTTCACCGCATGCTTGTCCTCATCATAATAACGATCCTTTTGCCAATGCAAACAATTCTCCACTTCCCAATGTCCCCCAAATGTACTCTTGGAACCGCGAAGCAGGAACCTTATCAGGATCAAAACTGCTAATATAATAGCAAGTTTCAAAAGAGATACCCTACTTCAAGATGTTTCTTCAAGCAGCCGGGCTCATTCGTCTTATCAGCGTGAACCGACCAGCTGGCGAGATGCAGTTTGAGGGAGTGGGCAAAAACATTGAGCATGTGGAGTGGCTCGCCATTTTCGTCGTTCATCTGTTTGGCGACTTTTCCATCGACGGCGGTGGTAAGGAAGGAGACAGGAGTAAGCAACATAGGCTATGCCTGTTCCTTTTATTCTGACTACTATCTCCTGACTACTGTCTCCTGACTTCAGTCCATCGTTGGAGTTCAGTGGGATTTTTGCAGTTGGCGATCAATCCGAGGATGGTGAGGGCGAACAGGCTGGAAAACGGATAGGATTGTCCGCGTTTCGAGCGGGGATCGGGCACTTTTTTGAGGCATTGAACGAAGAGTTTGAGTGCTTCGGCTTTCTGTGGGGATTGGGACATGATAAACCTCCGTGTTAAGGACAAAAAAGAGAGTCTTCTATCCTTTACTACGCCTGGAATGTCGGAGTGTAAGGAATAATTTTGGAAATTTTAGAAAAAACAAAATTCTCAAATTTGTCAACAGGACTAGGGGTGGCGGGGACTGCATGCCGGATGTTATTGACATTTGGTACAATTGAATGCATGGATTCATCAACTTTCTATCAATCCATTTTGGCCAGCGGACTGATTCCTCCTGAAACGCTTGCTAAAATTGCAACCTTCATTCAAAAACGTACCATCGGGACTGTATCGACCCTCGATTCCATCCTCTTCGATATTTCTGCAGTCGAACCCGTCTCATTAGAACAACTACAACGACCGCCTAAGTTGAAAAAAATATTCAAACATGAGTCCATTCTAACTACAACCAACAAAAAACAAACCGCATTCAATCCCGCCGATGCAACCTTAGATGCCTCCGCAGACGAACATAAAGACCATACGCCCGAAGAAATGCAACTTGCCGACGAACTTATCCGGCAGGGATTTCTCAATCGCTGGCAAGCCGAACAACTCTTGGAAGGTAAAACCAAATTTTCACTCGGCGAATACCGAATCGTCGATGCCATCGGAAAAGGCGGTTATGGATACGTTTTCCTCGGACGCAATGTTTCTCAGGAACATTACACGGCAATCAAAGTGTTGCCCATCACCAAAGCGACGCCGGAACTTTCACGCCGGTTTATGCACGAAATCGAAGTCCAAAAAGAGTTACGGCATCCAAACCTTGTGCGATTCATCGAATCCGGCCAAGACGGCAACGTCGATTACATGGTTCACGAATTTATGGACGGCGGTGATTTGCGTTCCCTGCTCCGGCATGATGCCATCCTGCCGCTCGATACCGCCACGACAATCATCGCTCAAATTGCAAGAGCCGTCCAATACCTGCACGAAAACGGCATCATCCATCGCGATATTAAACCCGCCAATATCCTGTTATCAAGCGATGGAACGGCAAAGTTGATTGACCTCGGATTGTCCGCGCTGATTGATGTGCCGCAAACAGCACCAAACCAAAACGGCAATCAGAACGGCAATGATGACGACGATTCATCCAGCCGGCCATTGGATTCTTCGCTCATCACATCAGGCCGCGTTGCCGGAACGGTTGATTATATGGCACCTGACCAACTGCGGAATCCCTATCGGCCGGTGCCGTCTTGGGATATTTATTCGCTGGGATGTACATTGTACCAAATGTTGACGGGAACGGTGCCGTTTCCGCTCAATGATACGCAGGAAAAATTTCGGGCAAAATTAAATGAGGAGCCGAAGGATGCCCGCATTTACAATCAGGCAATCCCGTATGACATTGCCGACTTATTGCGTTCCATGCTGTCTTTACAGCGCAATTATGTCTTAACATCGGCCGGTGCCGTCGCGGACCGGCTTGATGCCTGGACGCCGTCAGAGGGACTCGCCAGGGGAGTGAAGTTTTGATGCAGGAATGCGTCTGACCCGGCACATCCTTATCCCTTATCTTTCGGGCCCGTACAGTCGGATTGCCTGGCCGTATTGACAACTTCCCCGAAATCAGGGAGAATGGATGCTGTAAATACCGATAAAATCACTTGCGACCTCTTCCAAATGGGCTTCAAACAACGCATCAGCGGCGTACTTTTGCCGATTTCCTCTTTGCCGGGCAGTCCTCTCTGCGGCACTCTGGGAAACGATGCCCGGCGTTTTGTTGATTTCTTGAACCGTGCCGGCCAAAAAGCCTGGCAAGTCCTGCCTGTCAATCCTATTGATGATTGCTATTCCCCATACGCGAGTATTTCCACGTTCGCGGGCGATCCCGTCTATATTGACCTTCCTGACCTCGTTCAGTCCGGCCTTCTCAAACCAGACGACCTTGTCGGTATTCCGCAGGGGCCTCGTTCGCAAACCGCATTTCATGCCGCTCGGGATATCAAAATGCAACGTTTCTATAAGGCCTTTGATTTTTTTCGACGCAGCCGCGGCACGAAATATCATGATGCTTTTGAGCGTTTCGTCAGCGAGTCTCCTTGGGTGGGGCCTCATGCCGCTTTTTGTGCATTGAGCGAAAAATACCAGACGGTCGATTGGACGCTTTGGCCCGATGAAGGGCTTAAACATGCCGACCAAAACGCATTGAAGCAGGCATTTGCCGACCCTGTTCTCGAAACGGCTGCCGCTTTTCACACATTTTTGCAGGTCGTGTTCGATGTTCAGTGGAATGAACTTCACGACTATTGCCGGCAACACGGCATCGTACTCGTTGGGGACATTCCGATTTACGTTTCCAAAAACAGCGTCGATACCTGGGCGAATCGCTCGTTGTTCCAACTCGATGCCGAAGGGCACATGACCAGGGTTGCCGGAGTACCTGCTGATAGTTTCAATCCCGACGGGCAACGCTGGAATGCTCCGCTGTTTGATTGGGACGTTCACAAAGCCGACGGATATACCTGGTGGATTCACCGAATCGGCTCTTCGCTGGAACGGTTCGATATGCTCCGGCTTGACCACTTCATCGGGTTTTATAACTATTTTAGCATGCCGCCGCAGCATGATGCGAACGATCCCGGCTCGTGGCTGCCGGGACCGGCCGATGATTTTTTCGAGACCATCCTCCGGCAATTCCCCGACGCTCCGCTGATTGCGGAAGACCTTGGCGTGATGAATACCGGCGTGCATGAACTTCGGGACAAGTTCGACTTTCCCGGCATCGTCGTTTTCCAATTTCAATTCGACTATCAGCGCAATACCGACGCGGCGGCGGAATGGCGTGAAAACTCGCTCGTTTGTACGGGAACGCACGATACAGACACACTTGCGGCCTGGTTCGACGGCGTCCTGGCCGACCGAAAAAAGCCGGAACCTTTTTGGAATCTGGAGTTTTTGTTGGAATTGATTAAGCAATCCATTCCGCCGGACTGTCCCGTCAACCGGGAAACGGTACTATGGGGAATCATCCGCAAGGTGCTCAGTTCGCCGGGGAATTTGGCAATTTTCCCAATGCAGGATTTGTTGGGGCTTCCGACGTCGGCCAGGATGAACTTTCCGGGCCACGCCGACGGAAATTGGGTATGGCGGCTGGATGCGTCGGCATTGACGGATGACTTGGCCGGCCGGTTGAGTGCCTGGACACAGGAGTTTGGCAGATAGCATTGTTCATTGCGGGATTGTGTAAAGGCAGCACGATTGGCTCTGAACCAATTAGTCGGGGTTCGAATCCCTGTCCCGCAAGTTTGGATGAAATCTTGGATGAAATCCGATGCTATCCCTGTGTCCGGCCAAGTCAGGCACTCACTCGGTCTTGACTTTTCCTCTCTTTCCGTCCAAAATGGCAGGGATTCATTTTCCGAGGATTTGCTTTATGGACAATACCGGTATTGCTGACGTTGAACTCCTGGCGCGTACAAAGGTTGCGGACTGCTATCAATGCGGGAAATGCTCTGCGGGATGTCCAAGAGCCGAGCAGATGGATCTTCTGCCCAGTACCGTCATCCGATTGGTTCAATATGGCGAAATCAAAAAAGCGGCAAGTGCGGAATCCGTTTGGCAATGCGTATCCTGTTTGACCTGTTCGACCCGTTGTCCCAAGTCGGTCGATATTGCCGGCGTCATTGATGCTCTCAAAGAAATCTCCATCAAAACGAAATGTGTGCATCCCAAACACCGGCGTACGTTGGCCTTTCAACGCTCGTTTTTGAATGTCATCAGACGCAATGGGCGAGTCAATGAAATCGAAATGGTTACGGAATACAAAATCCGCGGTTTTTTAGGTGATGCAAACCCGGTTTTGGCAATGAAGGATGCCAGCCTTGGTTTGCCGATGCTCAAACGGAACAAATTACACCTCAAAGTCGGCTCGTCCGTCAAGGATAAAGCACTTGTCAAACGAATTTTTTCCAAGTGCAGTGAAGGGTAGAATGCCGTGTGCTAGGCGACCACTTTGAGTGCCGGAGTTGTGAATGTATCGTTTTCGCTGTACTCGGGAAATGCCGCAACGATGTCTGTTACATCAATGATTCCAAGCGGCATGTTTTGGTTGTCCGTAACCGGCAATTCGCTAATCCTCTTTTCGCCCATAATCGTGATTGCTTCCAGCATTCGCGTTCCTGACCTGACCGTAGCCGGACTCGACGTCATCAGACTGCCAATCGGGATATCCAGGAAATTTTCAAGCCGCTGCTCAAAAAGTCTCGCTAAATCGCTGTCGGTAAAGATTCCCGACAATCGTCCTCCGGCATCGGTCAACAAAATCGCGCCCGACCGGCGGCCGGAGATGCCGTGTTGGGTGAATACTTCCCGGACGCTCTCGGAATCAGAGGCGACACGGCAACGGTCCAATCCCCGCATGTGTTCTTCCACGCGACTCAACTTACGTCCCAACGCTCCGCCGGGATGCAATTTGGCAAAATGTTCCGCTTGAAATCCCCGTCGTTCGCTGACGGTCAGTGCCAGTGCATCGCCCAGGGCGATCATGACGGCCGTACTGGTGCTTGGAGCAAGTCCATTCGTATCGGCTTCGGTAATCCGGCCGATGGGTAAAACGATTTCAGAACTTCGGGCAAGCGTACTTTGGTCTGAAGCGGTCACTGCGATGATCGAAATGCGAAGCGAGCGAAGCGTCGGAAGAATGCGGGTAATTTCTTCGGTTTCGCCGCTTTGAGAGAATACAAGCATCACATCGCCGGGTTTGATTTTACCCAAATCGCCGTGAATGGCTTCGGCGGGATGGAGAAAATGCGATGGAGAGCCGGTCGAAGAAAGGGTGGCAGAGACTTTCTGTCCGACGAGGCCGGCTTTGCCGATACCGCAAACGATGATGGTGCCTTCGCAATAGAGGATGCGATAGACTGCCTGTAAAAATCGGGCATCAAGTTGGGAGGCGAGTTGTAAAATGGATGAAGATTCATGTCGAATAATTTGTTTTCCAATCGTTAGGACATCCAGCATTGACGTATCTCAAAATAAAGCGCAAATTGACCGAAAGGGAATAGTAGGCAATTTCGCCTCATGCGTCAAGAGCAAACAAAGGTTTTACCGCCGGGATAGCGTCGATTGTAATCCGTCGGCATTTCTCTAAAATACAGCATTACCGCTATGCCGTAAAATCATGACTGATATACTCACCGAAATCGTCAGCCGCAGAATCACGGATGTCGAAGCAAAAAGCACTTCCCTGCCGGAATTGAAAGCACGCCATCGCGACCGTTCTGACTTTCGGCCATTTCACCAATCCCTGTTGAAAGGGATGACTTCGTCTGGCCGGGTAGCCATCATTGCCGAAATCAAACGTGGCAGTCCCGCCAAAGGAAAGTTTGCGCCCGACTTGGAGCCGGCAGCGTTTGCCCGGCAATACGAACTTGGCCAGGCAGCCTGTCTTTCCGTGTTGACGGAGCCGCATTACTTCTTCGGTTCCTTCGATGATTTGACGGCATCCCGAAATGCCTGCACCTTGCCCGTCTTGCAGAAAGACTTTATCGTAATGGAATACCAGGTTTGGGAGTGTGCCGTCTATGCCGACGCGATGCTTTTGATTGCCCGGTGTTTGGAGCCGCAACAACTTTCCGACCTGCATAGCCTGGCAACCGAACTGGGACTTGATGTGTTGGTCGAAGTGTTTGACGAAGAGGACATTGACAAAATCGAGCCGTTTCGTTTTCCGCTCATCGGCATCAATCACCGTAATTTGCGGACGATGAGCATTGACCTTGAACGTTCGCAACGGTATCATGCCCGGTTTGCGAGCGGACAAACGGTTGTTGCGGCCAGCGGAATCAAAGACCGGGAAGATATTGAATGCCTGTTGCCGTTCGGCATTCAGGCATTTTTGGTTGGCGAGAGTTTATCCACGCATCCCGACAGGGTCGAGTTTTTACGGACACTCACATTTTCGGAACCTATACGGGCTTAACGACCCGGACATCGGGCAACGAACCGAGCCGGAATGGAAAGTCTTCGACAATTTCCCGGCCATCTGCAAGGAATACCCGGACGCGGATTGTCCAATGGATTTTGACAATGATTCCCGTGTAAGACAGTGGCGATTTCGGCAAAATGGTGCTAAATCGGCCGGGCGTTCGCGGGTCGATCCAATCGCCATCAGCGATTGAATACCGCCAAAAAGCATAAACGCCGAAATCATCGCTTCCTTTGCCGGTTGTGTACCACAGGATGGAGCATTCGACGCTTCGCACATCATCACCGCTCATCGAGTCGAGTCGATAACTGCCGGCAAGCGTCTCGCTGGGACGGTATTGCCGGCTTCCCCGGCCATCTAAGGTGATAATAATGCGCGGCTCCGACATGGCTTATCACATTTTAACCTTGGATGCCTGTTGTTTCAATCATCGCATCGTGCGGATTGCCAAGCGGCCGGGACATGTGTACAATAAAAACCACAAAGTTCGAGGCTCCATTGTATCATGTTGCGGTCTGTTTTATCGGCAATCATCCTATCCTGTATTGTTGGCGTGCTCTTCGGAATCGGCACTGCTTACAGTTTCCTGAACATCAATGCCTGGCAACCGGACAATGAAACCAAAACTCAGGAAATGCTTGCGGAACGAGTCCGCACGCAAATGGCCGGCTCACAGCCGCGAGCAAGCATTGAAGAAATCACATACAACTTCGGCCTTATGGATTCCAAAGAAGAGGGATTCCACGACTTTTTTATCACGAATACCGGAAATGCCGACTTGATTTTACGGGTTGACCGAACCAGTTGTTCCTGTCTGGGAATCGATGTAACCCCGTCCCGGGTTCGTCCGGGCGGAACCGCCCGGTGCCGATTACGCTATACCGCCGAGCAGGCAACGACGGGCCTGTTTTCACAAGGCGGCGTCGTTACGACAAACGATCCCGAAAACAGAGAAATTTTCCTGAGCGTCGAGGGTGTTTTTACCAATCCCGTCGTGATGCAGCCGACGGCGGTCAATTTTGCACGAGTGCCGGCCGGGACAACCCAAACACGGACGATTCGCTTCTATGGCTTTGAGAATGAGCCGTTACAACTTACTGCCGCAGCTTGGGAACACCGTGATTTCATTGACATCGAGTTTCATCCCTCAGAACTTATGGAAGCCGATGAGGATGGCATCTTTTTATCCTTTGCAAAATCAGTCATCGAGGGAACCATCACGGTGAAACCCGGCTTGCCTGTTGGGACTTTTCAAGATTGGTTCCAACTGCGGACGAATTATGCAAGCCATCCGAATGTTAATTTTTTGGTGAATGGACAGGTCGTTGCCGGAAATGTTGCAATAAGCGGACAGGGATACAATCGAGCGACCGGCGTGGCTGACTTAGGCCGAACGACTGCCGGACAAGGCATCTCACGGGATTTTTTGATTACCATATCCGGCATATCGGCACAGTCGGCCGCGATTCAGATAAGTTCGGTAGAACCTGCCTGGCTACGGACACGTCTTTCGGAGCCGACACAGGCGGGTTCCCGACGCATTGTGTCGTTGACGGTTGAGATTCCAGAGACGGCTCCCGTCGGCAGTTTTATTTTCGGCGGCGATGGCCAGCAGGCATTTATTGTTTTGGAAACGAACGATGAAACGATACGGATTCCATTGCAGTTCTCCGTGGGAATGTGAGATACACGCGGGAGTGCCGGCCGAACAGCCGGCACTCTACGCAACGCGGTCAACAAAACTGCCGTTTGAGCGGTCTGTTTTGGGCTGTGGTTGATACGTCGTTTTTCCCCGGCCGCGAGTCTCCAAAAGTTCCAAAATCTGCGATACATGAATCAACGACTTGCGTGACATCGTCCAATTCGTGTATGCCAGCAAACTAATCTGCTGCGTTCGGTTTCTCGTTTCGACAAGCATTTTTTGCATCTCAAAATTGTTCGGGAAAAAATGCCCGCAAAGATGTTCGATCGAATCGCAAGGAACATTCCGCAACCTTGCTGCCGTCAAAAGTTCCTCACGCCGGTCAAGCATCGCCTGCATCTCGCCAAGCACCTTTTCCTCTTCGGCGGCAATCAGTGCCAATGCCTCTTTTTCCGGCTTGACCAGGATTGCCTGCTTTTTGTGCAGAACGGTCAACATTTGACTCTGCGATTCGGCCAGTTGGGTTAGGAATGTTTTAATGTCTGTTTTCATATTGTTGCATATTTATGTTAGCCAAACGGCAACGGCCTCACGGCTCATCGGTTATCCCACATTCTTCAGCAAAAAGTTCAATTTCGTGATGGCACCACGCATCCGTTTTGACATCGTGTCCCGATGAACCCCAAGGGCTTCGGCAGCCTCTCGATGCGTCATTCCCTGAAAGTAAATCATATACACTGCCTGCCGCAGGGTATCCGGCAACTCGGCAACCGCTTCGCGAACCCGGCTGGCAATTTCGCGGTCCATTGGGTCCTCGAACGGTTCCGGCTCGTTGCCTGCGACGCTCTCCGCGATGCTGTAATCGCCCTGATTGTGTTCCTGAGAAACATCAATGCTCACCACCGAAAACCGTTTCGATTCACGGTGATGGTCAGCGGCTTTGTGGGCGGCAATCGTATAAAGCCAAGGCCGAAATGCCCGGCCGGCATCGAACTTGCCGCATTCTTTCATCACGGCCATAAAGGTCTTTTGGAAAACATCTTCGGCACTGTCGGCATTGCCCAGGTGTCGGTATAGATAGTGATACAAGGGCTTTTTATACCGTTTGACGAGTTCCTCAAAGGCTTCGCGGATTCCGGCGGAACGGTATTCCTGCATAAGGTCTTCATCAGTCCAATCTGTCCAAGTGTATCCAGTTTGATGGGCTACTTCATAGGCGGTAAGGGTCATCGTTTGCTCTCCTTGTAGTGTAGTGATATTTTGTAAGTAATGCAAGTTTGCTTTCTGAAAGTATGTAATATCACATTGCGTGCCAATGCGGCTTAAAAACGGGATTTTCCACGCCAAATACACGAAGATACCGGAAAAACAGGACTCAAAATTTTAGAACTATTTTTTCGCGAGGGAAAATCTTGTTCCCGGAATTATGAAAAGATTACAAAACGCGACGGCAGTTTGTAAAAAGGTGCAGCCGTTGCCGTACACGTTTCAAGAAGATTCACGCGGCCCGCGGGCAGCCAGGGAAGCCCTCACATCATCTCGCTGGCAAACTCCTGTTTGAGCAAGTTGAGGCCCTTTTCGCCGTTCGCCTCATCGATGGTAACGGCAATGTTCCGCTCACTTGTCGAAATCACATTCACGTTAATCTCACTGTCCGCCAAAGTCTTGAACATCCGATAGGCGAGGTCTGTATGCGAACGCAAGCCAGTCCCGCGTACCGACAACATCGAAATTGCGGGAATGTGTATCGGCTCATCACTCTTCCATTTTTTCGCCAATTTTTGCACAATTTCCAAAGTCTTCGCCAGCGATTTTCGCGGGATTGTAAACGTAATGCTCGCCTTTCCATTGCGGCCGCAACTTTGAACAATCATATCCACAACAATGTCCCCTGAGGCGATTTTTTCAAACATTTCCGCCGCAATGCCGGGAGCGTCCGGCACATTCGGCATCGTGATTTGTGCTTCCGTTTGATTTAAGGTAATCGACTCAATCAAAATCTCTTCCATGCCAGAGAGCCGGGAAAAATCCAGGGCGCCCGTCTCTGCAATACTACGGTCCAACCGGGGAACCTTTTGTTGTTTTGGCCGGCTCTTGATTTTCTTGGGTTCTTTGTCCAATCCGAACACATTATGTACCGCACGAAGCGTTGCCAAACCATCATCACGAGAAACCAATGCCGAAATCTTAATTTCGCTCGTCGTGATAATATCAATGTTAATATCTTTTTGCGAAATTGCCCGAAACATCTTTTTGGCAATGCCGCCTTGTTTTTCCATTTCGAGACCAACGACGGATACCTTGGCGACGTTTTCTTGCCATTCGACGGTTTCGGCACCGATTTCGGGAACGACCAACTGCAAGAGTTCAAGCGTCGGCACCAAATCCGTGTCGGGAACCGTAAAGGAAATGTCGGCTCGGTTATCCCGGCCGACGTTTTGCACAATCATATCCGTCGGGATTTTCGCTTCGGCAATTTTTGAGAAGAGGAACATCGCGACTCCCGGCTTGTCGGGAACGCCGACCATCGTGAGCCGGGCTTCACTTTTTGTAATGGCCGCCCCGGAAACGGCCGTATCGCTTTCCGGCGTCTCGATAATAAGCGTGCCGGGCGTATCGGAAAAACTGCTCCGAACGTGGACGGCAACGCCGAATTTCTTGGCAAATTCGATTGACCGATTATGCATCACACCGGCACCGAGACTGGTCAGTTCAAGCATTTCATCATAACTGACTTGGACAACTTTTCGTGCTTCGGGCAGGAGCCGCGGGTCTGTCGTATAGACACCATCGACATCGGTATAAATTTCGCATTCATCGGCCCCGAGCACAGCAGCAAGGGCGACAGCAGAAGTATCACTCCCCCCGCGGCCAAGTGTGGTGATGTCGCCATCGTCGTCGATGCCTTGAAAGCCGGCGGCAATGACGATATTGCCGTCATCCAGGGCCTTTTTCATGCGGTTGGTCGAAATGGATTTAATCCGTGCTTTTGTGTGGTAATTGTCGGTTTTGATGCCGATTTGCGCTCCCGTCATACTGACGGCTTTATATCCGAGCGATTCGAGAGCGATTGCCATCAGAGCTATGGTAACTTGTTCGCCTGAGGCGAGAAGCATATCCATTTCGCGGCTGGAAGGGCGTTCGGTGAGTTCGCGGGCGAGAGCAACGAGTTGATCCGTCGTTTTCCCCATGGCACTGACAACGACGACGACTTGGTTGCCGGCTTGGGCGGCTCGGATGGCCTTTCGTGCGGCACCGAGAATCATTTGGGTATCGGCAACGCTGGTTCCGCCGAATTTTTGAACGATGAGCGGCATACTGTAAAACAGTGGCAGGACTGGCGGATAATTATAGCATATACGATTGCCTTGTGTGAGGGAGATTTTGGGGCAAACACAAACATTAAACCCAAAAGACCACCACAGCCCTATTGCAAGACCACTTCCCGGCCGAATG
>Ga0099364_10011990_pt1 | contig 11753 bp, 11 predicted proteins | sample TergutTh196P3_FD_73070 | JGI IMG/M metagenome (GOLD analysis project Ga0099364, IMG submission 73070) | Microcerotermes parvus P3 segment gut microbial communities from Pointe-Noire, Republic of the Congo - Th196 P3 | ecosystem: Host-associated > Arthropoda: Insects > Digestive system > Gut ...
TGTGAAGCAACACAGTGTCAACTGTATTCCCGCCGCCTATTACGCTCTGACCCGTTTTGATCCTGTCTTATTTCCACCCAAAGAAGCTGAAGCATTCAATGCGCAACTGTTCCAGTGGCGAGAACAAAAGGGCAAGATGAGAGAAGCGAAACAGAAAAATTTCCGGGTGCGTCCGTGTGCTGCACCGCATACAGAAATTCCTGAAGGTGATGCCGCTGAAATCAAGGCCTACATTATCAACCTGTACCGGAAATTTATCGAAGAAGGAAAAACAGCAAATTCCTGGGAAGACCCGCTGCTCAATTTTTTACAAAAATGCCCAAGCAAATAGCAACTACCTCCTACCTCCTACTTCCTAACTCCTAACTCCTAACTCCCAACTGTTAATTGAAACGCCTGCCAGAGATTATCACTCAGGGGAGGATCAGCCAGTACAGTGATGCGGCTGCCGTTTTCCGTCGGATTGGGAAATGAAAGCGAGCGGGCATGAAGGCGTATGCCGCCGTTTCGTTCACTGCGTCGCGCTCCGTATTTGAGGTCTCCTTTGACATGCAAACCCAACTGCGCCAACTGCGCCCGTATCTGGTGGTGCCGCCCGGTAACCAGTTCAACTTCAAGGAACAAATAGTTTTCCCCCTTGCCGGCCTGGCGGTAACGGAGAACCGCTTTTTTTCGCCCCGGCCCCGGTTCGTTGCAGGCAATGGATTTGTTTCGTTTGGAGTCAAATTGTATCCAGTGAACAAGTTCGGTTTTTTTGTTCTCTGCCGCAGGCAGAGCGGATTCCGGCAGTTCAACAATCGCCCAATATTTTTTTTCTACAGCCTGGTTGGCAAAGGCAGCGCTTAAAAAAGCAAGAGCACCGCTGGTTCGGGCAAAAACCGCACAGCCGGAAACCGGAACATCAAGCCGGTGAACAGCGGTTGGCATTGCAAGAGCGTTCTCTGCGGGCAAAGCCCATGCCGGTTCACGGTCGGGATTGGATAACTCACCGGCAAGCAGCCGTGGCAGGTCAACCATGCCCTTACCCGCCCCCTCAACCGCCTCACCTGGGACTTTATTAACCACAACACAGTCTATATCACAGTATAGTATCCGCGAAGCAAACCCGCTTTCCTTCACATCAGCACCAGCCCGACAGTACCCCCCATCACCCATATCACTCCTAACTCCTCATCACCTCTTACCATTTACCTTTTACCTTTTACCTTTCATTAACCAACCCCATTCGGAGTTTTTCAAAAAGAATCCGTTCTGCCGCATCCCGCAGCCGTTCGCGGGTTAGATTTCCGTCAGCAAGAGCCGTAATAATCGTATTGTGGGTCATCCTGAGATCCGGCGCCCAGACCAATATCATGTCTGATCCGGCGGCAAGCGACAATACCGCCGCCGTTTCAGGCGCTAACAATTCTTGGCTGCTTGTGTTAACAGGCCTCCTTGCTGCTTCCATGATAAAATCGTCGCTGACAAGAATCCCCTTAAATCCAAGCTCCTGCCGCAGCCATGTACCCATGACCGCTTCGGAAAGGCTGGCAATGTTTTCACTGTCTCTTGCTGTAACAACTGAATGAGAAACCATTATTGCACGCGCATAGCCGTCACTGAACCTGCCGCCGGTGTCCGCAATTGTTCCCCTGCGAATAAGGGTGGAAAATGGAGATGCAAGATTATTTATCGCATCAACGCTGCCGGACAGCACGGAAGGATGGTAATGCGGATCAAATCCGGCATGACCGGGAAAATGTTTTACCACGCAGAGGATGCCGGCCTCTTCCATTCCTGCGATAAAAGCTGCGGCGGCTTCTGCGGTAAAGTCCGGATCAGGGCCGTAGGATCGGGAGTGTAGAAATTCACGGTTATCCTCATTGAGGTGTTCGGCAACAGGTGCAAAATTAAAATTAACACCAAGGCTGTTAATTATTATTCCTGATGTTAAACTGTCGGTGTAAATTCTATCGATTGCTGTCTCTCTGCCTTCGCTTTGTGCCAGTTCCCAATAGGATATCGCATGGGGCAGATCTGCCACTCCGCGCCGAAAACGGTTTACCGATCCTCCTTCGTGATCAACAGCAATAAACGGAGAAATAATAACAATGTCTGATTGCAGTTCAACAACGCCGCTCTCATCAACAACCGCCGAACAGCCGGTAACCAATGCCTGTATTGCATTCGTATCGATGTTCAGGTTATAACCAAACAGCATAATTCCGCCGACAGGGATTTCCTCAAGCAAAAGCCTCATGCCTGGCGTTAATTGCCCCCTGCCGTCAATGCCGGAAATTAACACCTGGGCTGCAAGCTGCCTGTCGTCCATGGCAACGGCTATACGGGATGCTTCCTGCTGTAAGATACGTTCTCTTGCATTGCGCTCTTTCACAATTCGTTCTCTCGCGGCAACGGCAGAGCGCTCCTCCTCGGTCATTTCAAAAGCATGAACCGGCAGGGAATTCACCGTTGTTTTTCCGCCGGTACACCCGAAAAATAACAATGTTAATACCAAACAAAAATACATGGTTTAGTATAGCAAAAAACGTTAGTTTGCTGTAGGCAGGCATAGGGGTTCAGGGAAAGGAGTAATTTCATCATTAATAGTAGCTGATCCGGTAATCGCCGTTTAGTGCATAACCGATACGCTGGTACACCCGGCGGGCGGCAGGATTTGATTTTTTTACAAAGAGTGATATACCCCTGCCCCGGGCGGTAAGGCTTGCGGTAAACTCACCTGCCATTCTGCGTGCGATGCCAAGACCGCGGTAATCGGGGAGAACGTATACGCCGCCAACCTGATAGCGGGTAAAAGTAACGGCATTGGTATTAATTTTTCCTATAATACGGCCGTTCAGTTCGGCAATGACCATGTGTTCTTTTGCAAAGATCCGTTCAATATTCAAGCGGCTTACGGCAGCGTTAAATACCGATGCGGCAGGTAAAACCTCTTCCTGTTCGTAAGCGGCATGTAATACAGCGAGCGCGTTCATGTCGGCTAATTGAGGCTTGCGGATAACAAGCCCGGCAGGGCCGGCTGAAAGATAATCCGAAGGCGGCTGGTCTATGCTCATCACATCGTAATCAATTGTTTCTGCCGCAAACAGCCCGGTTTTTCCCAGCGTGGTTTCCAGCATTAACGCATCATGTTTGCAGCCCTGTATTGAATGAAGGTGAACTTTTCCGGGAAAACCACGGAGAAAAGCCGGCGGGGGAATACTGTCCTGATCGCACAACACCGGTAGAACGGATTGCTTTGAGAGGATAATGAGGGCGGATACTCTTCCTTTTTTATCATTCAGCGACCATGCTTTATATTTCAAAGAATCCCGGTTAATAAACCTGCTGCAGGCATTCATGCACCGGATTTCCTGAGATCGCAGCAATGCCTCGGCATCGGGTAATTGTTGTTTTTTTAGTTTTTGCCAGCGTTGTTCGTCTTGCTTGCTCAGCACATAGTTCATAGTCTATAAGGCAGACTTCCTTTGGCAGGAATCCTCCCGGTTATTGCCGAAAAACCGGCTGCAAACGATTCGGAGGAATAACTGTATACCGCCAAAGCTCCATCCACCCAGGGCACTCTTTCCAGATGCACGGGACTCAATACAGATAATACAATTATTTTTTTTCCGCGTCCCTGTAAACGCTGTAAAATCCGTAAACCTTCGGTGTTTGAAAGACAGAAAATAATCGTGTCGGAACGATTAACATAGGACAATAATTCGTTTATATCAAACAATTCAGAGTACCAATAGGAAGTAGCGCCGGGAAAAGCCGCTCTTCCAATCCGGAAAAATTCCAGATATTGTCCGGTTAGTAAAACCCTTCCCGCGTTTTCACGGGTTGTCGGAAAAACATCACCGCCTGCCGTATCTCCGTGCTCTGGTTTTATTATGGTAACGCTCCTTGCCGCAAGATTTAAAAAGAATTCGCTGCCTTCCGGATCAGGGAGGCCGGCTTCCACTTTTTGTAAATCCGGAATAAACGGCACCGATTCATTGCCGCGCAGGTGACGGAGTTTTAGTTCCACCGTACGCCGGGCTGCATCCCGTACACGATGCCGGAAGTCCGGTTCATCGCGCATTGATGTCAGAAGATATGTCCATACCGGATCGAACATGCCCAGTGTGGTTGAAGACAATATGATGTCATTCCCGGCCTCCAGAGCCTGTTTTGCCGCACGGGCCAGGCTGCCTGTCCATGTCAGAGCTCCGTACATCATCAGGTCGTCGGTAATGACAAGGCCGTTAAAGCCTATTTGTTCGCGCAGTACATCATGCATAAACCATCGGGATAGTGATGCCGGAGCATCAACAGACAGTACACCCGCAGTTGTTTTAATTCTAGGGAAGGCAATATGTCCGCTCATCACAGCGGGTATACTTTCGGCGGAAAGCATGCGGTAAGGTATCAATTCCCGTTCCCACAGTGTTTCAAAATCAATATCAATGACCGGCAGCACGCCATGTGAATCAAGCGCTGTATCACCGTGGCCCGGATAGTGCTTTGCAGTGGGAATAATTCCTGCTGCCAGCTGACCCCGCATAAACGCTATGCCGAGAATCCCTGCGCTGACCGGGTTATCGCCAAAAGAACGCGGCCCGATTAAAAAAGAGTCACGGTTGTTAAAGATATCAACCGTGGGGGCAAAATTCATATTAATCCCCAGCAACGCCAGTTCCCTGCCGATGTAGTAGCCGGCAAGGTAGGAATCGCGGGGGAAACCCGACGCGCCAATAGCCATATTCCCGGGTGTTTCGCTCGTTCTTCCTCTGACATGGCGAACCCACCCGCCTTCCTGATCAGTGGCGACAAGCAGGGGGATATTGTACCGCCCCTGAAGGCTTGCCTGCTGCATCTGGCCGATTGTCCGTGCCAGTTGTGTGGTATTGTCGGTATTCCAGCCGAAAACTTTCACCCCGCCAATATTACGCAAATTTATCCAGTCCATGATCAACGCAGAAGGTTCCGCACCGCGCCCGCGCCAGCCAAGCATGATAACCTGTGCCAAAGCTTCTTCGTCACTCATTGCATCAACAATAGCTGCGGCAAGTTCTTCCGGCGGAGCGTCATCAAAAAAAGACAACGAAAAAACCGGTGTTGATACCAGCAACAATATAATTATTATTTTGTTCATTCAGTTATTTATACGCAGTACCGCGCAGTTCGTCAAGGAAGGCAGCAGCACTGTGAGCGGCAACCGCACCTTCTCCGGCGGCAACAATTACCTGCCGAAATGAGCCTGAACGGACATCCCCGGCAGCAAACAGTCCCGGTACCGAGGCAGCCATGCTTTGATTGGTGATTATTTAACCGTTTTCATCAATATCTGCCTTCAGGCCATGTGCCAGCGATGACCGGGGGATCATTCCAATACTAATGAAAACAGCGTCGGCGGTTTCTTCATGTGTTGTACCTTCGGTCTCAAGCACCACCGATGATACTTTCTGACCGCCTTTAATTTCTTTTATTACGGTGTTAAACCGGACATCAATGTTGTGATTGTTCAAAACCCTGTCCGCAAGCGCTTTTTGGGCGCGGAAACGGTCACGGCGGTGTACGAGAACCACCTGGGAGCTGAGGCGTGAAAGGTACTGCGCCTCATCGCAGGCAGAATCTCCGCCGCCTATCACCAGCATTTTTTTGCCTTTGAAAAAAGTGCCGTCACAGGTGGCGCAGAACGATACGCCGCGCCCGGTAAATTCTTGTTCGCCGGGAATGCCAAGCCTGCGGTGGTCAGCGCCCGCTGCGATAATTACCGCGTTTGCTGTTCGATTGCTGCCATCGGCAAGAACCGCGGAAAACATACCGCCTTCTTTGTCAAGCTTGCTGACTTCTTCGGTTATAAAAACAGCGCCAAATGTTTCCGCCTGACTGTACATGTCCTGTATCAACTCATAACCTGTCCGGGGGCCGGCAATTACATTGCCCTGGGGATCTTTGCGCTCCACATTGCCGGGGTAGTTTTCCAGCACATCAATTAACAACGCCTGCCCGCCCGGGGCAAGCTGTTCAATAACCAAAACATTCAAATTGGCCCTGGCGCCGTATTGTGCCGCAGTGATTCCTGCAGGCCCTGCTCCGATTATTAAAAGGTCTGTATTATGATCCGGCATGATTATCCATAATAATGAATTTGCATATTATTAACAACTGTTATATAATGGTTATAAGGAGAATGAAGTGAAAAGAGTTTTTGCTGGGTTTTTGTTGAGTTTGTTGGCTGTTTCCGGTGTTTATGCTCAAAGTTTTTCAAGAACATATAATCGGAGCCTGCCTGTCGCATATTTTGAAATGTTTGGTTTGCCGCCTTTACCTGCATATAAACTGTTTGAAAGTGAAAGTTTTAACAGTATAAAAACAGATGATGGCACATTGACTATCACTTGTGAATCAACTACCGAAGAAAACGGAATATTCACAGGGACTTTGCTTCTAAGTGTTAATGGAATGAGGGTAATGTATATAAGACTTTCCCTGCAAAGCGATACCGGAGGAGAGTTTAATCATATTACCGCGATAAGTTTGACAGATATTGTGAACGATGATACCGAAACCATAAGGTACGACGGCACTCTGCAATCGGGAGGAGAAATAGCCGGCGCTATGGTTGAATTGATCGAACTGTTTTATGATTGGGACAGACTGTTTGCTCCGTGAAAAACGCCTCTCCGGGGGACGAGTCTGAGAGAAAAATAAAAAGAGTTGTTGTCAGCAGGTTGCTTGTTATTAACCGCATCGCCTTCAAACAACAACTCTTTTTTTCAGGGTGCCTGTTACTATGAACTGACACCGCTGTTGGCTATCTTAAAAGGCAAAACCAAGACCAAAGTATAGTATTGTGCCTGCAAGAGCATGAAAAATATCACCACCTAAAGTTACGGGAATTTTTAAACCGGGAGAGATAAAAAAGCCGCCGATGCCGCCAACATCAATGGTCCAGCCAAATCCCGGAATAACACCCAAACCGCCATAAGTTTCCCATTCCCATCGGCTTTCATAACCCATTCCGGTATAAACTTCGTTATAATCCCGATAGTTCAGCGAGTTATACCCCAGGCCAAGTTCTGTGAAAAACCTTCGGGCAAACGGATACCACCGTAATGCTGCTCCAAACCCCGTATTTGTATCTCCCAAAAACATAGTAACGTTCGAGTAAAAATATGCGCCAACGGTAAAACTGGGGCTAACCAGATATTCATATCTTAAACCGCCGCCAAGTATACTTACATCAGCGGAAATCCAATGAGTTTGTGCAAAAACCCCGCCTGAAATTACCGTTGCAAGCACCATAGAGATCAATATATGTTTTTTCATATTAAACCCCCTTCATAGGAAGAAAAACGGTTCATTGCCTTACCCCGAGGGATGGTAATCTAATTGCAGGTGCTCTTTGTCCGCCATCTGCCGAGCCGTTACTGCTATCATCGTTAAAATAGATTGTTGTTGTTTGAGTAGTGGTAGTTCTGCCCTCTGTTGTTACTGTAGTGGTCCCGGTTTCTGTAAGTGTATCTGTATACCTTATCGCCAGAGCCGAGCCGTACCATGTTTCAGTGGTTACCTTACCAACAGATTGAGTTTTTTTGTCGATCACCACGTTGATAATGGCATCTGCTTCGAGCTTCTGCGCTTCTTTGAGCAATTCCTGGTAGGTTATTACATGACCCTGGACATTACCGGCGAGATAATTCGTTGTTAACTGGTTCTCGGTAAATACCAACCCCAAAGTTATAAAATCTTTCACTGGTGTACGCACATGCTCACCAAAAGCTCCTTCATTATCCACAGTTGTATGCACTGAGACGCATCCGGTTGCAACTATTGCAACACAGCCAATGAGGGTAATAAATACCCTGAAAAACAGTTTGTTTTTCATAAAAACTCCTTATTATTTTACGTTTTATGCCCGCCGGCCGCTGCCCGGCTGTGCCGGACAATGTTCTCCAGCTGTTTTGGAGAACTTATAAAAAGCCGGTGGGTCTCCATACGGAAACCTCCAGCGTTTTATTAAAATGTGTATTTAGTTAATGTGTATCGTTAGGGGGAATTATGCCTTTTTTTGAGAGAAAGCGTCAAGGGGACGAATTGCTTCAAGTACCGCATTACTAATCTCCCTGCCGCGGCTGGAACAGCCAAGTTTCCGGCCGGGACGGACTGAGGTGCCGTGAAAATCGCTTCCCTCGGTGATGTACAGGCCAAGGGACTTACCCAGTTCTTCCAGGCGGCGGCATGACTTTACCTTGGCTGTCGGGTGCCATGCTTCTATACCCAACAGACCGCGGTCTTTCAGGGTTTTTATCAAATCGGGAAGGCGGCCCCAGGCCACAAACAGAGACATGGGATGGGCAAGGACGGGAATGCCGCCGGATTCGCGGATGAGGGCGGCAGCTTCGGCGAAGGGGAGGCCGGTTTTAGGGACAAACAGCGGCTTTCCCTGCTTTAGATAGCGGGAAAATGCCTGCTCTCGGTTCCTGACGATTTTCTTTTTTACAAGCAAACTGGCAAAGTGCGGCCGCCCGACAGAATGACCTCCTGAAATGGCAATTACTTCGTCCCAGCTTGCTTCAATGCTTAATTCATGCATACGGTCAAGGATTTCCCGGTTTCGCGCTTCACGACGGCTTGATAACTCTGCAATAGCGCCTGTCAAGGCAGTGGTTGGCGACCAAAGACCTAAACCTAACAGGTGAAATTCTCCGCCCGGCCCAATCCCGGAAATGCCGGCTTCTCCGGTCCAGTGTATGCTTATTTCAATGCCGGGGATAAAACGGACACCGGCCGTTTTTGCTTCGTTCTGCGCACTTTCCAGACCGCTTAACGTATCATGATCGGTCAGAGCCAAAGTACTGACACCCTCTTTAACCGCTTCCCGAATCAGACGATCAGGGCTGTAATCACCATCGGAAGCGTTTGAGTGGGTATGTAGGTCAACCAACCCAAGGGTTGGTTGGTCAGGTAAGGTATTTGTCTCCCCAGTGCCAATAGATTTTGCACTGGGTCGCATATAATCAACCATCTTTGATAGTTTAGCGAAAATAGTCATTGACCTCTATGCCTTAAGAGCTTAAAATGGATAAAAGGGGTGAATTTGTTTTGGAGTATACATTAGCGGGAGGTACAGTAGTTTCCCATGGCAGGAAACCGCGTATTTGCAGCCTCAATATCCAGGATAAGTATATTGTATCCCCAAAAAAGCATCTATCAATTGATTTGAAGGGAAAATCGTTCATATATCCTTCGTTAATCAATACTCATGATCATTTACAGGGAAATTACCGCCCGCAAGTCGGCCCGCCGCCGGGGACTTTTTACCTTACCTGGCTTCCCTGGGACAATGATTTAAAAGCTTCTGAAACATTCAAAGAACGATCTCAGCTAAGCCGCGATGAATTGTATGCCTTATCAGGTTATAAATGCCTTTTTTCGGGTGTTACCACCGTAAACGATCATTTCCCTCACGATCTAAACGATGCAATTCTGCCTACCCTGCCTGTCCGCGCCATTACGGATTACTGCCTTGCCCATGAATGTTCTTCATACGATCTCAAGTGGGGCGATGGAATTGAAATTGAACATACCAGAGCGGTAAAGAACAAATGGCCGTTTATTACCCACCTGGACGAGGGTTTTGACCATGAGGCAATGCATGGTATACAAACATTGGAAAAACTTAAAATTCTGGACAAGTACTGCCTCTTGATTCACGGCATTGCATTCAGCGACACCGACATTAAAAAGATTGCCAAATCCGGAGCAAGCGTTTCATGGTGCAGCTGCTCAAATATGTTTATGTTTAATGTTACTGCTAAAATTCGCAAGCTGATAAAAGCCGGAGTAAATGTTACCATCGGCACAGACTCGTCGGCAACCGGATCGGCAAATTTGCTTGCCGAGATAAAATACAGCCGGGAGTTGTACCGGTCCATGTACGGCGAGGATCTTCCCGCGAAAACAATATTTGACATGGTAACCGTTAATGCGGCAAAAGCCCTGTGGATGCAGGATCGCATCGGCACACTCGATAACGGCAAGTTAGGCGATGTTATAGTGCTAAAAGCCTGTCATGACGACCCTTACGAAAATTTTGCCAATGCTTCCATGGGTGATATAGAACTCCTGGTGCTGGCAGGCATGCCTATATTCGGCGAAATACGTTTTTTTGATATTTTTAGAGGAACGCTTCCGGCTGACTACTCGGAGATTGAGGTTGGCGGACGAAAGATGTTTGTTAAGGGCAATCCTGCGGGGCTGTACAACGAAGTACGGCGTAAAGTGGGATTCAAAAAAATGCTGGATTATTTGCCCTTTGATCCCGATTTTACATGAGGAATTATTGCAATGCCAAAACCGCTTCAGTTTAAAAACGGTTCGCTCATTTATGCCAGGGGAGAAGAATCCGACAAAATTTTTATTCTCCATAACGGGAAGGTCAGCTTAGTTTCCGAGGATATGGAAACAAGAACAGATATCCGCGATCAGGTGCAGCCGGGTGAATTTTTCGGAGTGCAGTCCGCTCTTGGCCGTTATCCCCGCGATGAAAATGCGATTGCAGTTACCGACTCTATCATCATGATGTTTACTATTCCCGAATTTGAAGCGCTGGCATTATCAAACACCAGCATCATTCTGTCGCTGCTAAAGATGTTTTCCGGCTATATGCGGCGCGTACATGAGCATGTTTCAAGATTTACAAAAACCAATAATACCCCGCCCGATGAAGGGCTTTATGGTATCGGCGATAGGTATTTGAAACTCCAGCGTTATCTGCATGCACAGCATGTTTTCAGCCGCTATCTGTCTCATTTTCCGGAAGGCAATAAATCGTCACGCGTAACCAGGAATCTTCAGATTATTGATGTTGCCCTTGCCCTTGCAGACGACGACGATGAACAGAAAAATAAACCTGCAGACAAAGACACTGTAATGGGTTTTGATACGTCAAAAGACAAGGACGCGGATCTGGGTCTTGCTTCGTTTGCCCGTTTTGCGAAGGTTTTCCAGCCTGATGAAATAATATTTTCCGAGTACGAACCGGGGGACACTTTCTATCTTATCCAGTCCGGAAGGGTAAAACTGGTAAAAAACGCAGGAGAACATGAGCGTATCCTTGATATACTGACACCGCCGGAAATATTCGGCGAAATGGCAATACTGGAAGATTTCCCGCGTACAGCCAGCGCCATTGCTCTTGATGAAGTAACAGTGCTTGAATTAACCTCGCAGAATTTTGAAATTCTTTTGCTTGGCAATCCGCACATTGCCCTCAGACTTTTACGGGTTTTTTCCAAGCGAATTTACGAGTCCAAACGGCGATTCATGGTTTTTACCTTATCCGATCCTCAAGCAAAATTCGCCGATGTGCTTGTAATGCTTGACGAGACCCAGGCCAATATTGACAAGGAAGGAAATTCCCGCGAATTCCAGATCACCGTTGAGGAAATTGCACTCTGGGCAGGCATGAGCGCCGATAAAGCAAAGGAAGCAATGAATTACTTTATCACCCAGAAACGGATGGAAAAACTTTCCAACCGAATAGTGGTCAGGAATATCAACGATTTAACCCGTTTTGTCAGCACCCGGCGCAGCCAGCAATAAAGTCTCCGCAATCACCCATTAGTCACTGCACAACTTGGTAACACAGCAATGTATGTCCTTTAAAGTATACTTATGCGGGACCCGTCGGCGGCCCAAACCACCGCCTTTCGGCACCGTTTGCCCCCACACCCCCCCTATCATGATCAAAGGGCATAAAATTCTGCCCCTCTTTCATT
>Ga0099364_10011991_pt1 | contig 11753 bp, 10 predicted proteins | sample TergutTh196P3_FD_73070 | JGI IMG/M metagenome (GOLD analysis project Ga0099364, IMG submission 73070) | Microcerotermes parvus P3 segment gut microbial communities from Pointe-Noire, Republic of the Congo - Th196 P3 | ecosystem: Host-associated > Arthropoda: Insects > Digestive system > Gut ...
AAATAAAATAGTAAATAATAAGGATAAACTTTTTGAATATATGCATAAATTTGAAGATAAATCAATCAAAACCCAATTTGAATTATTCCAATGAAAGCAGGGATGTACAATTGATTGGTTCTGGATGTAATATGTTATATAAGGAGTAGTCTAAAATGAAGAAATTTTTGCTTATTACTATTTTATTGAATACGGCTATTTTTGTACAGCAACTGTCCAATATTTCTGCCCAATCAGAGGCTTCTATCCCAGAGGGCTTTGTACGAATAAATGGCGGTACTTTTACCATGGGGAGTCCTGCAAGTGAAGCTCAGCGTGACGGCGATGAAACCCAGCATCAGGTAACGGTAAGCAGTTTTTTTATGGGCAGGCATCAAGTAACCCAGAGAGAATACGAAGAAGTAATGGGGACAAACCCCAGTCATTTTAAGGATTCGAATTTACCGGTAGAACAAGTCAGTTGGTTTGACGCAATTGAGTACTGCAACAGACGGAGCCAGCTGGAAAACTTAACACCTGCGTATACGGTAGACGGAACAAATGTGACATGGAATAGTCAGGCCGATGGTTACCGCCTTCCCACAGAGGCAGAATGGGAATATGCCTGCCGGGCAGGAACTACCACACCGTTTAACACAGGGAATAATATTACTGCAGCTCAAGCAAATTACGATGGAAACTATCCATATAATAACAATGCAAGGAGCCAGCATAGGCAAAGAACAACTCCAGTGGGAAGCTTTTCGGCAAATTCCTGGGGCTTGTATGACATGCATGGGAATGTATCAGAGTGGTGCTGGGACTGGTACTGGGCGTATCCCCGTGGGGAGCAAACCGATCCTACTGGTCCGGATTCTGGTTACACCCGTGTAGTACGCGGTGGGTCTTGGGAAGATGGCGGGCGCTACCTTCGTTCGGCCTTTCGGGGCGGAAACAATCCGTCGTACAGGAGCTTCAGCTCCGGTTTCCGGCTGGTCAGACCTATCGGCCTGCACTGAGAGGAAGAATTCATAGGCGGCTATTCAGCCGCCTGGCAGTAATTATGAAATTATTTTTTTTATTAATTACGGGAATAATAGCTATTTTCCCATTATACTCAAAAGATTCAAATAAAAATGATATCATTGAACAACATGAATCTGATATAATAAATATTTACAGCAGGGAAGGAGGGCTTTGGAATACTCTTTTTTGTGGTAATATAGGACATTCATTTTTAGAAAATAGTAATTATATTTTAGGATTTGATATAGCAAAGATGTATGTTCCATACGGAGGTGGAGGTATGCGATATAACATACATACTTTTGGGTTAGATTATCAGCATCTAAATAATGAAAATGACTCGCAATCAATTATTAGAATAAATTATGCATATTTTCGTTATATTTTCTATTATGGTGCAGGTATTGGAGTAAGCGGCCTTTACAATATTAGCAATAAGGATATAGGAATTGCCCCCAAAATTGGCGGAAGCATGTTTTTGGGGATAACAATGCTAAATTATTATTACAGGTATAATATAGTATTAAATAATGTAAATAATAGTTATCATGAAACAGTGTTTTCAATAAGTATAAACATACAAATAAAATAATTAAATTTAATATTATGGCCAAAATACCTTGTAAAATATGCAATAATGGGTGATAATTCTTGCTATGAAAAAGCTTGGAAAAAAACACATAATACTTATAGCGGCTTTGGTCTTGTTCGCCACTATAGGCGCCCATAGGATTTTAACCCCTTCTAAGCCTTCCATGGGGGACTATCAACATCAACCTGAACAGGAGCAATATATCCCGGTGGAACTTGCAGCAGATACTACACCGTATGTTTCCGCAGTTTTTGTTGAAAGCACTAACGGAACAGACGATGGGGTAGACAGGCTCCTGCGTTCAATGCGGAATAGCGGTATAGAGTTTTACCAAAGCTCTGGTATTCCGAATGGATTAATTGCTTCCGGCGATGTGGTAATAATAAAAATTAACGGTCAGTGGGCAGAACGCGGCGGAACCAACACCGACCTTATCCGCGGTGTTATTCAGGCAATTTTAAGCCATCCAGGCGGTTTTAGGGGCGAGATCATTATAGCAGATAACGGCCAGGCACAGTTTGGCAGCGAACGCAGGGGAGGCAGTCTTAGCTGGGCAAACGCCAACGCTGTCGATAGAACCCAGTCTGTGATGAATGTAATTCGTTCGTTTCAGGCACAAGGCCATCGTGTTACCGGTGTCTTGTGGGACGATTTTACTGCGGTAAAGGTGTCGGAATTCAGCGCCGGAGATATGACAGACGGCTTTGTTGTAGAAGATAACGTACGCAGTACCGGCCTGGAAATTTCCTACCCCAAGTTTACTACAGAATACGGCACCAGGGTCTCTTTTAAGGAAGGGATTTGGAATGTAACTTCAAGAAGATATGACAGCGAAAGGCTTAAAGTAATTAATATGCCGGTATTAAAGTCCCATGGACTTTTTCAGGTAACTGCTGCTGTTAAAAACTATATGGGTGTTCCTTCGGACAGACTGACTTCCAGACGCTCTCATAACAGTGTTGGAAGGGGAGGAATGGGGACCTTAATGGCAGAAACCCGCACGCCTGTCCTTAATATACTTGACATGATCTGGATAGGCCCCGATCAGGGACCGCGCAGCCTTTATACAACTGCGGTACAGATAAACAAAGTGTCCGCATCCACAGACCCTGTTGCCCTGGATTATTGGGCAAGCAAGTATATACTTATACCCGAAGCTGCAAAATTCCCCGGCGGCCGCTCCAGGGCCATGAACCCCGACGGCACAGAACCGGGAACTTTCGGACATTGGCTGCGCCTGTCAATGGACGAACTTCACAGGGCAGGAATAACAGCAACAATGACAGAATCGGAAATTCTGGTTGTGGATAATTCCACTAGATAATTCCACGCGTTAAGCTGATTTAATTACTTTTTAACTTTATCCGCACTGGTTTTTCCGCAATTAGTCGCCGATCCCGATTTGCTGTGGTATTCTATACAGGCCTGGCAATTGCCATGCCTATTACAGCTATACGGACATTTACATTGCGGGTTTTGTTGCTGATCCATGATTTCTCCTCTATATTGTGGTACTCATTTTAAAGAAAAAAAGGGAGTTGCCTTGCGAACAACTCCCTTTGTATTCATTTTACTTTACTTAAATCTGCCGGATTCCGCCGCGTCCGCCGCTACGGGATTTGGCCTTTCCGCCGCCACGTTTTGGTTTTGCAGCAGCTGCTTTACCTCCGCGAGCTTTTGCCGGAGCAAGGGCAGTACCAATGCCGCCTTCGTCGGCATTCAGCATGTCCAGGTAAGCCTGGGCAGGTGCCTGTGCAGCCTGGGCAGGAGTAGAATCCATTGCGCCGGTATCTGCAAAGGACTGGGCTATATCGTCCCTGACAGTGGAACGTCTGCGGCTAAAGGAAGCAAAAGCTGCATCCTGGAAACCCTTAGACACGCCATGAAGGAATTCGTTAAGAACATTTGCCATACCGTTAAGGGTGACCTTTTTCCGCTTTAAGGATGTAATATCTACGTCCAAGAGAAGACCAGGCTGGATGTGGTATGGGTTAATCATGTAGTCATACTTGTTGAATTCCATCTCGAGGAAGCTAAGCCTGTCTTCCATAACCCGTCGCTCTACAGGATAGCGATAGTCATACATTTCCTTCATTCTTTTCCGCATCAGGATGATTTTCTGGTGGACTTTGTCCTTCTCATAAATGTAGGTGCGGTTCATCCGTTCTACTTCGGTTTCGCCGGATTTAATAAAGGTAATTTCGTCCCAAACCTTGGCAATGTCCTGGTAAAGCGGTTCGCCGGTTTTTGCTTTGATCATCTTACGAATACGGTTTTTCTGCTTATTCGCCAAATCATTAAAGTCGGTGATTTTAAAGGCAGGTTTGCCGCTTTCATAAATTACCAAAAGTACATCCCAAAGGTGCTGTACTTCGTTTTCAAAGCTCTTCATCTGGACATCATAAGCTTTCCGTTCTTCGATAAGCTGGGCGGAATCATAATAACGCATCCGTACCTGATACCTTTCGTCGGGAAGCTGATTTTTATCGGTATCTTCATATTCACGGACGATAAGTTCACGTGCATTTTTGAAGTTTTCGATGTATTGATAGCCCATCTTGGAGACATCAAGGATAGAAGTTATGGAGTTTACAGCGGTATTAAAGCCGCGGGTACGAATATTTTCGATATCCACGATTTTCTTTAAGTTTTCCCTGATATTAAGCTGATCGTATTCGGCCGGGTCAATTTCTGCACGCAGACCGGAAATACGTTCCATAATATTTTTGCTTATTACAGCATAGCGCTTGGATTTAGGATCCGCTATTTCGTCATCGGTATAGCGTTCTACCCGGTTCATCTTGGTAAAGATGATTTCGCTGTCTGTAAGCTCTTCCAGACCCTGATCGATCCTTTCATCTTTAAGTTTTTCGATTTCTTTATCGATCATTTCGATGATGTACTTGGAAAGGAGTTCTTTAATCAGGTATTCCACTGTTGCTTGATAGTGGAAAATCGGGCTGATAAGCTCTGAATCCAGAATATTTACCGAAAGTTTTACATCAGTTACTGTCTTGGGCTTAATAAGGTTGTCTTTAAAGGCACATTTTACGATAGAATATGCATTTTCACCCCTAATAAAAGCACCGGTATCGGTTTTTTGACGTAGAAGGCTGTTGGTAAGGTTTTCCAGTTCATTGACGCCCCGCTGGATATGACCCTGCAGGTGGCCGTACATATTGATCATGGATTTTTCGATTTCGCCGGTATTAAACTTGTCGGCGCCGCCTACTTCGTCCAATAAATTGGCAATTTCTTTGGGTGTATACCGGGCAAGGACCTTTGTTTCTTCCTTGTCGATATAATTTCTGACTTTTTTAACCATTTCATCTTCAGTAGTTACCATGTAACGGTTGAACATGTTTTGGTAGTTCTGATTGAAGTAATTATAGAGCTTTTCCTTAAGGCCGCCCATTATGTCCAGACGTTCAAGGACATCCTTGGGCAGTTTGGAAATAATGTGGTGGATAACCTTATTGGTTTCTTCCTCCATAAGCTGGTTTACTTCTGCTTGCTGATCCCTGTATTCCTGAGCCAGAGAGTTTCGTGAGCCAACGGCACTGGGTTTCTCCGGGTGAAAAACATTAGGACTTTTGGGTAGGTCAATTGCTCCCATATCTTCCTTCCTTTATTTAAGATAATGAACAGATTTGTATCTAGTTTGAAATTATATCAGCATACTTAAAATAATGTCAAGTACTATCTGTGCAATACTGCATTTTTTCTCTTGAATTCCCCTTTTTTTTCAGTTATAGTGCAAAAAATCCTGCCAAAGTAGCTCAGTCGGTAGAGCGGCGCACTCGTAATGCGCAGGTCTGGGGTTCAATTCCCCACTTTGGCTGAAAAAGGGTCATATTGACACAGTATAGAGAATAAATATATACGTCAAAAACAGCACCAGAAGCAAAGCGCCTTCCCAGCGATTGATTTTTCCTTTGGATAGGGGAATCATGGTTAAAAATAATGCTATGGATATGCCAAAAACCCATATCATATCAATAATAAACAAGGATTGACTGCCAATAGAGAGGGGGTTGATAATGGCAGTTATTCCCAAAACGCTTGTAATATTGAATATATTTGACCCAATAATGTTTCCCACCGATAGATCGGCCTCTTTTTTAATGGCAGCGATTAATGAAGCTATCAGTTCCGGCATGCTGGTACCCACAGCAACAATAGAGGTAGCTATAACGCGCTCGCTTACACCCCAATGCAGTGCAATATCGCGGGCGCCGGTGACAAACCAGCCGGAACCAAAATATAAACCGGTAATTGCAGCAATAATCATTAAACCAGCGATTAAGGGTTTCTTAATTAAGGATTTTTTTGCGGAGTTTATTCCGGCAGTTTCTGTGTTTTCCGCTTTTGTTTTTTTTCGCGATGCAGCAATAGACCATACCGTATAAGCTATCAATACTACTACAAGGAAAATACCTTCAAAACGGTTGATACTGCCGTTCAACCCAAAAAGCAGCAGCAGAAATGTTACAAAAAACATGGCCAGCAAATCAAACCCTATGGCTTTATTGTGGATGGGAATCGGAGAAATGAGCGCAACAAAACCTAAAATAAATCCTATATTGGCAATATTTGAACCGATAACATTGCCCAGGGCAATTTCGGGCATATTATTTAATGCGGCCCCAGCGCTGACAAACAATTCCGGCGCAGAAGTCCCGAATGCAACAACGGTAAGACCCATTACCAGGGTGCTGATCTTAAAATAGCGGGCAAGCTGTACGCTGCCGCTTACCAGGAGGTTACCGCTTATTATTAACACCGCCAGCCCAGCCAGAAGGTATATATACGGCATTAATAATGTAAAAACACTTCCTGAAAACAGTTCGTTCATGGGCGCCTATACCTGGCCGATTCCCTGGATACTCCGTTCCGTACAAATGTAAACAACAGTTCGCTCTCCGTCTGCTCCCGCAAAACTCTGTAAAATGATGATAGATTATTAACCGTTATTCTGTTTATTCGGGTAATTCTATCTCCGGTCTGGATGCCGGTAGCGGCTGCAGGGCTTCCCGAGTCCACTCTTGTTATAGTAAGCGTTTGGGGATGCACAATAAGACCCGGCCAAAGCCATCTGGGATCCTCAACAAAGTCGTCTGTCCAGGTGCCCAGTACCGCAGTAAAATCCTGTGAAGTTCCATCCCGAATAACCGTAACGACAGCGTTATTTCCCGAACCTATTCTTCGTACTATTTGTTGTCCTGTAGCGGTGTCCGGGGCTTCCTGCCGGTTTATGGCAACAATAAAATCTCCGGCTCTTATTCCGGCAATATCAGCGGGCGAACCCATATAATGTCCGGTAACAAGTGTTCCTCTCCTGGTACCAAGCCCCAAAGCCTCCAGCTCTCCTGAGCTTGGATTAACCAGTCTAAGTCCAAGCAAACCTGCTCTGGGTTCTTCGCTTGGTTCTACTGTTTTACAGGCATATCCTAAAACAGACAAAGCAATGAGCGATAGTATAGTAATGATTTGAAATGTCTTTATTCTTTTTATCATCTAATTATCCTCCTATATAAATATCGGCTAACGGGAAGCGTTACGAAAATGGTGTCAGGCACCATTTTGGCCATAAATTGACTTAATTGTGGTAATGTATGCGGAAAATAGGTATACTTACCATAACAGGACTGTTTAATGGATACAGGGAAAATAATAGAAAGTTTTAACACATTTATCGCCGAAATCGATCTGGTTGCCCTTATACATAGAACTGTCATTATTCTCCTGTCGATATTTCTTATTCTGGCAGTATTTAAGCTGTTAAAGGTTTTCCTGGGCAGACTGTTTAAGGGAAAGATCAGTGAATCAAAACAGTTCATGGTATATAAGGGGATACGCTATGCCAGCTTTGTTATTATTGTTCTTTTTGTACTTAACAGCCTGGGGATTAACACTACTGCCATTTTGGGTGCAGCAGGAATAGCCGGTATCGCCATTGGTTTTGCAGCCCAGACTTCGGTGTCCAATCTTATTTCCGGTCTTTTTCTTTTGTCAGAAAAACCTTTTGCCATTGGAGATACAATAAGGGTGGACAATACTGTAGGAACAGTGCTGTCGGTAGACCTGCTTTCCGTTAAGCTGCGGACAGCAGATAATTTGTTTGTTAGAATCCCCAACGAAACAATTATAAAAAGCAGTCTTACCACCATTACCCGCTATCCTACACGACGCGTGGATCTGGCTTTTTCTGTGGCCCGCAAGGAAGATTTGGAAAAAGTACGAAATACCCTTCTGGAGCTGGCAGCAGAAAATCAATACTGCCTAAAAGACCCAGCTCCCTTTTTTGGTATAGATAACTTTGGCGATTCGGGCATAAACATTTTATTTAATCTATGGGTCGAAAAAAGCAATTTCTGGAATTTAAAAAATTCCATTCTTATTAATATTAAAAAACGCTTTGAGACCGAGGGTATAGAAATTGCGCATCAGAAAATCAATGTGGAGATAGTGGAGTGAACTACGATGTTGCCATTATAGGCTGCGGGGTTTGCGGAGCAAATATTGCAAGGCGGCTTTCGGCTTATTCCGTAAAGACAGTTATTCTGGAAAAAGCAGCGGATGTATCATTCGGCGTTTCCAAGGCAAATTCAGGTATTATTCATGCAGGGTTTCATCATAATAAAAAATACCTTAAGGCGCGCCTGGAGATTCTGGGAAACCTGAGCTTTGATCAGCTTAGAAGGGAATTGAATTTTCCCTTTAAACGATGCGGCATTGTTGTTGCAGCCCTGCACAATGAAGAAATGAAGGCGGTAGAACACCTGTATTTGCAGGGAGTTAATAACGATGTTATTGGCATTGAACTTTGTTCGCGTGAGCGGATTTTGGAATTGGAGCCAAAACTTAACTATGATGTTGTGGGCGGCTTGTATGCTCCCGGCGGGGGAATTATGGAGCCGTACCGTTTTGTGTTTGCGCTGGTGGAATCTGCATTAAAAAACGGCACAGAGCTATTTTTAAACTTTAAGACAGATAAAGCAAAATGGAATGACAAGACAAAAACCTGGACAATAGACGCTGCGGACGGACGCTCTGTTACTGCCCGCTATGCAGTGAATGCAGCAGGGCTGTTTGCCGATAAGGTTTCGGCAATGTTTGGCGGCGAAGATTTTTCCATAAAACCCAGGAAGGGTGAATATTTTTTACTGGACAGGATGACACGTGCCTGCCCGGACAAAGTGGTGTTTCCTGTGCCGACTTCTGTTTCCAAGGGTATGCTGGTTATTCCTACGGTAGAAAATACTGTTCTTGTCGGCCCCACTGCCGATGAAACACAAAATAAAGATGATTTTTCTACAACAGATGAGCATTTGGACAGAATACTTGAATCGGGCAAGACAATGATTCCCTTTTTAAGCCGTAACGATGTTATTACCAACTTTGCAGGATTGCGTCCGGCCCTTGCCGAAGATTTCTATATTGAAGCTTCCAAAAAAGTTCCTGCCCTGGTGCAGGTTGCGGGCATTCAAAGTCCCGGCTTAACTGCTTCTCCGGCTATAGGCGAATATGTAAAAAACATATTACGGGATATGGGACTGGAACTAAAGGAAAAACCCGGCTGGGATCCCAATGTCGAAGATCATCTTCGTATACGGGATATGGATCCGGACGATTTGGATATTCATATAAAAAAAGACCCGGCCTGGGGGAATGTAGTTTGCCGCTGTGAAAAAGTCAGCGAAGCAGAAATAGTACAGGCAATACAGCATGGTCATCATACTCTGGATGGAATAAAATATTTTACCCGTGCCCAAATGGGCCGCTGTCAGGGCGGTTTTTGCACATATAAAATTATTAAAATTATAATGAGGGAAACAGGTCTTTCATGGAATGAGATAAGCAAGCATGGCGGTACAAGCAATGTATTGGAAGCCTCTCTGGAAAATACCCAGGAGCTTGTATTATGAAAGAAATGAGCTATGATGCGGCAGTAATAGGCGGAGGAGCGGCGGGCATGGCTGCAGCTCTGGAACTGGATAATGCTGGTTTTTCCTGTGTAATTATCGAGCGCGAAGATCATCTTGGCGGAATTCTTATGCAGTGCATCCATAATGGATTTGGCATTGAAGAATTTTCCGAAGAACTTACCGGCCCGGAATATGCAGAACGTTTTATCGAACAAGTAAAACAATCCAAAATCGATGTATATTGCAATACCACTGTGACCCAATTTACTCCGGCAGGGAGCAGGGAGCAGGGAGCAGGGGGCGGAAAGGAACTTATCTGTGTTTCGCCTCAAGGTGCAATGCGCATACAATGCCGGGCGCTGATACTTGCAATGGGCTGCCGTGAGCGTAATCGCGGCAATATCAGGATTCCCGGTTCCCGGCCTGCCGGTGTATTTACTGCAGGCCTTGCACAAAGACTTGTTAATATCGAAGGATATATCCCCGGCAGGGAAATTGTCATAATAGGCTCGGGCGACATAGGTCTTATTATGGCACGGCGCATGAACTGGGTGGGCTGTAAAGTTAAAGCAGTAGTAGAGATAATGCCGTATCCTGCCGGCCTTACACGAAATATAGTGCAGTGCTTAAAAGATTTTGATATACCCCTGTATCTTTCCTGCCAGACCACCAGTATTTTTGGCAATGACCGGGTGGAGGGAGTTGAAGTTACTCCTTTGGAAAACGGCGTACCTGTTCCCGAAAAATCCTTCCGCATCGACTGTGACACGGTACTGCTTTCTGTGGGTCTGGTCCCGGAAAATGAACTTTCCAGAGCAGCAGGGGTAGAAATATCCGGCGATACCGGCGGCCCCCTGGTAGATTCCGGATTAATGACCACTATCGACGGCGTATTTGCCTGCGGCAATGTACTTCATGTGCATGACCTTGCAGACTGGGTAAGCCAGGAGAGCAGGATTGCAGGACTATATGCCGCTGCTTGGCTTAGGGGCAGCCATCCGGAACTGCAAATAAACACAAAGGCCGGGTCTAATGTACGATATATAAGCCCAGGCCGTATAAATCCTCAAAAGGAAAACCAGATATATCTTCGTTCTCTGATTGTAAAAAATAATGCAACGCTGGAACTAAAGCTGGACAAGCAAATTATCCGGAAGATAAAAAAACCTTATGTACAACCTTCGGAAATGATCAGCTTTATTATAGGACCGGATGATTTGGCAGCTCCCGACGCAAAAAGCAATTCGGTTTTGGAATTTAGGATAGTGTAATATAGTGAGCAGAGAGCAGTGAGCAGTGAGTAGTGAGGAAAACGTGAAAGAGTTGACTTGTATTGTTTGTCCGCAAGGTTGTTTATTGTCCGTGGAAGAAAAGGGTGCTGAAGATTTAACAGTAAGCGGCAACCGCTGTCCGCGGGGAATAGCCTATGCACAGGAAGAAATTTTAAATCCCAAGCGGATGCTTACCGCTACCTGCGCTGTAAATATGACGGATAACGCTCTCTCTGTATTAAAGCGCCTTCCAGTTAGAACCAATGTCCCCTGTCCCAAAGAAAAAATCCCAGCATTGCTGGCAGATATTTATAAAACCAGGATTATGCTGCCGGTACAAGTTGGAGATATTGTAATTGCAGACTGGAAGGGCAGCGGGATTGATGTTGTTGTAACCAGGAGCCAATCCTAATTTGTCACTGAGCATGGCACATACAATATCCGTATAAATACAGGCAAAGGGCAGGCAAGCCCAGGGGTGGCAGTCTGCGCCTTTACGCCTCAGCGTAAGGTCTTGGCGCGAGGAAATGAATTTATATTGACAAATATTAACTCAGGTACTACTATTAAATCACCTAGCGTTTTACGTTATGGGTACCTATCTAACTGCCTTATCGCAATGAAATGATTAAGGCAACGACAAATATGCTGACATTTTAAAATCTCAAAGCAACCCGCAGAGAATTGCCTCTGCTTAATATTTGGAGGATTTATGGCTAAGGAACTGATTGTAACAAATACAATAGAAAGCAGGATTTTCACCATAAGAGGTCAAAAAGTAATGATTGACCGTGATTTGGCTGAATTATATGAGGTAGAAACAAAGAAACTAAATCAAGCTGTTAAAAGGAATATTGAGCGTTTTCCTGTAGAATTTATGCTAAAACTCACCAAGGATGAACTTTCGCAACTGGTCACAAATTGTGACCGGTTCAATACCCTTAAGCATTCTTCATC
>Ga0099364_10011992_pt1 | contig 11752 bp, 5 predicted proteins | sample TergutTh196P3_FD_73070 | JGI IMG/M metagenome (GOLD analysis project Ga0099364, IMG submission 73070) | Microcerotermes parvus P3 segment gut microbial communities from Pointe-Noire, Republic of the Congo - Th196 P3 | ecosystem: Host-associated > Arthropoda: Insects > Digestive system > Gut ...
TGATGAATGCACATCACCCGAAACTATGAGAAGCCGTACTTTGCCACGCATCAATGACTACATTGACGATTTTTTTAGGTTGGAAAAGAATTTAAATATGCACAGAGAAACAGGCATGAAGGATGTCGCCGCTTTTTTGCATTTATGCAAAGATATAATCGTGGATTTGAACAAGGTTCGAAAATGCATAAATGAGTTTCTGGAAATTGCTGGCACTGGGGATATCGTACTCAAAGAAATAAAAAGAGACCACTCTTATAGTGCCACAAGCAATCAGTTCGCTGAGCTACTTCAAAATGAGTTCAAGGAATTGCTAGCCAACAATGATGATGATTATATTGCTATATCAAGGTTTGATGTGCTGTCAGCACTCAATGCACTGGCCGACCAAACAGATTTTAGCGATAGGTTGAAGGTTTTTCTCAATGGACGGAAGAACGATTGTGATTCTATCATAAACACTGCAATCGATTCTTATAAAGAGATATTTGCTGATCTATGCATGTGTGAGGCGTTGGGGTTTGACCCATTCGGATATATAAAGGTTTATGTGAGAGAGCATATGGACAGTATGCGATTAATCGACCCATATAGAGTCGATGCAACTCGTGTGGCGGTTGTAGTTAAGGTTTTGATAATGAAACAATGCGAGGCTGATTTTGAAAATGAGAAAAAAATGGAGTATGGACGAGAAATTGATGCCTTAGAGCGCAAAATTGAAGATTATATCTTTAGCCTTTGTGGTGTGGTGGAACCATTGAAAAATAAATTGGAAAATAATAACCAGAGAAATAATTTCATCTACCCTAAGCTGCATGAGTATCTCAAGCGTGCTGAAAGTATGCGGGTTTTGTTTGAAACTATGGAACATGAACTAAGGATTACTGGTAAAGACTCAGGTCTAATTGATCAAGAATTCCTCGATCATGTTTATTCAACATATATGCAGCATATTGCAAGCGACAAACCAGGGTGTAAATGGGAAATTGGAAGATTGCCAAATAGCGCAATAGAAACGCGGAAAAAAATCGCTGATTTTTACAATAGCACGGACTTTAAAAATCTGGATACAAGCTACTCTTTGGTAATAGCAAACGATACAATGGAGTTTATGACAGATAATTATTACTCCAATCGGATTGATGTTGCAAAAGCTTTGGATAAAAACCTAGAAACCTACCAAAAGCACAAAACAGCGGTGCAAGGCAGAAACCAGCAGGATGGCACATACACTGAAAAGGAAATTGATATACTCCAATTCAATGACTCAGAGATCAAGGATTTGTTTATGCAATGGATTAAGGATTTCTACCCAGAGGGTAACGCATAGGGAAAGTGGGGGACAAAATGATACTAGAGTTGCCTATAAGGAATTATGAAGAATATAGCGATGCGATATCACAAGCTAGACTGGTTGCACTCGAGAGAGACCCAACAGCGTCCAGAGAAGGTATTTTCCCACCTTTGTTTTTTCGTGGGATCACTACGAATCGCGGGCTTCTGCCGAGCTTATTGCGTCCCAAGGACTCCGCTTTAGACCTGAAAACAGGTACTGATGGTAGGTACAGCAACTATCACCTTAAAGCAGACAACCGCTTGCAAAACTTTGGAGCAAGGGCAGGGCATCATTTGTCAACTACTCCCGATTCAACCTTGGAATGGTACGAAGTCATGCAGCACTATTCTCCAATGAATACCAGGCTCCTCGATTGGTCAGATTCAGCGATCAGCGCTTTGCTATTCGCTCTGGAATCTTTTATGAACCCATCATCCGATAAAGCTGAATCTGAGAGACGCCGAACCGCTTCTCCAGTGGTATGGATATTACAGGCTCAAAATCTCAATGAAAAAGTCTACGAGATTTTATTAACAAATGAGAATGACAGATACACTTACATCGAAAATGCTCTGATGCCATTTGTTTCAGATGACTCAAAAAAGCATGAGTATGCACGGAAGATTGGAAAGGAGCTAAGTGGAGACCGAAAAAAAGTCTATCTCGATGCCCAAACGAAAGATAATCCTGATTTTAGCACGAATATGCTCTTTAATTTGCCGATAATCGATGGAATAATACGAAATGCAGGGAGCTATCTCGTTGATATGCTGATGTCCTTTGAGATGAACCCCTTTCATTTTTTGCTATCCAGGTATTATAGCGATGGGGTAATTGCTAAAATCAAGGATGGAAAAAGAGACAGTATCCTGCCTCCCCTTGCTATAGTGAACCAATACCATAGCGACAGGATTCAAGCGCAAAGGGGTGTTTTTACCGTTTTTCCGATGTATCAACTCCAAGAGGAAGGGAGAAAACTATACGAGCTTTGCGATATTGATCTAAGAACAATGGATAACCAACCGGGTATAGCGAATTTGATATATAAATTGAGAATAATCAACCCTTTTAAAATGGCGGAAGAAATGCTAAACATAGGCGAACGCCGCTCTTCTCTGTATCCGGAATTGCGCTATTATGCAGAAGACCTTGAAGCGCGAAAGTATTTTGTGTAGTTGTTGCAAGTTATGCACAATGTCATTAAGTTAGGAGCTCTGTTGCTGCTAGGCTGACCTGGAATCCACGGTGGATATGCACTTTCCAAGTATTCCGCGTCTAGTCTTTAGATGACGATACTCGATGTTTCGCTTAACTAACTGACACTGACGTGACCTCAAACAGTATGCATTACTTATGGGATTTATTCATCAAGCGCTAAAATGACTTATGCGCATGTGCGACTGTTAGCGCTTAAGCATGATGATATTGCGCTGCGACCTTTATCTGCTAAGTAAAGATTGTAAAATAAGCAAATTCCCTGTTGACAAATATACATCGGTTGTGCTAGAGTAACCGAAATACGAAAAGCTATGACGAAGACGGCGTGGTTGTTTGTGCGATACAGAGAGACGGCGGTTGGTGCAAGCCGGACGCTACGATAACCGACAAAAGCCCATCACTTCCGAGCTGGAACCCGAAAGCCCAGGCTATAGATGAATCACATGTCGACAGCTTAATAGCTGGTGTCATTGAAACATTAGCAAGCGCAAAAACGAGTGCGTACATGATTTGCTATTATGCACAATGCCGATTGCTTGCAACCCATGCCTGAGTAAGTAGACGTTACCCGTAGCGGCTGCGTTAGAGCCGGAGGCTTATTGTTGCTTTTGATTGGTCTATCGAGAATTGCTGCATTACCAAAAAGGATACGCAGCAAATTCTTAAATAGCGTGTCTATGTGTCCATGACAAAGTTACAATCGAGTCTGTTGAGTGGCGTAGTTGCGCAATTTGAGTGGTACCGCGGGATTTTAATCATTCCCGTCTCAAAGAATAGTCTTTGAGACGGGTTTTCGCTTTTCATTGTTTCACATTGCCCATACTCGTTATGAATTTATATTACTGGAGAGAATTATTATGACAACACCTACTGAAGCATCAACAAGAATAATGGACGTTGCGCTGCGTATTTGGGAATTGCGCGAAGTCAGCGGATTCACACGGGAAGAAGTAGCCAAAAGAATTGGAATGAGCATAGATGCGTACAACAAATACGAATCCGGTACAGAAGACCTGCCTTTCTCATTCATCCACAACTGTGCGCTATTGTTTGGAGTTGAACTGAGCGACTTGCTGGAAGGGGAAAGCGGACCGCAACTGACAGCATACTCAGTAATGCGCAAAGGAAAAGGACGCGTCACGTCCAAGGAAAAAAACATAGAAGTCCGCGATCTCGCACCTCGGTTTCGGAACAAGGCAGCAGAGCCTTATTGGGTGACATACAACTATGATGAAGAACAGCAAAACGCACCGATACCCCTTATGGTGCACAGCGGACATGAGTTCAATATCATTTTCAGTGGTCAGCTAAAAGTGCAAGTGGGTGAGCATGTGGAAATACTATCAGAAGGCGATAGCATTTACTATAATAGCACAACGCCCCATGGGATGATTGCAGTCGGTGGTAAAGACTGTGTGTTTTTGGCAATGGTGATACCAGGGGAAATAGTTAGCGCAAAGCAGGAGCAAGAGCCGGTTGCTCCAAGAGTGGCGAAAGGCACCTATGTTTACGAGAACTTTGCAATTACTGATGAAGACGAAATCGGAGCATTGAAATCTATATCATTCAAGGATACAGACAAATTCAACTTTGCCTTTGATGTAGTGGATGCAGTTGCTGCAAAGGCGCCGAATAAACTAGCCATGCTCCATGTAGATATTGACATGGTCGAGCGCAGCTTCACTTTTGGAGATATGTCTAAAATGTCCTCACAAGCAGCGAACTATTTTCGTTCCCTCGGCATTGGAAAAGGCGACAAGGTCATGCTTGTCCTTAAACGCAACTACCAATTCTGGATTTCTATACTAGCTCTTCACAAGCTTGGTGCAATTGCTATACCGGCGACAGATCAGCTGATGGAAAAAGATTTTGAATATCGTTTCAGCCTTGGCGAGGTTACTGCCATTGTGATAACCGGGCAAAGCAATGCTGCTCTGGAAGCGGAAAAAGCAATGGCAAGATGCCCAAATGTCACCATAAAAATGATGGCGAACGGCAGCAGAGACGGGTGGCGAGACTTTGATAATGAGTATGCGACATTTAGCAGCGCTTTTGAAAGAGGAGATGATGCTGCCGCAGGTGAAGATCCTTTGGTCATGTTTTTCTCCTCCGGCACAACAGGCTACCCAAAACTTGCTTCTCATTCCCATACTTATCCTTTAGGTCATTTTATAACGGCGAAATACTGGCACTGCGTTGATCCGGATGGGATACATTTCACTGTGTCCGATACAGGTTGGGGGAAGTCCTTGTGGGGGAAGCTATATGGTCAGTGGCTGTGTGAAGCAGCAGTCTTCACTTATGATTTCGACCGTTTCGATGCCGAGGAAATTCTTTCGATGATTGAGAAATACAATATAACGACTTTTTGCGCGCCTCCCACCATATATAGGTACATTATCAGAGAAGACCTATCAAAATTTGACCTGACAGGGATAAAACATGCGACAACAGCTGGAGAGGCTCTTAATCCGGAGGTTTTCCATCAGTTCAAAAAAGCGACAGGACTATCCATTATGGAGGGTTTCGGGCAGACAGAGACCACCCTTGTCCTTGGGAATTTTATAGGAATGACACCGAAAGTTGGGGCCATGGGCAAACCGAGTCCTATGTACGAAGTAGCTATACTAGACAGCGAAGGGCATGAAGCTGGAACCGGAGACGTGGGGGAGATATGCATACGTACAGACAAGCACATTCCTTGCGGTTTGTACTTAGGGTACTATCAAGACGAGGAAAAGACAATTGCCACATGGTTCGATGACTATTACCGCACAGGAGATACGGCGTGGCGGGACGAAGATGGGTATTATTGGTATGTCGGACGAACGGATGATCTCATCAAGTCATCAGGATACCGCATAGGCCCCTTCGAAATCGAAAGCGTGATTATGGAACTGCCTTATGTTTTAGAATGCGGGGTATCGGCAGTGCCGGACGAAATCCGAGGGCAAATCGTCAAAGCGAGCGTTGTGCTGGTAAAAGACACTGAGCCTTCTGATGAATTGGTAAAAGAAATACAGGAGTACGTAAAGACGCACACAGCGCCATATAAATACCCCCGCATGGTTGTATTCCGCGATAGTCTTCCGAAAACCATAAATGGTAAAATACAAAGAAATCAACTATAAATATAGGAAACTCTCCTGACCATTGCGACCCGATCCGCAACCTCTCTAGGTTTCCCAGGGATTGCGGATCGCAACCGCAATGGCTAATTGAAGAGTGAAGGAAGCAAACTATTAGTATAGTGTAATTAGTTAATTGAAATTTTGTCGCGCATTTTTTTTGCTCTTTTATGCTCATACATCCTGTCATCCGCAATGCTTAGAAGTACACTTGATGACAGATTGTTTTCCGGTTCAACGGGGACGATGCCGATGCTTATGCTGTATAAGTAGTCTTTGTCGTGCAGGAAATCGTCGTTTTGTATCTCATATTGGATGCAATCCATGCGACTGAACACATCATTTATGTCTGTGTAAGGCGCGAGCATCATATATTCATCGCCTCCAAGGCGGCTGACAAGTGCTACTGGAGAATATGACTGCAAATGCTTTGCGACTCTGATAATATACTCGTCACCATCGCCGTGGCCGAAGCGATCATTGATGTATTTCAAATTGTCCAGGTCAATGAAAATTAAAGCGAATCGTTTTTTGTTTTCTAACCATTCTTCCAAGGTGAGCATTCCGAAAAAGCGGTTGCTGACACCAGTCAGAGCATCTTTGTAAGCATAGTCCTCAAGATTCTTAATTTGCCTTTTCTCGATGGTAACATCGTTGATGACCAGTGCCAATGCGTTTTTTTCTTGCCATTCTATGCTATAAGTGTTGATTGCAAGATAATGTTCCATAGCAGCTCGAGTGTACTGGATCTCATAGTTATTGCTGCCATTTGCAGCATTGCGTTCAGGAAGCAGCTGCATCAGCCGAGGAATGTAATTTGGGTCTTCGTCGAGTATACGCCTAGCGGAATCGTTTGCCAGCAGAACACTATAGTCTTCGGCGGATATGACAAAAATCTGCCCCGGTACGTTGTGAACGAGTTTGCTGAGGAGAAGGTTGCTTTGCTCCATGAATTGAGCGTGCTTTTTGCTGTGGGTAATTTCATCTTCGAGCTTTTGTTGGCGTTCAGCTAATTGTTCAATCATTGTGTTGAAGGCATCAGCGAAATCCCCCATAAAATCTACGCGTTGGTTGTAGTCGCCCTTCGCTACTTGCTGGGATTGCCATGTGAGATGCTTTAGATTCGCTTGGAGGCTTTTCAGCGGTGCAGCAAGCTCATTATCAGATGGTGGTAGAGTTGCAGTAAAATCGCCTTTTGCGAGAGCCAGAGCAAAATCGCGGCTCTGAGAAACGCATTGCGAAATATACAGCAGCCCCTTGCCTAGCAATGAATAGTCTTCGTCTAAGCTCTCAATGTCAAGTTCGACTCTTTCCTCGGGATAAAAGACTCCACGCAGGTATTCAAACAGTATTTCAGCAGAGCTGTTCATGGAGTACCTCTTTCACCCAGAAATGTAGGTTTTTATCCATTGTTCTAATCGTAACTATTCATACATAGGGTGGTTTTCAAAGTTACATTAGCTAATATGGTTATATTTTATCGAAATAATTAACGAATTTGTAAACGGTGGGATGCCGGTAGAGTTTTTCGGATGATTGATGAGCAAAAAGATTGGGAAAAAGGGCGAGCATAAAGAAAGGGAGCGGATACGAATCGCCGCTCCCCGGGTATTGTTCTATTAAATTCATATAAGGTGAGTGCTATAGATAGTTCCGATTAGCTAAAACAATCAGCTATACGAGTCCTGCGTAGCGTTTTCTGGAATACTCGTAAATTTCCTCTGCGAAGACGGGGTTGTTGCGGAGGGGGGACATGCCCAGATTCGCAGGTTTTCCAGGTTTGCAAAACCTGTCAACGAAATCTCTTGCAGCTTGTTTGTAATCAGCATCGGTGGCATCTTCAGGAAGTGTTGGCGGTGCGATGCTGATTACGATTTTTTCGCCGAACTCCTCATACATCGCAACTGTGTCGTTCATGGTTTGCGGATTCCATTCATCGTAGCCTGCTTCGATGAAGAAAGCAGTGCGAGATTCATTGCGTCCGCAGGAGTGCAAGGAAGTATATCTGCCTTTGCTGTGAATGTGAGCGTTTAACGTTTGCATGTATGGCAGGAATAAATCTCTAGCAACGCTTTCGGAGAAGAAAGGCGCTTTTTGACTACCCCAGTCATCGTGGGTGTTGATTCCATCGATCGCAGGCCAATACTCAACGAATTTATCAACGACTTTCATTGCAAGCTCGGTGGTTGCCTCGAACATCTCGTGGATAGCCTTATGCTGATCTTCGTCAATCAGGGCTTCAGCTGCCGGCATGAAGTCCATCCATGAAATCATGCGCTCGAACCAAAAGCCGTTAACCAATTAAGGACAGGGAGCAAAACGGGTATCGACTTTGGTATCCTCTGCTGCTTTTGCCCAGTCCCATTCATCGATGTCGGGGATTTTGATGTGGTCTTTCCACTCGTTGACGTTTGTGAAAAGTGGATTGCCGTGGGGGGTGATGGAACCGCCGGCAGACTCGACAAACTCCCAAAAACGACCGAAAATGTCTGTGTCGTTTCTGCTCCTGCCCAAGTGCAAGTTATACATTGCAGGCATGGAGAAAGAGGTGTCAGACGTTCCGACCCAATAGGGGTGTTTGTCGAAATATAGGGCGCGGGCGTTCTCCCTCGGGTTCACAGGGGTGTTGTAGATGGGGATGTCCGGTCCGCCGAACATGCCCGGTCTGTGGTCGACTACTCGACGCTCGTTGGCTACGTATGGGATGACTCTTCTGTTAGCCATAGTATGTACCTCCAAAAATATTTGATTTTTTATGCACCGGTTTTGCTGCTTTGCCGATAAAACACGGGAAACGATGCAACCGCAATGCGCCACAGGCGTGATACGATACCTTGTATCGTAGCCGTTGCCGCACGACATATAATTGCCTCTATGTTATAATAAAGCATAGTGATTCGTCAATAAATAAATGTAAAGTAATGGAAAAATTTTTGATCTTTCCCCACACTGTATGAAGCAGATGCTGCTTTCCCTTATCGCGCACCGGGCAGCTGGATGGATGGCTTACTCGTACCGGAAAACCATTGTACATATAACTATTGAAATAGGCTGTAAACCAGCATTAATGGGCAGTAACACAACTGTAACATTGAAATTCTCTACATTTCATTGACAAACAAAGCAAGCGTGACTATAATGACCGTGACAGTGTGCCGATGGCACAAGTAATATTAAATGCGTATAAAATACGCAAAATAAATGGGAGGAAATACATGAAGAACATGAAGAGACTTCTCGCGCTGGTACTCGTCATGGTTATGGTCTTCGCCTTTGTGCCTTTCGCCTCTGCAGGCCCGGCGGACATGAACGTAGATGACTACATCGACTTTGACGACATCCCCACCATCAGAAGAGAAGCAGTCGATGTCTTGACGGCACTCGGCATCCTCACAGGCTACGAGACCACCGGCGGCTACGAATTCCGCGGTGATCGCAACGTAACCCGTGCGGAAGCAGCCAAAATCATCTCGTACATATTGCTCGGGAAAGCGGCCGCCGACAGACTCGTCCAGACAAACACTCAATTCAGGGATGTCCCTGCAAGCCACTGGGCAAGCGGATTCGTTGCTTATTGTGCCACGCGCAATGTCATCAACGGCTACCCGGACGGAACATTCTTGCCTGAGGCTAATGTCACCGGCGCACAAATTGCCAAGATGCTTCTCATCGCTCTCGGATACGGTAGAAACGATGAGTATGTAGGCAACAATTGGCAAATCAACGCCATTGTCGATGGACAAAGAGTTGATAGAACAGCCGGCGTGGTTCCCGGTGTCAGAACTGCTCGAGTCGCCGGAACTTTCGATATGGCTGTACTCACCGGCACAGCAGACTTCTCGGCACCTGCTACCCGCATGGAAATCGCAGCCTACACATTCAACACCCTTCGCAAAAACATGGTTGAGTATTCCCAGTTCCTCGGATACCTCACAGGTTATGAGGAAGGCATGCTGCAAATCGGACCGCAAATCAACCTTGGTCGCAACACATTCAACCTGAGATTCCAAGAGACCACCGATGACTTCGGTTATGGATGGCGCTATTGGCATCTGAACAACATCAATAGACCAATCACAATTGAGTATACCCGCGACACAGTCCATGACAGATTCATTGCCAACGCTGACCACACCAGAAACTACATGGCAATCAACTACAATTGGGCAGACAACTGGTCATACCTCAATGGTGGGCTTCTGTATTACATCAATGGTACAGAGGGACGCCTTGCCACTGAGACCAGCCTCGTGCAACGCGGCAACAACACCATAGTGTTCCCGCCGGGCGCTCAAGTCACCCTGATGAGAGACGGCAACGACATCATCAACAAGATTATCATCGAGTATGAGCTTCTTGGTCGCGTGACAGGCATCAACAGCAATGCAGGCACAGTCACAGCAAATGTGTATATGCCCACGTCACCCACAGCCACCGGCTATTCGCCGACGATTTTTGCAGAAGGCTTTGTCAGAAACGACTGGATTCTCATCTCACCGAGAGACACCGGCGCATTTGACTTCAGCTTCACGAATATCGACATCGATCCTATTGTTGGATCAGGTGGCGAGACCCTTCGGGTTAAAGAAGCCGGAACTCTTGTGGGAAGAGCCACGTCAACCAGCGGTAACTTCCCCACCAGCGGTGGTTTCTTGAATGGTCGCCAATCCATCACTGTCGATGGCACCAGATATCAATTGGGAGCCGGCATCGGCTACGGATTTGGTAACGGCGGACCAGGGTTCACCGATAGCAGCACATTCTATTTAGATTCATTCGGCACCATCATCGGCTACGAAGCCGCAGTGCCTTTCACCGGAGAAGCCAGCCTGCAATACACCTTTGTAGTTGATGTGGGCAGCCAGACCGGTCTTGGAGTCGGAAACCGCCGCTCCGTGGCAATGTACACCACAGACGGCAAATACCACGAACTGCCCATCGCACAATACCGCGTTTCCGGCGGCACAGCGCAACCGGCAGTGCTTGCTTATAGCGGCGACAACAGATACCCAACATCAGGCAATAGCTCATTGCTTGCGTATCCGGGATCACTCAGTGATACTGATGTAGCAGGTGCGCTTCTTGGCGTAGCCCCGAATCAGTATCATGGAGGTAAATGGTTCTCCTATATCATTACCGATGACAACGAAGTAATCCTGAAGGAACTGGCAACCAGCGTGGCAAACCGAGTGAATGTCGCTTTTGATTGGGACAATTCTTTGGTAACTTTCGCCAGTGCCGTCACATTCGGATCAACCGGATCGTTCAGCACAAGAGCGATTAACGCAAATTCCAACCTCACCATGGTTGAAGATGGCAACGTAAGGCGCTACGAAGGCTCTTCGAGATTCCCGAGAAACGATGACTTCACCCCGGTCACAATGACCTCTTCCGGTATATTCAGAACTGCCCTTGTTGTCCTCGCCCAGACTCAAGACAATATCGAAGACAGCAAAAACACTGCGATGTGGCCGACAGGCAGATCGACCACCACTTCCATCGCTCAAATCTACATCATCGATTCCGATGAAGGCTTCGGAGATTCCCGCTACGCCATCATGGTCGACCTCGTTGCTGACTATGGCACATACGAGGTATGGGAATTGCTGACAGTCAATGGCATCGAAGAGACCAAGATTTACAAATCCTCCGGCAGCACACTTACAGTCATTCAGAACGATGTGGTCAGAATCGCATTGCGCGCAGGCACAACCGACATCTATGATGTACAGCTCTACACCGGCGGAACATCCGGTGGCGAATATGGCATCGGCATCACAGGAGTTTTCGAGAGTGCAGACTCCAGCGCAGTTGTAATCAACTCATCGACAGTGTATACAGTGACAGCCGACACACTCTTCCTGAGATGGGATGACATCATGGACAACTATGCAATTGCGTATCCACAGGTTGGCGCAGGCACGGTTCTTGATGATTTAGTCTACATCGTTTGGACAAATGTTGCAGGTGGTGCGAACAACACCGCAGTCGCTGTAATTTCACAAGCACAATAGAACACAGCGCAAACACACACGGACATCGAGCCATGCAGGCTCCAAACAAAGAGCCC
>Ga0099364_10011993_pt1 | contig 11752 bp, 11 predicted proteins | sample TergutTh196P3_FD_73070 | JGI IMG/M metagenome (GOLD analysis project Ga0099364, IMG submission 73070) | Microcerotermes parvus P3 segment gut microbial communities from Pointe-Noire, Republic of the Congo - Th196 P3 | ecosystem: Host-associated > Arthropoda: Insects > Digestive system > Gut ...
ACTGATTGTAGTTAAACCGCGGCAAAGCTCAAAAGCAGTATATTCAATAAAGTTAACCGAATTACCGATAGATACTGTGGTTAAGCCTCTGCAACTCCAAAAAGCTCTAGCTTCGATAGAAATAACCGAATTAGGAATGGTTACTTCCGTTAAACTGATGCAATTAGAAAAAGCGCTCTCTCCGATTGATATGACTGAATTACCGATAGTTACTTTCGTTAATTGTTGGCAATAATCAAAAGCGCGAATTCCAATTGCTGTAACCGAATTGCCGATAGTTACAGACGTTAAATCACTGCAAACCGCAAAAGCATAATTTCCGATATATGTTACGCCATCTTCTATCACTACAGCAATAATAGCGTTTCGATATTCTTTCCATGGAATATCAGTACTAACAGTGCTGCTGAAATCGCCAATTGCGCCTGTTCCACTTATGGTGAGCGTGCCGTTGCTATTAATTGCCCACGTAATGCCTGACGCAGTAACACTTACTGCGCAGGTTGCCGTAAAACCGCCATCTTCAGTGGTAACGGTAATCATTGCCGTACCGGTGGCTACGGCGGTAACTTCGCCTTCGGGGCTTACCGTTGCTATGCTTTCATCATCGGAACTCCATGTTACGGCTTGATTTGTGGCGTCATCAGGTTCAACAGTTGCCTCCAGGGTCAATGTATTGCCTACTAACAATACGGCATTGGGCAGGTTGAGGCTTACGCCGGTTACGGGTACAAGCAAAATTTCCTCTTCTATGGTTACAACACAGGTTGCCGTAAATCCTCCATCATCGGTGGTGGCGGTAATCATTGCCGTGCCGGGGGCTACGGCGGTTACTTCGCCTTCGGGGCTTACCGTTGCCACGCTTTCATCATCGGAACTCCACGTAACGGATTGATTGGTAGCGTCGTAGGGTTCAACGGTTGCTTCCAAGTTCAGCGTATTGCCAACTAACAATACGGCATTGGGCAGGTTGAGGCTTACGCCGGTTACGGGAACATCTTCGGGAACCTCCGCTTGCGGATCCTTGGTGCAGGCTGCCAAGAAGATGGCTGCCGCTGTCAGGTACAAAAAATACTTTTTCATGGCATTTTGAATTAATTTGAAACAAAATGATGCGGCAAATTTACAAAACAGATTTGATGTTTGCATTTTTTTTTGAAAAAAAATATTGAATTTGTAAAATCCTAATTAACAATTCATTTCAAAAATAAGGTAAATAAGGGGGAATTTTTGCGCGTGCCGTCTGTTACCAAGGGAACTTCTGAAAATAAGGGTTTTACTAAAATTACGAAAGTTACAAGTCAATTTAAAACTCGCGATATTTTTGTTTGTGCCAAGTCAGAAGTTCTGATATTATTATTTTGTACCGGCTCCAACAGATTTGACTGCGTCGAGCCTTCGGGTTCGTGTTCATTCGTGGACAAAAAAATCAAATTCATTTGACTTCCGGCGTTAATTTTCCGATGACATAATTTCTTTCATTGAAATATAGCCTTGCCACTTTGCGAATATCCTTTGGTTTTACCGAATGAATCAATTTCGTATATTCTTCGAGCGTCATCAGTTTATCGCCCTGTCGATATGTGTTGAGCAAGGCTTGCTGCCAGTACGAATTTTCCTTCATGGCGGTTTCGCGTTGGCGGACGAGGGTTTCCTTTACTTTGTTCAAGTCGACGTCTGATGGTCCGCTATTTTTGATCTTCCTTGCTTCTTCAAACACCGTAACTATCAATTGATCTGCGTTGTCCGGCGAACAGCCCCAGACAAAATCCAGCGAATATCGGGAATTAGGATAGCGGCTGATACTGTACGACGCATTAACTCCGTATACGCCCCCCTGCTCTTCACGCATCGACTCGCGCAATTTGATATTCAGTATCTCTGTAAACATTCCAAAATGAAGACGTTCCTTAATATCCCATTTGAATGATCCTTTCATGGAAATATTCACGCGCGTTTGTTCTTCGGAATTACGGGCAAAGTTGAACTCGGTTTCTCCTTCAGGGAAAGTTGGCGTTAGATCGCGCCACCTTTCCACTCGTTTTTTTGACGGGAGTCCGCCCAAATAGGTTTCTAAGAGGGGCGTTACCGTATTGACGTCAAAGTTGCCCACCATGACGAACTTGAAATCGCTGGCGTCGGCAAAACGGTCGTTGAAGATGTTGAGGGCATGGTCAAGTCTGATGCGATTGATTTGCTCTTCGGTGGGAATGGTTATGGTGCGCGGATGATGGCTCGTAAGCACTTTGGAGAGCGTGTCCATGTAGGCATACAAAGGGTTTGCCTTCATGTTTGCCACTTGATTGGCTAGTTGAGAAATCATCGTATTGAAAACTTTTTCATCGCGCCGCACTGAGGTAAAATACAGATAATTGAGTTGCAACATCGTTTCAAGGTCTTTAGGCGCAGCCGAACCGGTAACGCCTTCGTAGATTTCGGCGATGTACGGCGACAGTGTTGCCGTATTGCCCGCAAGCAGTTTGCCAAGCGCAATTTGATCGAAATTGCCCAGTCCGCTCATGGAAACAATCCGCGCAGCCATCATTGCCGACATGTAATCCTCGTCTACATAAAGCGAATTGCCTCCCGGACTGATACCCGAAAATAATATCTGGTCGTTTTTGAAATCCGTCGGTTTGAGCAGTATATGCACGCCATTCATAAAAATCAATTCGGTATACCCGAAAACGGGGTCTAACCTGCGACGAAACACGCGGGAGCCTTCGGGTATCTGTTCCAACAATGGCTCGTCAATCACATCGTCTATATATTCCGTAAGTTCAACCTGTTTGCTTATTTCCAATAGCTGCAAAAGATCGTTTTCCGCCGCAATGGCGCCGCTGTCTTTTTCGGGCGCCATGATGATGAGGCAGATGTTTTCGTCTGTAAACCATTTTAACGCCAATTCATTTACTTCTTCTAAGGCGATGTCGGGAATAAAATGTTGTGCATAAGCATTTTCGGTTATGATGCCGGGAATGGGTTCTTTTTCAGTGAAGTTTCGGATGTATTCGTTCACAAAACTGCTTGAATTGGTTTTGTCGGCTTCGTTGGCGGCTTGGGCATAATAGGTCAATAATTCCTGTTTTTCACGTTCTAATTCCGTTATTGTGAAACCGAATCTTTTTACTCGTTCATTTTCCAACAGCAACACCATCAACGAGTTTTCAATTTCGTTTTCCTTGGCAACGGCGTAGGCGCTATAAGCATCCATCGGACCGATAAAGCCGGAATAGTCGCAGCCTGCAAACATAAAAGGCGCATCAGGTTCCAGCGCTATTTCTTGAAATCGTTTGTTGATCATTCCGTTATATAGACGTTGTATCAGCATATTGCGGTAATCGCCTACTGTCTTTTCCTCTATTTTGGGGTGTTTGACGATCAACTGAATGATATTGGCAGTTGCTTCCCTGTCGGTAACAACGGCTACAATCGGTTCCTTGTTCCCCGGTATTTCGTATTCCACCCTTTGCGGCGCATTTGCAGGATTGTTCAGATGCGAAAAATGCTTTTTCAGTTTGTTTTCCATTTCCTTTACAGGGAGATCGCCTACTATAGCCACAGCCATCAGATCGGGGCGATACCAGTCATGGTAGAATTTGCGCAATTCCGAGTACGGCGCGTTCCTGATAATATCCATATCGCCGATGGGCAATCTTTCGGCATATCGGGAACCTTTGAACAGCGCCGGCAGCCATTGTTTCATCATGCGGTCTTCAGCGCCAAGCCCCAGACGCCATTCTTCAATAATCACGCCGCGCTCGTCGTCAATATCTTTATCGTCAAAACTGACCTGATGCGCCCAGTCTTCAAGTATCTGAAAAGCCTTGTCGATCAAATCGGCGCGATCCGACGGCACCTGCAACTGATAAATCGTTTCGTCAAAACTGGTGTAGGCATTCAAATTGGCGCCAAATTTGACGCCCATCTCTTCGAGAACGTTGACTAAATCGTTTTTCTTAAAATTTTTGGTTCCGTTGAAACTCATGTGTTCTACGAAATGCGCCAATCCTTTTTGCTGGTCGGTTTCGCAAATCGACCCTGTTTTGATGGCTAATCGCAACTCAATGCGTTTTTCCGGCTTTTCGTTATGCCGAAGGTAATACGTAAGTCCGTTTTCCAAACGTCCTGTTTTGATGGCAGTATCAATCGGAAGCGGCGCTTGCAGGTCGAAATTGACATCCTGCGCCTGAACTGCCGACCAAAGGAAGAGCAGAAAAAATATCCGGATAAATTTGAAATTTGATGTGGTCATGGTGGTATTATTTTTTAAAAACAAACTGCAAAAATAAAAAAAACAGTTATATTTGCACATATTTTATACATGATTTTATTTTCTTTATATCGATTTCGCACGCTTCGTTCTCTCCTCCCAATAGGTTTGGGGCTTGCTTTGTTACTATTATCCTCTTGCAACAGCCTCTTCATTGACGAGCAAAAACCCAACACGGTGCAGAACAATTTCGACCTGTTGTGGCAAATCTTTGACGAGCGGTACTGTTACTTTGCAGAAAAGGAGGTAGATTGGCATATGATGTACGACAAACATTTCCCTAATTTGTCCTTAAACAATGTAAGCGATCCCAATTCGCCGCGCCTGTTTCATCACATGGCGAGCATGCTTGCAGAATTACGCGACGGTCATGTGTCGATAGATAATGGAGACGCCACCCGTTCGTACACAGATTGGTATTCGTCCTATCCGGAAAATTTCAATTCATCGCTCATACGCACCTACAGAAATACTGACGTACAGACCGTATACCTGAACAATGAAACGACCATCTCTATCTTGCCCGAATCCATCGGTTACATTCGCTGTCCTTCCTTTTCCGACAAGTTCAACCGTAATGATTTGGACAATGCCATGAGCAGGTTTAAGAACGTCAAAGGGGTAATTATAGACGTGCGCAACAATGGCGGCGGATTAGTTTCGGAGGCATACATGCTTGCATCGCGATTTGCCCGAGAAAAAACGCATGTGGGGTATATACGTTACAAAACAGGAAAAGGACACCATGATTTCAGCGATTACTTTGCGCGCTACGTAGAACCTGACGGCGCGCATCCCTTTTACGGAAAAATAGCGATCATCGCCAACCGCAGGGTGTACAGCGCCGGCAATATGTTCGTTTCCTTTATGAGCAATCTGCCGCATGTCCGCATCATTGGCGACAATACGGGCGGAGGAGGCGGTATGCCTGTGTCTGCCGAACTGTACAACGGATGGACGGTGAAACTGTCTAGCAATCCGGTATTTGACGTCAACAAACAAAGCCTCGAATCGGGCGTTAAACCCGATTATCCTGTTGCATTGAACACAAATACAAACAATACGCAAAGAGACAACATCATAGAATATGCAAAAACATGGATATTAGCAAATTAGGTAAATTCGGGCTGATTGAGCGATTGACCCAAGACATCCCATCTTCACAACCCTCTACATTGAAAGGTATCGGCGACGACGCCGCCATACTCGTCTACGGCGATACGGCGCTGGCTGTGACTACCGACATGCTTGTGGAAGGTATAGATTTCGATTTGACGTATGCGCCCTTGCAGCATCTGGGCTATAAGGCTGCTATTTGCGCATTTTCCGACATTTACGCAATGAACGCCATGCCGCGTCAATTGTTGGTATCCATAGCAGTGTCGGCAAAATTTTCGGTGGAAGCCATGGAACGGTTTTATCAAGGATTGAAACTTGCCTGCGAGCGCCACCACGTTGATCTGGCAGGCGGAGACACCACGCCTTCGATGACGGGACTTGCAATCAACGTTACCGCAATTGGCGAAGCGACGCCTGAAAAGATGAGCTACCGCAATACGGCGCAAAAAGGCGATTTGATTTGCGTATCAGGGAATTTGGGCGCCGCTTACGCGGGATTGCAGATTCTGGAACGCGAAAAGAAACTGTTTGAGGACGACCCAAGCATACAACCGCTGTTAGATAACTACAGATATGTGGTGGAACGCCAGTTGAAACCGGAAGCCCGAAGGGATATCATCGTTTTTTTTGCCACAGCCGGCTTGACGCCCAGTTCAATGATTGACCTGTCCGGCGGCTTGGCTTCCGATTTGTTGCATATTTGTACTGCTTCGGGTGTGGGCTGCGAAATACACTGCCACAAAATCCCCATCGCCGACGAAACCATCGCCGCCGCCGAAGAGTTTTATCTCGAACCGCTGATCACCGCCCTCAATGGGGGCGCCGACTACGAACTGCTCTTTACAATACCCTTAAAGGATTTCGGCAAAATTTCGGAAAATGCCGACATATCCATCATTGGCTATGTTACCGACCGTGAAGAAGGGCGCTATTTAGTGACCGAAAACGGTGCGCGGATGGAACTCAAGGCGCAGGGATGGTAAGCGCCATCAGCGTTATTTGCCCTTCAGTTTTTCCTTATATTTGGTCACTTGCCGGTTGAGCGTATCTACCGCTTTATTGACGGCTTCCTCGAAAGTTTTTGTTTGTTTTTTGACGAACAGATCATTACCCGGAATGAGCAATTTGATTTCTGCGACCTTGTTGGCATCGTCCTGCACGTTTTCCAAACGCAAGAAAACTTCAGCTCCGATGATCCCATCGAAGAACTGTCCTAATTTGTTTACCTTCTTATTAATATGGTCAATCAATTTTTGATCGGCGTCAAAATGTACCGAATTAACTTTTATATTCATGTTACTGTATTGTTTATGCCCTTGGATGGGCTTGTTGATATACTTTTTGAATTCGTTTTAAACTACTGTGCGTATATATTTGCGTGGCAGCGAGATTGCTGTGACCAAGTATTTCCTTGATGGCATTCAATTCTGCCCCGTTGTCGAGTACGTTGGTTGCGAAACTGTGACGCAACACATGAGGACTGCGCTTTTTCATGGTGGTCACCGCTCCCAGCTTTCTACCTGTCAGGCGTTGCACCCAGCGCGGGTAAAGCGGTTTGCCCGAATCTAATACAAAGAACCGCTCTGCATCCGGAAAAGTTGATTTTTTTAGGGACAGGTACTTATTTAATGTATCAGAAAATTGAACCGTCAAAGGAATAATTCGTTCCTTATTTCGTTTTCCGACCACCTTTACCGTCATGCCGCCGACGTCAACATCATTGTCTTTGAGTTGCACCAGCTCAGACAATCGTATTCCGGTCATGTAGAAAAGTTCCATGACCATTCTGTCGCGCATTGCCTTAAAATCGTTGAGGTCAACAGGCTTTTCATCCAACAATTCATCCATTCTGTCGGTAGTGACAAAGACAGGCAAGTTTTTGTCTACTTTCAGTAATCCGACCTTTTCCATGGGATTGATTGCGATCAACTCTCTTTTCATCAAATAATTAAAATAGGAACGTATAACGGTCAATTTCCTGTTGACAGAGCGCGACGATTTACCTTCGCGTACCAAATCAACAATCCATCGGCGTATCACCCTGAAATCAACAAGCGGACTTTCCTCGCCAATACGAGCGAGAAAAGCGCCAAATTGCGACAAATCCCTACGATAAGCGGCTATTGTATGGGGCGAATACTTTTTTTCGTATCCTATGTATTGCAAATATGTGAAAACATGCTCCATATCCCACGCACAGATACGTTCAACAAAAAAAGAGATGCCGTTGTCGAGGCTTAATCCACTGCTTGGAACATCTTTTGCACGTAAACTGCGTGACGCCGTACCTCACGCTTGCGCACCGAAGGCTTTTCAAATGCCTGACGCGCGCGTATTTCTCTGACAGCGCCTGTTTTTTCAAATTTCCTTTTAAACTTTTTCAGCGCTCTTTCAATGTTTTCGCCTTCTTTGATAGGGACAATGATCATAAATGACTTTGTTACGAATAAAATTAATTTTAGATTGTTTAACGCCGCAAAGATACGCCTTTTTTTTTAATGAAATCAAAAAACAAGTAAAAAATAATTTTTTCGTAATCCCCTTCACACCAATTTTTGCTCCAACGCCAATTTCGTCAATGCTGCCGTATTGGGAGAATATGTCGAGTTGCACGTTGCACAACATTTTCCAACAATCCTTCATCGAATACGCCATGCCAACACAGTGCGCAATATCCGATTTTTTGATGATTTGTTCTATTCCCTCGGCAACCACCCTGTGGTCACCTACTATTACAACACTTATCATTAAATTATGAATTACGAATTACGAATGGCGTAGGGGGCTGTCTCAAAAGCCTCAATAAAGCAGCCGTCATTGCGGGCTTGACCCGCAATCTCCTAATAATCAATATTGTTTTTAAGGAGATTCCGCGTCAAGCGCAGAATGACGAGCTTATGAGACAACCTCCACCCGTCATTCGTTTCGTGAAAATAAATTCGTGAATTAGTGGCAAAGCACATGGAAGGCAAAGAAAATATCCCATAACCACCTGAATGAACTTCCTTTTTTCGCGAAGCCTGAGTATAATTTCCTGATATTGAGATATTTTATACATCATTTTTATTTGTTAATCAATTTTACTCAATGTATTTGATTCTGCAAAATAAAAAACGAAAAAATCAGTGATTCAGTTGATTCAGTCAAGCGTTATCAGCTCGTAATCCATAGTTCCCAGACCAATTTTTTCGGCATGGCTCAGGCAAACCTTCCAGTCGGTTCCGGGATGAATCAGTTTGAATTTATCTTCGCCCTGCAATTGTCCGTGTTCGCTAACATTAAGGCGTGTATCGGTATTTGCGGCGGCGGCGGTAACCAAATCGGCGCATGCCTTGTCAAGGGCAACCGGATCGAAAGAGGCAGCCATGCCGATGTTGGGTACAATGGGCGCATCGTTGCAGCACCAGCAGTCGCAATCGGGCGAAACATCCATGATGAAACTGACGTGAAAATGCGCTTTGTCCTTCACCGCAGCCAGTGCATATTCTGCCAGCTTGTAGCAGGTGATTTCTGCGGCGCTGTCCCATCGTACCTGTGCGGCATTGTATTGACACACAGCGATACACTGCCCGCAGCCAATGCATTTCTCTTTATTGATTTCCGCCTTTTTTTCTGCGTTGATCGACATCGCTTTCGCAGCGCAATATTTGACGCATTGCCCGCACGCGATACAATTTTTTTCAGATATTCTTGGCAGCGAGGTGGAGTGCATTTCTTTTTTACCGGCAGCAGAAGCCGATCCCATACCGAGGTTCTTGAGCGCTCCGCCAAATCCGGTTTGCTCGTGTCCTTTGAAGTGGGTCAAGGAGATGATAATATCGGCGTCGGCGATGGCGGCGCCTATTTTGGCTATTTTGCAGTATTCGCCGTCGATATGCACCTCGCGATAGTCGATGGCTTTGAGACCGTCGGCAATGATGATGGGACAAGGCACGGCAATGGGGTTGTAACCATTTTCCATGGCGCTTTGTATGTGCTCCACAGCGTTTGATCTGCCACCGCAATACAGCGTATTGGAATCCGTAAGGAAGACCCTTGCCTGTTTGGCTTGCAGGAATTTAACTATTGTTGCGGCATAATTCGGACGGATATACGCCAGATTGCCCGGTTCGCCGAAATGAATTTTCACGGCTGTGAACTTTCCGGCAAAGTCCATTTGCTCGATGCCGGCTTTTTTAACTAATGTTTCGAGCTTATACAGTAAACTGTGCCCGTTGGGGGTTCTAAAATTGGTGAAATAAACCTTTGACATTTTGATTTTGATTTTGATATTTTGGATGATTGAACAGAGCGCAAAAATAACTAAAAGTCGAACATCTGCTGCCAAAAATAAAAAAAAAATGAAAAAAATTGAAAAAAAATTTGGCTTGCAAAAAGAAATTTGTATTTTTGCGGCGGAAATGAGCATCAGCCCAGGTGGCGGAATCGGTAGACGCGCTGGTCTCAAACACCAGTGGGGTTAAACCCGTGCCGGTTCGATCCCGGCCCTGGGTACAAAAAATCGCAATCAATTCAAAATCAATGATTGCGGTTTTTTTTGTTTTATAAAAAGCAACTTTATTTTAGTTGCATATCAAAAAAGTATTACCTTTGCGAAAAAAATATAATGTCAAAGATTGATAAATTGATAGTACGGTTTCTTTCTCGTCCAAAGAATTTCACTTACAGCGAATTAAAAAAAGTGATGTCCTCTTACGGATACGATGAAGTTCAAGGTTCAGGCTCAAGGGTTCGCTTCTCAAAAGACGGACACAGCATAAAATTGCACAAGCCTCATCCTGGAAATGAACTAAAGGCTTATCAATTGGATTTGGTTATTAAAGAATTGACAAACAAAGGTTTAATTTCAAATAATGAACAGGATGAAAGCGATGGATGTATTGAGATATAAGGGATTTATTGGCTCTGTCAGATTTTCGGCACAGGATGATGTTTTCTTTGGAAAAGTTGAGGGCGTCAACGACCTGATAACTTTTGAAGGAAACAGCGTTCAAGAACTTAAAGATGCCTTCCGTTACGTTATTGACGAACATATCAATGATTGCGAGAACGAAAATATTCCGATTGAAAGGAGTTACAGGGGAAGTTTCAATATAAGGCTTACTCCCGACCTGCACCGCAGAGCTGCTATCGCGGCAAAATCGCAGGGAAGTACGCTCAATTCTTTTGTAAGAAGGGCTATTGAGCAAAAATTGGAGTATGCGTAGCGCGCGGTGGGGATAAAAAAAATGGGTAAGCTTGCTACATCGCACCGCTACAACCATTTACCTTTGCTACCTTCCGGTCCTGGAGGATTCAATGGGAGCTGGTCGCATAGGACTTACCCGGCTGCAAAAGTACTCAAAAAATCAAACCAGCCTAAAAAATTTTAACAATTCAGAGAAAAAAAATCATTATCCGTGTATAATTGATAAGTTTTATATATTTTCGCGCAAAAATCAATCCTGAATTTTGTTCGGGACAAACATCAAAAAGTGCAATATGTCAGACGATAAGAAAATTATTTTTTCGATGGTAGGGGTGAACAAAACATTCCCGCCACACAAACAGGTACTGAAAAATATTTACCTGTCTTTCTTTTATGGCGCCAAGATAGGAATCATCGGGTTGAACGGTTCGGGTAAATCCACGTTGTTGAAAATCATTGCGGGCATTGAAAAATCGTATCAGGGAGAAGTCGTGTTTTCGCCGGGTTATTCGGTTGGTTTTCTGGAGCAGGAGCCTCATTTAGACGACAGCAAAACGGTAAAGGAAATTGTACAGGAAGGCGTGCAGGAAATTATCGACTTGCTGAAAGAATACGAGGAGGTGAACAACCGTTTCATGGAACCGATGAGCGACGACGAGATGAACCAACTGATGATCCGTCAGGGCGAACTGACCGAGCAAATCGAACATGCGGGCGGATGGGATATTGACAGCAAGCTCGAACGCGCTATGGATGCGCTTCGTTGTCCGGATGGCGATACGCAGGCGGCTATTCTTTCGGGAGGCGAACGCCGGCGCGTAGCCTTGTGCAGGCTCTTGTTGAAAGAACCCGACATACTGCTGCTCGACGAGCCTACCAACCACCTGGACGCCGAATCGGTGCAATGGCTCGAAATGCACCTGCATCAGTATAAAGGCACGGTGATTGCCATCACGCACGACCGTTACTTCCTCGACAATGTAGCCGGATGGATTCTCGAACTCGACCGTGGCGAAGGTATTCCATGGAAAGGAAACTATTCGTCGTGGTTAGACCAGAAAACAACGCGAATGGCGCAGGAAGAGAAACAGGAAAGCAAACGGCGCAAGACCCTCGAACGCGAACTAGAATGGGTGCGGATGGCGCCCAAAGCCCGTCATAAAAAAGCAAAG
>Ga0099364_10011994_pt1 | contig 11752 bp, 7 predicted proteins | sample TergutTh196P3_FD_73070 | JGI IMG/M metagenome (GOLD analysis project Ga0099364, IMG submission 73070) | Microcerotermes parvus P3 segment gut microbial communities from Pointe-Noire, Republic of the Congo - Th196 P3 | ecosystem: Host-associated > Arthropoda: Insects > Digestive system > Gut ...
CAACTTGTTTTCTCCAAACTGCTCATTGTCCCATCTGCCATCGCTATCACAATACTGCCTAGCCTTTGCATCTTGCGTATCTTGCCTGTGCATGCCAAAGTCAAATACTTGTGGGGTATAACGAGGGGCTAATGCCCCCCGCTCGCTAGAAAAAAGACTCCACAAAATCTTTGACACCCTTCCGTCATTGCGCTACGCTCCATTCCGGCTTTTGTTCCACGTTAACAAAATCCGGAATGTATTGCTATTAAAAAGGGGGGAAGTGTAAACGCCCTAAAACGTAAACGGGGTTGCAAACATTCTGCCTAAATTGCTCTTCTTTCATTTCCGAAAAATTGTTACCATACGGCGCACCGTTTAGTTTCCTTCTTTTCTTTGCGCCCTTTGCGTCTCTTGCGGTTGAAAAAGATTTAACCGCAAGAAACTCAAAGGGCGCAAAGGACATTTTCGTACATATTCCGATGATTCGCATTTTTATCGTTGCCATATTGATTTGTTTAGTTTGCGCATCGCGAGGTGAAGCGGCTAACGAGGAACAACTCCTCGACAAAGCCCAAACCGCTCTGCTCTGGTTCCGCTCGCTAGGCAGTGAAGCCGCCCAGGAACGAACCGCCGCCGAAAAATATCGAGAACAGATTTCGCCGATGGAACTCATCCAAGCCGCCGCAATACTGCATTCGCTGGAAAACGAAGACCATACCAAACTCGCCAAACAACTGTTGGAAATCCTTCCGTACCTTAAAGTTGCGCCGGATGAAATGTTTGAAATCAGCGACATTCTCGGCGATACCGATCTGCGTCTGCTTGCCCAAATCGAAACGCCGTACCTCGGAAGCTTTCTCGTCGAAGGCAACCGATTTCGTAGAGAAATGTTGAACAGTGCCGAAGTCATCATTCTCCAAGAGGAACCGGCGACGGCACTGCAAGTATGGCGGGTCATTGATTTGCTGTCCGGCGTGGGACATCCTGCGCGGGTGCGGTCTTATCTCCGCTATTTTTTAGCCGGTACTCCGGCATTAACACCAGAAGAGGCGGCAAAGATCGTCAAGACGCTCGGCTCGCAGAAATTGATGCAACTTGCGATTCATCCTGAATTTGTTCCGCTCGGCAAGGAGGCGGTCGCCATGATTATCGACAGTGCGAAAGAACATTGGCAGGACGCAGACCGAATCGCCGGAGCGTTGTCAGAAACCGATTGGTTTAGTCATGTTAGCCCCCCCGCCTTGCGGGGGGAAGTACTTCCCGCATTGCGTGTCCTTTGGAAAGGCGATCAACTCTCCGTGCAACAGGTTTTCGATAAATTGGCGACCATCGAGGACGAGCAGGAAGCGGATCAACTCGTTGCGGTCCTGCTTTCGTTGCGACCGGACATGAAAGAAGCCCTCGCGGCGGCACTCGGAGCCGAAAATGGAAGGTTGCGCTATCACGCCGCACGCGGTCTGGCGGCATCGGTAACGCCGCAGGAAGCGTTTCTGCTCTATCAATTCGTTTTCAATCACGACGTTCCCGAAGAGGAAAGAGCAACCGTAAAAAACATTTTGCAGCAACGGCGAATCTCTCTTCCGAGTCAGGAGCAAGCCGCCGCAATTTTGTTTGAGAGAGCAACCGATTATTTTGAACGTCGCCGACCATTGCGGGTAGACGGCGATGGGAACGTGGCGTTTTGGCATTGGAACAGCGATGATGGTATCGAACATCTATCTTGGGAAAATATCGAAGCCGCTTATCTGTACTTTGCCGTGAACTATCACGGACAAAGTTATTTCATTCTTCCGAAGACATCTGTGAACGATAAAGCCTATAACTTTGCGTATATGCTTGCAATTTTAGAGTCTGTACGCACCGGCATTGGGAAATTTCCGAACCCGCCATCATCCGACTTTAGTTATGGTATTAGAAACCTAGAAGAGGGGGAGCAACTCTTGCAGATGGCTCTCGAAAAAGATCGCTTTGGTGCGGCGTTCGGGGTAATCGCTTTGCTAAGGCTCAGTGTACTGGGGAATGAGAAAGACCATGCCGATCTGCTCAATTCGACCAACGGCAAACCGCGAGTCTTGGTGCAAGCAGTTGTTGCCAAAGACCGCAATGTCCGTTTTGCGGCATTGGAGGCGATTATGGAATTGACCACCAACCCGGAGGTTGCGCTGCGCTCCACCTCCGGCTCTTTATCTCCCTTTGCCGGTTCGTCGCTCGTAGCGGACACGTTGGTTTGGTTTTCCCAGTCGGACGGCGAGAGCGTGCTTTTGTCAGGACATCCGCAGATGGCATCGGCAATGCAAACGGGAAACCTGTTCTTGGGACTTGCCCCAGAAAACAATAAATACAAGACCGACGTTGCGACGACCTGTCGGGACTTGTTTCGACTTGCAGCCGCTTCCCCCGATGTGGAGGTGGTCGTCGTCAATGCCAGAACACCGCAACCGCCCGTCGGCGAATTCGTCCAAGCCATGCGGCAAGATGCTCGAACCGCCGAAATACCGATTGCGATTTTAACCAACGAATCACGTGATCAGACTCCCGTCTTCCAACGCCGCAACAGGATGACAGCGTTTGACCGTCGGCAACCTGACGCACCGTTCCGCACATCGCTGTCGCTGACGTATCCGTTGTTGTTCGATGTGGACTCGGCACGCTGGGTTCACGATGACATGTTGGAGAAGGCGGCAGGCGGCAGGCGGCAGGCAACAGCAGAGGAACGGCTGGAAATGGCGAAACAGGCGTTGCGTTGGCTCCGTGAGATCAAATTAGCGGAACTATCGACTGGCACCAAGATATATCATTTCGAGGACTTCGACGCAGTGGTGTTGAGTGCGTTGCACAGTGAGCGTCGGGTGTCGGAGGGTTTGCAGTTAGCGGCGGTGGTGAAGTCGGCGAGGTTACAGTCGGCAATCTACGAGATGGCGGCGAATGCGGTCTATCCGATGAGGTTGCGGGAACAGGCGGGAGAAGCGTTTGAGGAGAGCGTTGAACGCTTCGGCATTTTGTTGCGTGGTCAACAGATTCAGCGGTTATATGACCGATACAATGCAAGCGAGTTTGAACCGGCGGAGTCGCAGGAACTGTTGAGCCGGTTGATCGATGTGATTGAAAGTCGTTAATTAGAGTTGTTCGGAAACTGCCATTATTAGCGACCACCCTACCCCTCCAAAGGAGGGGAACTGTTCAAGGCTTCCGCCGGGAAGTGATATACCCATTAGACAGTCCCTCCGTCATTGGGGTGTGTCAAAGTTTATGTGGACTCACAACATAAGCGAACAACATTAGCGAGCGGGGGGCATTAGCCCCCCGATGGAAAACCAACACACCTCGCAACCCAACGGGGGGCTGACGCCCCTCGCTCGTTTGCACTACACCCACTTTATTTTTACCCCCCTCTAATCCAAAAACCCTACGAGGTCTTGACTCCGCGTCGGCTGTTGCAATTTACGAACCGCCTTCGCTTCAATCTGACGAATACGTTCCCGCGTTACCTTGAATATGTGTCCCACCTCTTCCAACGTGTAACTGTATCCGTCGCCGAGACCGTAACGCAACTTGATGATCTCCCGCTCACGATAACTTAATGTCTTCAAAACCTTCGCAATCCGCAGCCGGAGCATTTCATGCGTCGCACCGACCACCGGATTCTCCGCTGCATTATCCGGCAACAAGTCGCCGAAGTGCGAATCCTCACTGTTGCCCACCGGTCGGTCAAGACTAATCGGAAAACGATTCATTCCCAAAATACGCCGGGTCTCCTCCAACGACAGTTTCGCCTCTTTGGCAATTTCGTCCACCGTCGGTTCCCGACCAGTCTCCTGCGCCAATTTTCGGGAAATGTTCCGAATCTTCGTCATCGTTTCGACCATGTGCACCGGTATCCGAATAGTCCGGCTTTGATCCGCGACCGCCCGGGTAATCGCCTGCCGAATCCACCAAGTCGCATAAGTACAAAACTTGAAACCGCGACGGTACTCAAACTTATCGACCGCCCGCATCAAGCCGGCGTTGCCCTCTTGTATGAGGTCGAGAAAACTCAAACCCCGATTTCGGTACTTTTTCGCAATCGACACGACCAGCCGGAGATTTCCTTCGGAAAGTCCCTTCTTGGCTTCCTGATATTGCACGAAGAGTTCCTTCACGTATTTGATTCGGTTTCGGAGGCTTGTTGGCGTTTCCTGCGTCAGTTGCAGGATATTTCGGTACTCGTCGACTAGCCGTTGCCTCTCGTGTGTCGGTCGACCGCTCGCCCTGTGATGGAGAATCTGTTTTTTCAGTGTATCGACCCGGCTGCTGTACTCTTCCAGCGTTGGAATCATCGATTCGATTCGGGCTGTCCGCAGTCCGAGTTCTTCGATGAGCCGCACTGACCGGCGTCGGGAGCGTCCCAGCCGGAGCCATGCCGACTGTTTTTCCTCTTCGGTTCGGGAAAGGCTGGTTGCGATTCGGTAATCTTTTCGGTTTCGTCGGAACATTCCTTCCAAAGTGCGCAGGTTGGGCATAAGCCGTTGCATAATTTGGTCTTTTTCCAAATTATCGGAGACGGAGACCTGCACGGTTCGGTCGAAGGGCAAGTCATCTCGCAACACCCTCTTGAGAATCCGATAGGCGTGTTGCATGACGTAATCGCATTCTAGCAGTTTTGCGCGGAATTTTCGTCGGGTTGACTCGATTTTTCGTGCGAGTCGGATTTCTTCTTGTCGCAAGAGGAGTGGAATCGCTCCCATCTGCGTCAGGTACATCCTCACGGGATCGTCCGACCAGGTATCACTGGCTTCGAGTTCGAGCAGTTTTTCGTCGAAAAAGTCGTTAATGCCGTCCTCGTCGTCATCTCCGTCGTCGCCGATCAGGGAATCGACTAGTTCTTCTTCGTCGATGTCTACGTCGTCGAAGTGGAGGAGTTCATCGCTGGCTTCGAGGGGGTCATTGAAATCGTCTAAAATAGAATCGTTGTCGTACATGGGGGGAGAAAATGGTTATCAAAATTAAAATGAAAACAACAACTACTACGTTTGTCGGGGGGAGTTATTGAGGGAATTATGCCGAATTGGGTAGATTTTTCGGAAAAAATCCTTTTCGGCTTACCTACTATTACTATTATACACCACAAAACGTTCTTCTGCGCTAAAATTCCACCGAAAATTTTCAATTTTGTGCTGGAGTCGAGGGGTTAACAAAAAATCTTTCCCAGTTTAACGTGAGTCCCAGACAAATCGGGCGCAAAAAATCCGTGCTTTTTGTCAAGTTTCGTACATAACACGCCGAGGATTGCAAAGTCCAGCGAAATGACGGTAATTTCAAGATTCTGCAACACCTGTATTTTAACACGGGTTTCGGAGAATGCAAGGGGGCAACACAGCCTGTTGGCGAGTTTGGGTGTGTAAAATATTTGCGGGTATTTACAAACATTGCGCAAGCGAGCGGGGGGCGTTAGCTCCTCGTTGGGTTGCGAAACGTATTGAGGATCCAACGGGGGGCTAACGCCCCCCGCTCGCTTGCGCCGCTCGCTTGCGCTGCATCCACTTTATTTTTACACACCCGACGAGTTTTACAAAACATCCATTCCGGCGCAAGGCGGAATCCAGACAGTATCTTTACTGAATTTTCCACGCTGAAACCGTATCGCCGTCGGAAACGATTAACAACGTCTCGCCGTTCAATTCCATACAGAACAAGCCCATCGGAACCATGTTCAGCGAAAAAGTATCAAGCATATTGCCAATCGTGTCGAAAACAAGGATCTCGCCGCTCGGCAACGAGACAAGCCATTTTTTTTCGCTAACGGCATACACAGGTTCCACACCAAACTCTCCTCCCGGCAGTAATCGGCTCCACTGGCTTTTTCCCCGTCTGTCCAGTCCGAGAAACCGAAGGTCGCCCGTCTCCATGTTTTCCCAAACGGTATAGAATGTCGAACCCAAAAAACAAAACCAAACGACATAGCGTCCAAAAGGAATCTCCGCAGGCTCCGACGCTGTGCCGTCATGATGGAGCAGTAAAATTGAATCCTGCGATGCGGTGCAGGAAATCAACACACATTTGCGTTCCTCTACCACCGCTGACGAAATTTGCTTCGGCACCCCCTCAAAAGGATATTCCCAACGCAGTCTGCCTTGACGTTCTCCTTGTAAGGCGAAAGCCCGAATAACACCGCTTGCCGGAGCGTTCGGCTGTACCGACTCTTGCTGCACAGCCAGCAGAAGCAACTCGTCGTCATCGTTGGAAAAAAACAGAAAATCCTGAATAGTCTCGGTTGTATCCGCCTTCGGCGCAACATTTTGTACTGCTATCGGCTTGAATGTCTCATCGTAAAGATAAAACTTGTTATCCAACGTGATGATCCCGATTCTTCCTTTTCCAGAAATAGTATTGCCTGAAAGAGTGTTGACCTGAATTTTCATAATGATAGTATCATTCAAGCCTTCCGGTGTGATTCTTTGAACAAGATTTCCCATTAAGTCAATAACCGCTACCACGTTACCTTCACAGGGAATCAGCAACTTTGGCGGGGTCAGCGGCAACAGAGCCATCGTGTCGGCACCTGCCAGAGGCAGAGTCCAAACTTGCGTCAGCGTGAATGTTCTCGGAGCAACCTTCGGCGGCGCCGGTTGTCCCGACAGAATCGCCAGCGGGTCAACCTGCCGATAAATGTCGCTGTCTGACATCAATTTCAAACGGTACCGATGTTCCTCTACCGTAAATAATCCTGGCGTGTTGGACAGAAATGATGTAACTCGTTCCCAATCCTGATGGTCGGGGATTTGAAACGTTTCGGAAGTAAAATTGCCTTCAAATTGGGCATTGGTCATTTCGATTCGTATTGCCTCAATACTATCAAAACCTTCGGGGACGGGCAATCCGACGGGCAGGTATTCAAAGCGGAGTAAAGCGTTGTTTTCTTGACTGATCCAGAGAATTCGGCTACCGTCAACATGGCGTACCTGAATGACATCACAGAGGGCATGTCCGATTCGTTGTTGTTCTAACCATTCGACATGGGCTCCTTTGGGAATAAAGGTATTGAGCGGATTGTTCGCAAAGAGCAAAATCAGCTGCGGCGGAAAACGGAGTACCGAAGCGGGAAGTCCCAGTGCCATTGCGGCATCGAGATGGACGTCTTGGAAAAGCGTTTCGAGCGTCCATTGTTCGGGGGACGGAATGTAGAGTATTTGCCGAGGCAGCAATCGAACAGATGCGCAGCTGTTTTCGCCGTCCGAAACAAAAAAACCTTTATCGACTTCGAGGCGGAGCCGATTTGGTCTTTGGAAGGCGACGCTACAGTTCCAAGGCATTGGTTCGGCATCCGGTTGCGACAGTTTGCCGATGATGTGAACGGTTGCCTGATCGGAGTAGGAAAGGGCGGCTCGGTAAGCCGTTACCATTTGATCGAGAATGGCGTAAGGATTGGGCGTGTTCGGATTCTCACCTGTGATAACCGTATCGGTATAGGTATCATCGTGAGGTACAGTGGGTTGTTTTCGGCAACCGCCAAAAACGGTCACGGCGAACAAAATCACACAGACGGTACAGAGACGCATATCGCTATTGTAACGGTTTTGGCGAAAATTGTCAGCATATGGGGCGACACTGGACTCCATCACGGGTGTGTTGGGTATTTTCAACGTTGCGCAAGCGAGCGGGGGCGTTAGCCCCCCGCTCGCTGCGCCCACTTTATTTTTACCCCCCCGCCAGGGGTAACTTTGCCCCCTATTGCATTAGAAATGGGATAGTCTAGAATGGAGCCGACTTGTCGGGGGTTCCGTCCCTTTTTTATACACATTTCCAATAAAGACAAAACTATTATGCGAAGACTTCCTGTTTATCTTCTGCTCGACGTTTCCGGCTCGATGACCGGTGAGCCAATTGAAGCAGTCAAAAATGGTGTTCAAACAATGCAAGCCGCACTGCGGAAAGACCCGCACGCCCTTGAATCGGCATATATCAGTGTGATAACGTTTGGGAACAGCGTCAACCAAGTCGTTCCGTTGACCGAAGTTGCTCAATTCCAACCGCCGTCCCTGGTCGCCAGCGGCGGAACACCCTTCGGTGCCGCCTTGAAAGAGGTTGTCCAGTGTGCGGACAGAGAGCTCAAAAAGAGTACGAAAGAAGTCAAAGGAGATTACAAACCGCTAGTCTTCATCATGACCGACGGTTCTCCCACCGACAACGTCGAGCCGGGAATTCAAGCGTTCAAAGCCGCCAGTTGGGGGATGGTCGTCGCTTGTGCTGCCGGTGCACATGCGGATAGAACGGTTTTAGAACGGCTGACCGAAAATGTTGTAACACTCGATACCGCCGATGCCAGTACGATCAGTGCCTTTTTCAAATGGGTTTCTTCGTCGATTTCGGTCGGCAGTATGAAAGCCGACGGCGGAGGCGAACTCGGCGCCAACGAACTTCCGCCGCCGCCGCCGGAAATTACACTGGCAAAACCGTAAAAAAACGTTCACAGAGCCGCGTTTGGGGAAGTCAGCAGCACATCACGCAGTTGGTCGGCGTTGACAAATCCGAGACATCGGCGACTCTCGTCCGCTACGCAACCGAAGGAGTCCTGCATCGTTTGCAGTAAAATCAATCCCGTCAGCACCGAATGACGCGACGATAGTTCGACCAAACTGCGAAGAGGCAACTCCGTCTGCATTAACTGCGAAAGTTGACGAACCTGCTCGTCCAACTGATGACGAACCGCTATCTCCAAATCAATAGTGCGGACGTAACCGATAGGTAAATCACCGTCGGTAAGGTCAGCTTCCGCCTCATATACCGGCAAAGCCAAAAGATGATTTTGCCGGGCAATCTCCAAAACTCGTTCCGACTTCATCGTCATCCTGATCGTCGGTAACTGCGACTGCGGTAGTGTATAATCTTTGATAAGGTGATCCGAACAGGCAAAAATGCCTTCGGCAAGCCGGCGTTGTGTGTCCGAAAGGAGTCCGGTGTCCTTGCCTTCGGCGAGCACACCAGACAATTCTCTGCGTCCCAGCGTCAGTGAAATTATGTCGTCCGGCTTTTTCAATATGACAGCAATGATTTTATTGATACCCCATAACAGGGCGGTCAAAGGCAGAAAAAGCCAGCAGGAAATCAGTATCACCGGCGAAAAGAATCGGAGCACTTTGTTAGGAATGGTCAATCCGAGCGACTTGGGAAACATTTCTCCCCAGACGAAGAGGATCGGTGTAAGGATTAGCGTTGCGGCGAGTTCGGGATAGATTCCTTCGGAGTGAGGCAAAATGCATCCTACGAATAGTACCATCGCCAACGAGGCGCCGTAGTTTGCCGTATTATTTCCGGCGAGCAGGGTTGCGATGAAGAAGCCGGGATTGTTCGCTAGCCAGAGAAACCGTTTGGCAGTGGCGTCGCCGCCGAGGGCGTCGAGTTTGAGCCGCAATTTCGACACTCGGTAGAATGCCGTTTCCGTTCCAGAGAAGGCGGCGCTCAGCGCAAGACTCGCAGTGCCGAGGAGTAGAGCGTAAAGAATCATCGTCGCCTCATGGTCGCACATAAGAGGAATCCTTGCAAGAGGGATGTAAACGGGCGTGTCAAAAAGTGCAAGAGGGGAGTGTCACAATAAAGTGGGTATTTTCAGCATTTCGCAAGCGAGTGGGCAAGTGAGAAAGCGAGCGGGGGGCGTTAGTCCCCCGATGGGTTGCGAAGTGTTGGACATCCATCGGGGGACTAACGCCCCCCGCTCGCTGCGCTGCCCCCACTTTATTTTTACACACCCTGTCAAAAATTAGTTGGAGTTTTTGCATTGCTTTGTGTGCCGCTCAACGTCTGTAAGGGCGAAAATACCAACTATTTTTTGACACCCCCGAGAGAAATTATGTCTATTGAAAAAACTGCACAACAGGGTAAGATGGTGAAAAATGGAGGAGACACGCCCATGAAAGCCCTCTACATCAACCCCTACACGGACTTCGGCTTTAAGAAGTTGTTCGGAGAGGAGGCGAGCAAAGACCTGCTCATCGACTTTCTGAACGCTTTTCTGCCGGAAAAGCATCGAGTGAAGACACTAACGTTCTGCGACACGGAGCAGCGTGGTGAAGCAGTTTACCATCGCAAAGCGGTCTATGACATCTTTTGCGAAGGAGAAAACGGCGAGCATTTCATTGTGGAAATGCAGCAAGCCGAGCAGGAATGGTTCAAAGTCCGGACGGTCTTCCTTTCTACTTTTCCCATTCGGGATCAAGCGGAGAAGGGTAAGACATGGAATTTTCAGCTCAAGGCGGTGTACTTGATCGCCGTTCTCGGCTTTGAGTACGACAAGGAGGAGGAACGTCGTAAACTCCAGCGAAACGTTGCTTTGAAGGATCAAGACGGCGACTTGTTTTACGACAAGTTGCAGTTCATTTTCCTTCAGATGCCGCTTTTTACGAAGACGGAGTCGGAGTTGGAGACCCGTCAGGACAAGTGGTACTATTTCTTGAAGAACTTGCCGGATTTTTCGGATATTCCGGCGGTGCTTCGGGAGCCGATTTTTGAGCGTGCTTTTTCGATAGCGCGGGTCTCAAACATGGAGAGGGATGAGTTGCGTCAGTACGAGGAAAGCCTGCTTGCCTATTGGGATGAGTACAGCATAATGACGACGGCGATAAAAAATGGCGAAGCCAGAGGCAGAGCCGAAGGCAGAGCCGACGTTGCTCGTAATCTCAAGAAAAAAGGTCAGCCTACTGCTTTGATTGCAGAGGTGACAGGGCTTTCGGAAAAAGAGATTGACAATCTTTGAACTCTGCCGGTTGTTCTACCCAGAAAATCCCGTCGCCGTTATTACGGCGACGGGTATCGAATCGTTTTTTTTTAGTTTTAGTCTGGCTTGATCGAAGGTAAGTGGAAGAAATTTTTGAGGGTGGCACTAAACTTTTGCAAATTTGCATTTGGCGCTTATATTTCAGGCGTCAGAAGCATTTTTTTCTTCTGAAAAAACTTCATAGCCCTTGAGCATTGTCTAAACCGAGACGACGAAATATTCGATCTAATATCTTCGCACTCTTCACGCCCACTTGCAAACCAACCTCCAACTGCTCCACTATCCAAACTATCATCGAACGAATAGACTCACGAAACAACGCACGACAACCCTCGCCTATCGTCTGCAACCGAACACTCCCCCTCCCACTTACATCCGTTTTATCCAATCGCTGCTCCAGAAGACTATGCGCCAAACTGTGTTATATGCATTGAGGCACAATATAAATGACGTTTCTGTCCCGTGCTACTCCTCAACTAACAATCTTCTAAAGAGAGTGGAATTTCTGTGATGAACAACTGTGTTGCCGACTGCAATAGATGGGAGATAGCGTTGGCGGCGGGATGAGTTTTATCCACAGATTACACAGATTTTCACAGATTGAATTAATCTGCGTCAATCTGTGTAATCTGTGGACGCTATTCCGAAGCCGGAGCGTGCGGTTGATATTTTATACGGTGTGAAGGATGTTGTCCGTTGCCCCAGAAATCCGCTCATCGGCAAAGGATAGCATTTTCAAACTATTTCTGTACAATAGGAACAGTACATATTTCACCGCTATACCAAAATTCATGAGACCCCTTCCGATTTTTTTTCTTCTTCTCCTCAGTCCAATAACCGCCGTTGCCGACGAAGACTTCGCTCCGCTCTTTCCCTTCGTCATCTCCTACGACGCACCCGACAACATCGTCAACATCTCCGCTTGGAACGACGCTCCTGCCGGAAAACACGGACTTATCCGCGTCGAAGACGGAAAGTTCGTTCATGACAACGGACGATTCCTCGTCTGGGGAACCAACCTCT
>Ga0099364_10011995_pt1 | contig 11751 bp, 7 predicted proteins | sample TergutTh196P3_FD_73070 | JGI IMG/M metagenome (GOLD analysis project Ga0099364, IMG submission 73070) | Microcerotermes parvus P3 segment gut microbial communities from Pointe-Noire, Republic of the Congo - Th196 P3 | ecosystem: Host-associated > Arthropoda: Insects > Digestive system > Gut ...
GCTGCCTGTGTGGGGGGGGGTGGGGCGGGGGGGGGGGGGGGGGGGGGGGGGTTGTAGGGGCGGCAATCTGCCGCCCGTGGTTATCGTGAATTGCGGTAGGGATGACCGCCCTCGGTCATCCGTGTTTATGCGGATGGCAGGGTTTTCGATTCCCGTGTTCAAAACAAGCTCAGCTGGTTTGATTTCGGCAGTCCTTCAAGGACTCCCATGTTGTCCAGCAGTTCTATGACAGTTTTTGATACGCCTGATTTTTCTTGCAGGTCGCTTACCGATATAATGCCTTGTTTGCAGGCTTGTTCAAGACCCTTTGCCGCAATGCCTCCAACGCCGTTTACCGTGCAAAACGGAAGTCTGATCCTGCCATCTTCGGTCAAGAATCTGTCGGCGCTCGATTTCTTTAGGCTAACCGGCAAAAACTCAAGATTCCTTGAGAGCATCTCGTTTATTATGAGCAGGGTTTCGTATGTATCGGCGTCCTTTCCGCTGAGCTTATCGCCGGTCGATTCAAACTCTCTTATTCTTTTGCGGACGGCTTCCCTGCCCTTCTGAACGCTTCCGAGATCAAAATCTCCTCCCCTAACGGTGAAATATGTCGCATAAAATTCGAGCGGACGATAGACCTTGAACCAACCCAGCCTCAGAGCGGCGATTACATACGCCGCTGCGTGCGCTTTGGGGAACATATACTTTATTTTTTTGCAGCTTTCTATATACCACTCCGGGACATTATGCTTTATCATTTCGGATATATGCTGTTCGGTGAGTTGGGTTGCCGCTCTTCCTCGGCGGGTGATTTCGGTTATCTCAAATGCCATGCTGTTGCTGATGCCCTTGTGTATCAGATATACCATGATGTTATCACGGGTTCCGATAACCTCGCTGATGGTGCATATTTTGTTTTTTATCAGCTCCTGTGCGTTTCTCAGCCAAACATCGGTACCGTGTGACAGTCCTGAAATCTGCAGCAGATCGGCGAATCCCCTCGGCTGCGCCTCTATGAGCATCTGCCGTACAAACTTCGTACCCATTTCGGGTATAGCCAGTGTCCCCGTTTCGCTGAATATATCATGCGGCTCCACACCCAGAGCCTGGGTTGAGGTAAACAAACTCACAACCTTTGGGTCGTTCATAGGAACTGCGTTTATATCAATGTCGGTTAGGTTCTCGAGATGCTTATAGAATGTCGGAACATCATGTCCCAATATATCGAGCTTGAGAATGGTCTCCTCAAGTGAGTGATAGTCAAAATGGGTGGTGACCACTCCCCTGTCCGAGCTGTCTGCGGGATGCTGAACAGGCGTAAACTCGTGAATGTCATGCCCGCGCGGGATTATTATCATACCTCCGGGATGCTGTCCCGTTGTCCGCCTAACCCCTGTGCATCCGTCTGTCAACCGATTCTCTTCGGCCGATGTCACGGTTATGTTTTTATCCTCGAGATATTTTTTGACGAATCCGTATGCGGTTTTGGAGGCAACCTTTGATATAGTTCCAGATTTGAATACGTTCTCACTGCCGAAAAGCTCTTCGGTATATTTTTGTGCCTTTCCCTGATATTCCCCGCTGAAATTCAGGTCTATATCGGGGGTTTTGTCGCCGTCGAATCCCAAAAATGTCTCGAACGGTATATCATGTCCGTCGCCGACAAGTTTGCCGCCGCATTCGGGACAGTCGGCGTCGGGCAGGTCAAATCCCGACCCCACACTGCCGTCTGAGAAGAATCTGCTGTATTTGCAGCCCTTGCAATAATAGTGGGGTTGGAGCGGGTTCACCTCGGTAAATCCCGCCATGGTAGCCACAAACGAAGACCCGACCGACCCTCTTGACCCGACATAGTATCCGTCTATCTCGGATTTTTTCACCAGCTTTTGCGCCGCCATATACATTAGGGCAAAGTCGTTTTTTATAATGGAATCAAGCTCTTTTTTCAGCCGTGATTCTACGATTTCGGGCAGATTTTCCCCATACACATCCTTTGCACTGGTATATACTATCTCGGTGAGCTGTTCTGCGGCTCCGTCCATCAGCGGCATATATGCGCCCTTTGGTATGGCCCTCACCTGACCGTCTATCATGTCGGCTATCTTGTTGGTATTGGTCACCACAACCTCAAAGGCTTTTTGTTCGCCGAGATAGGCAAACTCCTCGAGCATTTCATCGGTTGTACGCAGATAGAGCGGCGGCTGATTGTCGGCATCGGCATACTTCATCCCGCTCATTATGATTTTCCTGAATATCGAATCCGATTTATTGAGATAATGGGAATCGCAGACGGCAACCACCGGAATGTTCAGCTTCTCTCCGATCTTGATTATAAGACGGTTGTTTTCGATTAACTTTTGCGGGTTCTCTACCCTGCCCTTATCTATCAAGAACTGATTATTGCTTGTCGGCTGTATCTCGAGATAGTCATAAAACCCCGCTATATCGCATAAATCCTCGAAACTCCTGCCCTCCAGTATAGCGCTGTAAAGCTCTCCGGCTTCACAGGCGCTGCCTATTATAAGACCCTCTCTGTGCTTGACAAGCTGGCTCTTGGGAATCCTCGCCCTGTAATAATAGTAGTCTATCTGGCTCATGCTTATTAGCTTGTAGAGATTCTTTAGTCCGGCAGTGTTTTTAACCAATATGATCTGATGGAAGTAGGGCTGTGTTTTGTAGGCGCTCTCCCCGCTCAGTCCGCTGTTGATGCTATCGGTTGAGCCAACCTCTTTATTACGCAGCTCTTCCATCATCTTTATGAATATCGATGCAAGTATGCCCGCATCATCCTTGGCTCGGTGATGGTTAAAACTGCCGAGATTCAGATGTTTTGCAATAACGTCAAGTTTGTGGCTCTTTAGCTCGGGATAGAGCGAACGGGCCAACGCAAGTGTGTCGATGGATGTGTAGCCGAACTCTATGTCGTTTCTTTTGGCGGAGGCATTCATAAATCCCATGTCAAAGGTTGCGTTGTGTGCGACAAGGGGGCAGTCTCCGCAAAATTCTACAAACATCCTCAGCGCCTCATCTTCTTTGGGGGCTCCCTGCACCATATCGTCCGTAATTCCGGTGATTTCGGTTATCTTTTCGGGGATATGACGCTCAGGATCGCAGAATGTCGAAAACTCGCTTGTAACGGTTCCGTCTTTGAGCTTGACAGCTCCTATTTCGGTTATTCTGTCCCCGTATGGACTAAGTCCGGTCGTTTCTATATCGAATATCACAAACTCGTCGTCGAGATTGTAGGCGCTCTTCCCTCTTACACAGGTTACCTGGCTGTCATCGACAAAATATCCCTCTACGCCGTATATGAGTTTGAACTCTCCCCCGCCCTTGTGTATCCTGTCAACTGCGCTCATTGCCGCAGGGAAAGACTGCACCACGGCATGATCGGTGACGGCGATCGCCTTGTGACCCCATCCGTATGCGGTTTCTATGAGCTTTTCTACCGGGGTTATGGCATCCATGGTTGACATATTGGTGTGCATATGCAGCTCTACCCGCTTTTGCTCTGCTGTGTCCTTGCGTGTGATCCTTTCTACGAGATTTATGTTTTTAGGCATGACAACCAGCTGCTTAGCGTAATAATCCCTCTCGGATCTGCCGCTGATAAGCAGGGCGGCGCCTTTTTTAACGGCGCTGTAATCCTCCAGCTTTTCTTTTTTTATAAACATCAGCACCGTTATGGAGCTTGTATAGTCGGTAACCGAGAATGTAAACTTGACCTTCAGGCCGTCCTTGCAGTCTCGTGACTGCACCTCGAAAACCTCTCCGCAGATTGTAATGTCGGCCATTTCACGGTCTATGTCAATGATATTTATCGGCTCTGTCTTGATTTTCGCCCCCTTGAGCGTCTTGCTTCCTTTGGTGGTGTATAAAAAATCCTCGTTTTTGCTTGCGGGTTTGTCCTCTTCAATAATATCATCCAAAGACGGAGGTTCGGGTAAAGTCTCGGTAAATAGATCATCAGGCTCCGGATGCAGGGTAGGTTTTAGGCTGATTACACACTCAGATATACCAAGCTCCCTGCACATTATATCCTGAGCCGATTTTATCTCAGATTGGGTAATCTCCATCTCAAAGGGGAGATCACCGACCGTTATGACTATATTCAGATTCGCCCTCTCTCTGTCGAGATTGGCGCTTACTATCTCCGATTGCAATATTACCCGGGAAATGTTTGTAGTATCGGCAAACTCGCCCAATACTTGTTTGAATGTACCTGCCATTATTTTTTTACATCTCCATCTTTTCTATCTCTTGTATGAGTGTCTCGGCTATGCCGCTCTCCTCGATTCTGCCTACAACCTCTCCCCGCTTGAACAGCACGGCGAATCCGTCCCCTCCCGCTATTCCGATGTCGGCCTCCTTTGCTTCGCCCGGCCCGTTGACCACGCATCCCATAACGGCTACCGTTATGTTTTTCTCTATTCCCGCAAGCCTGTCCTCTATTTGACGGGCAAGTTTTATAATATCTATCTTTGTCCGTCCGCAGGTGGGGCAGGATATTATTTGGACGCCGCTTAGCCTGCCCGTGGCCTTGAGTATATCCCGTGCCGCTCTGATCTCTTCGATAGGATCGGCCGTCAGCGATACCCGTATCGTCTCGCCTATCCCGTCCAGCAGCAGACTTCCTATGCCTATTGCCGATTTTATGACACCCATTCCTGTCGTTCCCGCTTCGGTAACGCCGAGATGGAGCGGATAATCGCACTGCTCCGCCAGCAATCTGTAGGACTGCGTCATAACCGATACATTCGATGATTTTATCGAGAGGACTATGTCATAAAAATCGCACCGCTCCAACATTCGGGCATGGGATAGGGCGCTCTCGACCAACGCTTGGGGGGTTGGACCGCCGTATTTGCTGAGTATATCCCGCTCCAACGAGCCTGAGTTTACGCCGATTCGTATAGGAACTCCGTGAGCTTTGCAGATCTCGGCAACCTTGGCGGCATTATCGGCTCCGCCGATGTTTCCGGGGTTTATGCGAATTTTATCAGCGCCGTATTCGACAGATTTTATCGCAAGCCTGTAGTCAAAATGAATATCGGCAACCAGCGGCATTGTTATGCTGCTCTTGAGCTTTGCAATCAGCGGCAGAACGGATTCGTTCTCAACCGCAATCCTGATTATATCGCAACCCGCCTGCTGCAACTGCAACGCCTGCCGTATGTTGCCATCGGCATCCTCCGGCGGAACATTCAGCATAGATTGTATGTAAACACGGCCGCCGCCGAATGTCAAGCCGCATAACTTTACAGACTGTACTTTACGCATTTGAACCTCCTAAAAAACACCCGCCGCTGCGATAACCACGGATGACCGGGGCGGTCATCCCTACCGCAATTCACGATAACCACGGGCGGCAGATTGCCGCCCCTACACGACCACCCCGCCGCTGCGGCGGCACCCCGATGACAATTAACAGTTGACAATGAACAATTGACAATTATTGCAAATACAAATTCGCTGGCAGAAATAGAGTTGGATTTCTATAATTTCAAGCCCCCGTAACTGTACATTGTTCATTGTAAATTGTCAATTGTCCGTCATTCCCCTCTGGGGAGGGGTGGCAAACACTCGCAACAAAGTTGCGATAGTGTTTGACGGGGTGGTCTGCCTCGAAACGCCCTCTCAGTCACGATATGGTGAACACGGTACGCACAGGGGTGCGTACCCTACAGATTGAAATTATAATTGTTCATTGTTAATCGTACATTGTTCATTGTTCAAGCCCCTGCCCTCTTTCGTAAAGAGGGTGCCCTCGCAAGGGCGGGTGTTTTTCTCCGTGATTACCGCAAATTTCGTGAGGATGCCTTTCGCTGTGTTTACAATAATTGTCAATTGTACATTGTCAACTGTCAATTGTCGTCGCCCCTGTGCGTACCGCCCCTTTGTAATACTACGGGGGGTAACCACGAAATGCACGAAAACCACGAAATGTTTATTTAAAAAATTTTTTGATATATATCCTTGAATGTTATTACCGCCATGAGCAGGAGGAGCAGGAACATTCCTGCTTGGTTGACATAGGATTCTATTTTGGGATTGATCTTCTTTCGGAATATTCCCTCTATGAACAGGAAGACAAGCCGTCCTCCGTCAAGCGCCGGGAAGGGCAGCAGGTTAAAGAGACCCACGTTTATATTTATAAGCACCGCAAGCATCAGTATCGTTTCTATAGCATCGGCAACCCTGCTGTCACTTGCCGATGTGGTTGCCTGTTCCACAACCTGACCCACAAAATTAGAAACCCCGATAGGCCCGGAGACTTCGTTGAAATTGCGTTTTCCCGTTACGAGATTGCCAAGTTCTACCCAGATCAAACGCGCTACCGAGTATGACCTTGCTCCCGCCTCTTTCACGACTGTGTAGGGATTTTTCTCGGCTCGTACAAGCCTGAAATCGGTCCAGACATAATCGCCTCGCTCACTTGTCTGGGTGAAATCCACACCCTCAAGCAGTACCTTTTGTTTCTTTCCGTCAACATTTCTTTGTACCAAGAGATCGACCTTGCCGTCTGTGTTGTTCTCGAGTATCTGATAATATATATCATTGGTGGTGTATATAGACATTTTGTTGATCTTGAGTATTTTATCATTTTGAGCAAGACCGTATGAACTGCTAACCGCATTTGGGTGGAAGAACTCGATCTGCATGGTCCTTATCTCATCGTTGCTTGCCGTAACTATGCCTATCATAATCAGCAAGCCCAGCAGGAGATTCATCACAGCGCCCGCAAGAATAACCGAAATCCTCCCGATCAGCGGTTTGCTGTTAAAGGATCTGTCGTTATCCTCAGAGTCCTCATCGGTTCCGTCTTCCATGCTGCAAAATCCGCCTATGGGAAATGCTCTAAGGGTGTATAGCGTTTCGCCTCTTCGTACCTTGAGTAAGGCAGGCCCCATTCCCATAGCAAATTCGTGTACCTTGATCTTGTTGAGCTTTGCCATAAAAAAATGACCCAGTTCGTGGATGAAAATAATCAAACCAAACAGCAGTATCGTAAGTATTATGGTTATAAATGTATTCATAAACTCTCCTTAAATATGGGATGCCCCAACATATTCTTTCGCTAATTCCGCCGCTCTGTCTATCCTGTTGAGCGTGACGCTGCCTGTGGGTGGTTTTAGGTCAAGCGATCCCGATACAAGCTCCCCTATTTTGGCAAACTTGATTTTACCCGCAAGAAATTCTGCAACGGCATATTCGTTGACCATATTAACAAGGCATGGATAGAGTCCTCCCCGTCTTGCCGATTCTATCGCCGCCTCAAGACAGACGAATGTATCGCCATCGGGTTTTGCAAATGTCAGCCTGCCAATATCGGTAAGGGATAGCCGAGGAGCCGAACAGGGCAGACGATCGGGGTATGTAAGCGCATACTGTATAGGCAGCCGCATATCAGGCAGTCCAAGCTGGGCAATGACCGCACCGTCGGTAAACTCCACCGCCGAGTGGATGATGCTCTCTCTGTGTATGACCACCTCTATTTGATCGGGCGTTAGCTCAAAAAGCCTGCAGGCTTCGATAAACTCAAGCCCTTTGTTCATCAGCGTGGCACTGTCTGTGGTAATCTTAGCGCCCATGTTCCAGTTAGGATGGCGGAGAGCATCGCTGACCGTTACATTCTCAAGCTCGGCCGCTGTCCTGCCGTAGAAAGGCCCTCCCGATGCCGTTAGTATGATTTTGCTGATACAGTCGGAGGTTACCATACCTGCGGATGTTTGCAGACACTGGAATATCGCCGAATGTTCACTGTCTACCGGAATGAGTTTTACATTCTTCTCTTTGACAAGAGACATGACCAACTCGCCGCCTGCCACAAGCGTCTCCTTGTTGGCGATGGCTATGTCCTTCCCTGCCTGTATAGCGACAATCGTCGGGCTAAGTCCGATCATGCCGACAACGGCGCATAGCACCATATCGGTCGATTCAAGACAGGCCGATTCGATCAATCCGTCCATGCCGCAAACAACCCTGATACCCGTTCCCGTCAAGCCAAGCTTGACATGGCTGTAATGCTCACTATTATATATACACACAATCTCAGGGTTATATTCATTCGCCTGTTCTATCAAGAGCTGCCAGCTGCTATGCGCCGCCAAGGCAGTAACCCTGTATCCAAGCTCGGATATAACCGAAAGAGCCTGCGTTCCTATCGACCCCGTCGAACCTAAAACAGCGATATTTTTCATATTAGTACCTTTTTGTTATACCTTTATAATGTGCCGTGCAACTCGAGGAACTTTATTGTACCATATTCCGACTGAAATTTCAACCGTTTATAATAAATTTTCATGTGGATGCTTTCCCGTCCGATCACATAGGGGTTGTTTCAAACTATTCACTCTACCAAAAACTCCGATTCTGCGTTATGCCGAGCGTAATTGGCCCTGACTACCGCATCGTTGTGGTTGGCGTAGCAGTATCGGCATCCGTTCATGCAGGAATTGTAGGCGCCGATGTCGATACTGACGGCACAGTTGCAGCCTTTACGCTGGTTTTTGTCACGGGGTGCGGTCACTGCGAACTGGGTTGCGTCAACGCAGGATATGGGTTGTACGCCGATTTCGTATAGTCCGGGCAGTTCGCAGCAGGCACAAAGTGCGATGCCGTGGGTTTTTGCGATGTGTAATAAGTCAGAAGCAAGCCGGGTTTTATCTTCTTCTGTCAATGAAATATGTCCAAATTTAGCGAAGTTATTGGCGACAGATTTGTAAGGAATGGCGAAACTGATAACGCATTTTTCACAGCTGCCGATGAGTAATTCGCACAATTTTGCAAATGCGGCGACATGGTAATCGTGGGAGTATCGTGGAGTGACGATGATGGGATCGTATCGCCAGACCATGCGGCTCGGTCCGATGGCGGCGGCAAGTTGCAAAAACGCCGGAATCACGGCGGTTTTCTTGTCCGAAAGTCCTGTTTCCATGTCGGAATGATAGGGCGTGATTGAGTATTGGAAATAGTATGGGAATTTGTCTAATACATCCAATTTTGGCAACAATGGGGCGGCGTTTTTTGTCCAAAAAACTATGCCGTCTACATCTTCCGGCAACAGCGAAACCCGCTTGATTTGGGCCGGGTTGAATGGATTTTTCACAAGACAATAACCCGCACGAATCCGCTCTGTGAGCCAATCGGCGTAAAATGCGGGGATGTCGGTTCTTCGTGATGCTGAAATAATCATAAAAACGCCTGCTTTCAAGATGTGATAATTGTATTATAGCATCAAATTCTGTAACAGTCAAATTCAAAAGTGATTTGTAAATACTTATTCTGCTTTCAGAAACAACAGAGAAGACACCCTCACTCGACTTCGCCGTGAAACCAAAACCCGCAGCACGGGCTCGCCTGGTGTAGTATGTTACACTGTTTCTCCGCCGATTTTGAAAAAAGTTTTTTAAAATCAGCAGGGATTTTGGTGCAAGTTTTGGGTAAGGTTTTGTGATTTCCCTCCCCTATTCAATTTTGTCTTAATTTTTAGTCTATCAAGGTTTTTCACCTCAAGGAGGGTTATTTACCTGTTCTGGAATGGAAAATCAAAATTTTGTTGAAAAAATCAAGATTTTGTTGGAAAAACACTTGACAAATTCAAAATGTTGTGCCAAACTGTGCTTAGCACTTAGGAGTAGAGAGTGCTAAACTCTAAGGAAAAGAGGTTTGACCATGTACAAAAACATCAGTGCAACAATCAAAACTGCGGCACCGATTAGTGCTTGGATAGGATTTATTGGCAGTGTGGCTATAGGCGTTATCCTAAAGAGCGAGGGCGTATCGGCAGTTTTTGCCATTAGTGTTCTGATCAGCGGTTCCCTGACTTCTTTGGGTTATTCGCTCTTTGCATATGGTTTTGGGGAGCTTATTGAAAAAACCACAGAGATTGCGGAAAATACAAGTTTTGCCAATTCGAGTCAAAAAACGACAGAGATTTTAAAAGAAATCGAGCGTGTCGAAGAGGAAATATCAGGTTTCTTAGAGCAGTTCGAGAACGAAAGCGACATCAGAGACGGCGATGCAGTCCGACTTCACGGAATGCGGGTATATTTAGCAGAGTTGTATGAACAGGCGACATAATCAAAGTAAGCACCTTTTTAAGTTTGTGTTTCATAAGTGAAAAATCTCCTTCATAATTTATTTTTGGGCATGAAAAAAGCCGTGCATCTTTTCTAAGACACACGGCAGGGATAGGGTTGCTTTACTTTATTTTATTTTCCAACTTAACTCAACCACCGCCGCCTAAAGACAGCGTCGATGTTGATTATCATAATCTCGATGTTGGAGCTTGTGGCGAACTGCCGCACGACTGATAATTTTGCGGAATTATAGATAAAGAATCGGCAGGGCGTGTTGTCATGTTGGATTATAAGGGGTTTGCGTTGGAGGGGTGAGGTAAGGATTGGGAGATTGACGACAAATATCCACCCGATGTACCACCCTGTGAATATATGGATTTTGGTGACGGCTAACGGCGGCACACTGAATTACGCCTTCGGTCTGTATATATGCGGCGATTGCCAAGACCCCGAACATACCCGCTGTGCGTTTTAACTGATACGCCTGTGCCTGATGGGTTTGCTCATTGGGATTTTGTGCCGAACGATACGGATACTGCTTATTTGACTTTTTTCATCACTTCATACTGACGGCGATAAATAAGGTCTTTGATTTCTTTGATGAATGAACCGTAAATCGTTAATGCGTTTTCCATGATATTTTGCCTCCTTTGTTTTCCATAAGATTTAAGATTTCGCTTCAAATAAACCATATCCACTAATTGAAAACCGTCCTCAAACATAGGGTGTTCGTAATTGTCCGTAAAGAAATTTGGGGTCTTGTGAGAAATTTCAAAACCGTTCCTTTCGTAAAACCGTATTGCCTTTGGCACATCGCCTGTTCCCACAAGCATTGTTGCATATTTCCCCGTATAATGCGAAAATATGAAGTTCATTCATCAATCATAAATTCCGACTCATCAGCGTCTCGCGGAACACAAACGAAGTCATCTCCGGGTTTGGCTCGTCATGGAGCAGATAATATAATGGGTGGTCGGGGACGCGCCGCTTGTCTCCGTCTGCAGTGTGCTGGAAAACGTGGAGTGGCAGACTGCCGAGGGTTTCGCCGAGTATGCGAACACAGGCGTAAACGGCGGTGGTCTGCATGGCGGTCACAATCGAGGTCAGCAACAGCGCTACAGGCGGCGAATGGCCTGTCGGCGACAAGGCATACAGGGCGTTGATAGAGCTGTGCGTGGATGTTTGCAAGCGGAATGGAATTGCAAAGTTGACCTTCGATGGCACTCCGAAAGGCTCGTTGACGCATCATTCCATGTTCGCAAATACCAGCTGTCCGGGGAAGTATCTGCTTGATAGATTCGGTGCGATTTGTGATGAGGTGAATAAGCGGCTGAGCGTTCAATCAACTCCGACTCCTACCGCTTCGACAACCGATTTCAAGGTCGGCGACATCGTGCAATTCACAGGCGGCGGGGTTTACCTCTCCTCAACCACCCATGCCATCACGCATACGAGGAATGCAAGCCGATGCAAGGTCACGCAAACAGCCATGAAGGCACGCAACCAGTATCACCTCATCAGCGAAGACGGCGGCGGTGTTCACGGCTGGGTACTGTCTGAGGATATAAAGGCAATCGGGGCGGCAGCTCCGGCACCCGCTCCCGCTCCAGCTCTGGCAACACCTGACAAGAAAAGCATTGACGAGATAGCTCGTGAGGGCATACGCGGGGATTGGGGTAACGGTGCC
>Ga0099364_10011996_pt1 | contig 11751 bp, 6 predicted proteins | sample TergutTh196P3_FD_73070 | JGI IMG/M metagenome (GOLD analysis project Ga0099364, IMG submission 73070) | Microcerotermes parvus P3 segment gut microbial communities from Pointe-Noire, Republic of the Congo - Th196 P3 | ecosystem: Host-associated > Arthropoda: Insects > Digestive system > Gut ...
GTTGTGTGTGGGGGTTTTGGTGTGGGCGGCGGGGGGTGGTGGGGGGGGGGGGGGGGGGGGGGGGGGGGGGGGGGGGGGGGGGGGGGGGGGGGGGGGGGGGGGGGGGGGGGGGGGGGGGGGGGGGGGGATAATGGATTTTAAAAGAAACTTGCTACAAATCCAACAAAATCCTCGATATCCTCTTTTTCCATATCAAATGAAGTCATAAATCGATAGATACCCTCCATTTCGTCCCAAGTATAAAAAAACCTTTCATTTTGCATTTTTTCAGCTATCTTTTTATCTATTCTCACAAATAAGGCATTTGCCTCAGGTCTCGATACAATCATTTCAGGATTTAGATTATAAAGCTTTTCATACAGTAAAAGAGCCATATCATTGGCTTGTTTTGCATTTTTATACCAGAGTTTGTCGCGTATATAAGGGATAAATTGTGCAGAAATATATCTCATCTTAGAAATCAGCTGCATATTTTGTTTTCTGATAAAGGGAAAATATTTGACATCTTCTTTTTCAAAAAAAACTACAGCCTCACCTATCATCATACCATTTTTTGTGCCACCAAAGGAGAGTATATCTATACCTAAATCAGTTGTAAGACTCCTTAGAGTGCAATCTAATGCGACTGCCGCATTGGCTATCCTTGCTCCATCAATGTGAACTTTTAAATCATTATTATGGGCATATTGGACTAAATCCTCCAGCTCCTTAAGAGTATAAACTGTTCCCATTTCTGTTGCCTGTGTGATAGAAATGAGTTTTGGTTGGACATGGTGCTGGTCTCCTTTGAAATGTAAATATTTTTCTATTTTATCGATTGTCAGTTTCCCATCTTTTGTCTCGACATCGATTAATTTCACACCAAGAGCGTGCTCTATAGCTCCGCATTCGTCTACATTTATATGAGCTGTCTCTGGGCAGATAATAGCATTAAATCTATCAGAAAAGCTCTGTAATGCGCAGACATTAGCACCCGTGCCTGTCAAAACAAAAAATGTCTCGGTATACTCTCCAAAAACCTCTTTAAAGAGATTTTTGGCTTCATCAGTATAAGGGTCATCACCATAAGAGACAAAATGACCTGAATTTGCCTTTTCTATGGCTTTTAATATATCTGGATGAACACCAGAATTGTTATCACTTGCAAAACTTTTTTTCATATTATCACTCCTTATTCGATATGTCCCCCCATGTAGCTTGTTAGTGTGTGGGGATACTCCCCCCACATTTATGGGGGGGGTAGGGGGGGGAATGCATGTAGTTTTTTTTTAACACAGAGGGTTTAGATAGTAATTCACTCCGTGCGCAAGCGATAACTGCGAGCAAGCTCTTGAACCGACAGAGACCACAGAGATTGTAGTGCCAAACTCCGTTTGGCTTCTCTGTGAGCTCTGTGACTTCTCTGTCTTCTCTGTGTTAAAAATCCTCTGTTTTCTCTCAAATCCTCTGTGTTAAAAATCCTCTGTTTTCTCTGTGGTTAAAAACAATAAATCAAAAAGTCATTATTGACAATTCTTAATTCTTAATTCTTAATTTGTCTGCTTTTGAATAACCTCATCTAATATCCTTTGCAAAGTCTCTTCATCAGGCTCTTGAATATTCATTTTATCAATCAAATTCCTTGTCTGGTTGATTGATTTCAATACAATATCCTTTACCTCACCTGCTTCATAATGGACTCTTGCTACATTGTCCTTTATAGCTTGTTGGGCTACAGATTCTGCTACACAAGCATAAACTTCCGACTCTGTCATCAAGGGCAATATATACTCTGGTGTTAAGCTTTTTTTGGATACATAGCCAGCTAAAGTCTTTGCAGCAGAAATTGCCATATTATCTGTGATTTTTTTTGAACGGGTCAAAAGAGTTCCTTTGAGTATACCCGGAAAACCGAGTGAATTATTCACTTGATTGGGAAAATCACCCCTACCTGTAGCAACTATAAAAGCACCAGCTTCTTTAGCTGCATAAGGATAGATTTCAGGTATAGGATTTGCACAGACAAAAACAATAGGTTTTTCTGCCATAGATTTTATCCATTCTTGTTTTACTATATCAGGACCAGGTGTCGAAAGAGCTATCAAGATATCTGCACCTTTCATTGCAGTAGATATGTCATTTATACAATTTGGATTTGTAGTTTCACACAATTCCCATTGTTGATAAAATCGTTTGTCATTCTTTATATCTTCTCGATTTTTATGCAACCCACCTTTACTATTAAACAAAAAGGTTTTTTGGGGATCGCCTCCAGATAAAAATAGAAATCTGCTAACAGTAGTATTTGAAGCTCCTGATCCAAGTAAAACTATTTTACAATCCTCAAGCCGTTTTTTTGTGAGCTTCAAACTATTGAAAATACCAGCTAAAATGACACAGGCTGTTCCCTGTGCATCATCGTGCCAGACTGGTATATCGCAGTTCTCTCTTAATTCATCCAAAACCTGATAACAATTGGGGTGTGAAATATCTTCAAGGTTAATAGCTCCAAAACTTGGAGATACCATTTTTACAAAATCAATGATTTTTTGAGGGTCGGCTATACCATCATCGCTTCTATTGTCGATACATAGTGGAACTGCATCGACATCGGCGAGATATTTCATCAATAATGACTTACCTTCCATCACACCCAAACCACCTGCGGGTAAACAATCTCCATCACCCAAAACTCTCGTAGAATCACTTACTACTGCAACTAAATTTCCTCTATTGGAAAGTTCAAAGGAACTATTAGTATTGTCTCGGATAGAGGTAGAAACGGATGATACTCCAGGTGTATACCAGACATTAAACCAATTGAAACCCCAAATACCCACTTTGGGCAAAGTCTGCATCTTACCCTGATAAAAAATGTGCATTTCTTTGGATAATGCCTTGTAAAACATTGTTTTACAATTTGATATTTGTTCTGAACTAAACTTTTTTGGGAAGCAATCATCTAAATTGTCCAAAGTTTTTAAAAGTTTTTTCATTTTATCCTCAATCTTTATACTAATGGACAATTTTTTTAAACTTTTATTTAAAGTCAAGTGCTATTTAGAAATGGGTATTTAAATGAGAAATAAGAATGCAGAAATCAATTTATGCACTCTGCTTTCTCATTTTTCATTTCTTTTCCTTTGTGTCCTCTGTCGGTTCAAGAGCTTGCTCGCAGTTATCGCTTGCGCACAGAGTGAATTACGATCTAACATAGAGTTTTTTTTTAACACAGAGTTTTTAAGAGAAGTCACAGAGCACACAGAGAACTTTTCTCTGTGGTCTCTGTGTCTTCTCTGTCTCCTCTGTGTTAAAAATACTCTGTTTTCTCTGTGGTTAAAAACAATAAATCAAAAAGTCATTATTAACAATTCTTAATTCTTAATTCCTAATTCCTAATTCTTAATTCTTAATTCCTAATTCTTAATTCTTAATTCTTAATTCCTAATTCTTAATTCTTAATTCCTAATTCTTAATTAAAAATTCATCCCCCCCTATATGTACTTAGGGTCTCACCGGGCGATTTTTGGCACACAGATCAAAAATAATTTTTATAAATTTTATAACTCATTGATAAATAAGGCAAAAAAAATTTAAATATTTTTAAAGCAGAAATGTCAAGAAAGCAGAAATGAGAATGCAGAATGCAGAAATGTCAAGAAATGAAAAATAAGAATGCAGAATGCAGAAATAAATTTCTGCATTCTCCATTATCAAAAAGTCATTATTGACAATTCTTAATTCTTAATTCATAATTCTTAATTTCTCTACATTCTCCATTATCAAAAAGTCATTATTGACAATTCTTAATTCCGAATTCCGAACTCCGAATTCCGAATTTATTTCAGCAAGACCATCCTCCTCACCCTCACATACCCCTCCGTCCTCATACGATAGAGATAAACCCCGCTTCCCAGCTCACGACCTATATCATCTTGTCCGTTCCATTCTATCTGGTGTGTGCCAGCAGAAAATACTCTATCTGCAAGTGTCCTCACCCTTGCCCCTCTGATGTCAAAAATCTCGATACTCACTACTTCCTCTGTCGCTATATTAAAAAGATGTCAAACTATCGTATAAATAAACCAGACTATTCAGATAGAGCTGTATTTGAAGCTCTTGCAAATGCTATTATGCATAGAGATTATAGTATTATTGGTAGTGAAATTCATGTAGATATGTATGAGGACAGGTTGGAGATTTATTCACCTGGTGGCATGCCTGATGGGTCTCTAATTCAAGATAAACAAATAGATAAAGTGGATTCTTTTCGTAGAAATCCAGTAATTGCAGATATATTTCATCGCCTGAATTTTGTGGAAAGACGAGGTAGTGGATTGAAAAAGATATGTAATGAAATTTCCAAACTTTATGGTTATTCTGAAGAATCAAATCCTATTTTTGAATCTACTAAAAATTTATTTCGTGTTATCCTGAAAAATATGAATTATGAACAAAATATTATGACCGATAAAATGGATAACATGACCGATATAAAGGATAATATGACCGATATAATTCAAGTAATCACAGATATTATGAAAGTAAAACTGACCGAAAGAGAAAAATCATTTATAACCTCGCTGTTACCTTATTTTGAAGTGAATGAATGGATTACAAATTCAACTGCTAGAGAAATAACAAATTTATCTGAAATATCTGTAAAAAGACTATTTCGAAGTTTGACCGATAAAATGATTTTTATATCAAAAGGAGATAATAAAGCAAGGAAATATAAACTAAATATTGCCCCTCAGACATTGCCCCCCATGTAACTTGCTTTGTAGGGAACTGATTTATCCGTTCCTCTTATTGCCCCCTCCACCTATCTTTTATTCCTAGGAATAATGGCTTGCTAAAAAACCTAATTCTCACCTAATTCAACAAACAAAACAACCTCAGTAGGCAATGATAATCCCTACAATAACCAAATTAACCTAATTCAAATTGATGTTATTTCATTTTTTTGGGAAATGAGGTTTTTTCAATTCAACATACTTTTATAAAACAGTATGTTGCAATAATTTTTAGTCTTTTTAAGAGATATTCAATATTTTGACTATGCAACAGCCTTTATTATTGTGAAGTATATGAATTATAAACCCAAAACAAATCCCGTAAAATTGACAATTTGACAGAGATAAATTAAATATTCAAGAACATAATGAAAGGGTAAAATTAAAAAACTCCATGAGAGACAGTAACAAAGAATCTATTTTTTTTTGCAGTTATTCACTAACGATTTGTTTCAGAAAACTTAAGTTTGAAAAAAAATAAATGTAATAAAAATAACAAAACAAAGTTTTAACTATAAAATAAAAAAAAATTGAGGTTTGAGTGATGGTTTTCCCTTTGTATGACTTAAACGACCTAGAATTTGAAGATTTAGCAATCAAAATTTGCCAAAAAATTCTTGGTAATGCTACCATTCCTTTTTCAAAAGGCAAAGATGGAGGTAAAGATGGTCGTTTTATTGGAAGAGCAAACTGTTTTCCAAGCGAGACAAAACCATGGGAAGGCAAGATTATCATTCAAGCTAAACATACTACTAAAGTGAATGCGAGTTGTTCTGATATTGACTTTATCAAAATTTTAGAAAACGAAATACATAAAATACAAAACCTAAAAAACAACAATGAATTAGACTTTTATCTATTATTTTCGAACAGAAAATTAACCGGCATACAAGACAGTAAATTTTCTACACAGATGCGAGAGTTCAATATTACTTATGAAATCGTTGCAAATGAAAAGATTCAACATTTTTTACAGATATATCCTGATATTGCTCGTAGTTTAAATCATTTACTAAAACCTTTAGAATTTGATTATTCAGATTTAAAGGAAATTATCATTGCTCTTAACGAAACTATAAAAAAAAATGAGATTGTTATAAATAATACAGATTTTTCGCAAATAAGTTTAGATGAAAAGAATAAATTGAATAACCTGAGCAAATCATATTTTGATAATGTAATCAAAAGAAATTTTGAATATTTCAACAAGATAGATAGCTTTTTGGCGTTGCCGATTAATTCATACTTGAAAGATTTATACGATGATTCCGTCAGCGAGATAAATGCCAAAACTGTATTGCATAGAGAAAAGTATCTTGAGTTTGAAAACATAATTGAAGACTTATATGATTACATGATAAGCAGCATTCAGGAAGATTTAAAAGAAAAAAAGAGATTAATTCGAACAATGTTAAACTATATGTATTGTTTATGTGACATCGGGAAAAAGGATTAATTATGCTAACCCCTAATAAACACACAGATATAAAGTATTCTATACTATACATTTCAGGTATCATCATGAAAGAACTCCAGAGAAGTGGAACTATAAAGTTTGATGAATTAAAAAATGTAGTAATAGAAAAAATTGGTAAGGAAATTGGTGATTCTTTGGAATTGTCTCTTTCTTTTCTCTTTCTGATAGAAAAAATTAATTATTGTCAGCAATCGGATTGTATAACATTATGAAAATATTAAAAATTTTTGCCAATGAAAAGTTTAAAAATGTTCGTTTAAATGAGCACTTTAATATCATTTTAGCTACTATTCAAGATAAGGAAAACAAAAAAGACACTCATAATTTAGGGAAGACTTCACTGACACATATAATCAATTTTCTATTATTAGATAAATTCGATAAAAATAAAGGCTTGTTGTCTAATCCTATATTCTTAGGTCGCATTTTTTATTTAGAATTGAGATTAAATAATGGACAGACTCTTGTTATTAAACGTGCTGTTGATTTTCCCACTAAAATTTCTTTTAAACTAAGTGATATAGGATTAAAAGATTTTAATCCGCCTACAGAGTGGGATGATGAAGATTTACCTTTTGAAAAGGCTAAAGAAAAGCTAGATTTTTATCTTAGTTTTGATGCGTTATCGAATTGGAAATTTCGAAAGTCAATAACTTATTTTTTACGCACACAACAAGATTATTTAGATGTTTATCAGCTCGGAAAATTCCAAAAGGGAAAAGATGTCGACTGGAAACCTTATGTGTTTGAGCTACTCAGCTTTGATGGGGAATTAATAACAAGGAAAATAAATATAGAGAAGGAAATAAGTGATTTAGAAAAAAGAATAAGAATTTTAATACAAGAAGCCAACATTAATGCTGGTGAAAAAGATAAGTTATTAGGTTTTTTAGACATCAAAAAGCAGGAAAAACAAGAAGCTGAAATGACAATTGATAAGTTCAATTTTTATTTCGAAGATAATTTATCAACAAAGGTTATTATCGAAGATATTGACTATAGAATTCAGGTATTAAACAATGAAAAATATCGTATCTGTTATGAAATAAATAAAACAGAAGATTCTTTAAGAGAATCTGACCATAATATTGATATGAAAAAACTAAAGAAACTCTATAATGAGGTGGACTTGTTCTTTCCAGAGCAGCTACAAAAACAATATGAGGATTTAGAAAAGTTTGCTATCGCAATTTCTACTGAAAGAAGAAAATATCTAAGAGATAATTTAGTAGATTTACAAATCGAACTTGCTTCGGTTAACACAGAATTAATCAATTTAGAAAAAGATAAAAGTGAGAAACTTTCTTTTTTGACAGAGAAAGACACTTATGCAAAGTTTAAATTTTATCAGAAAAAACTTGCCGAACTTGATGTTGAAATTGCGTTACTATCGCAAAAACTAAGACTTATTGATAAGACAACCACCATTGAAGAGGAAATTAACAAACGACAAGAAACAATAAATATTATTATTGCTGAAATCAAAAACATGCTAACCTTAAGAAAACACGCAGAGATAAACAAAATCTTTGATGATATATTAAAAGAGATAGTCAACCAGCATGCTATAATTTCTATTAAACAAAATAAGTATGGAAATGTAGAGTTTTCTGCTGATTATATTGATGTAGATTTTATGAAAAAAACTTCTGAAAGCGAGGGGACTTCTTATAAAAAACTACTTTGTATGGCTTTTGATTTATCACTTCTCATTTACTACTCCAAAAACTCTTTCTTTCGCTTTGCCTACCATGATGGGATTATAGAAGGACTTGATGACAGGATAAAAGTTAGATTGTTAAACAAAATAAAAAATATATGCCAAGAGTATAATATCCAGCATATCATCTCGCTTATCGATTCAGATATACCTGTCCAAAACGACGGGTTACATTATCAATTTGAGGAAAATGAGATATGCTTGGAATTACATGACAAAGATGATGATGGGAAACTGTTTTTACAGAGTTTTTAAGATAACTTAAATACAGGAAATAATATCCACTCAATATATTGCTCTGTAGAGAATAATGTCACCACAACCATTTTCATATTCCTTTAGCAATATTGGTTTGGTAGAAAACCTTATTCTCACCTATCTGTAACTTGCTTTGTAGGGAACTGATTTATCTGTTCCGAAAAATAATTATCCTCCCCTCCCTGTCCCCCCCATAAATGTGGGGGGGGAAAATCCCCCCACATTTATGGGGGGGGGTAGGAGGGGGGAATCATCGTTTCTATTAAGAGATAACAACTTCGTTGTATCTCTAATGTATAACACATTAATTTATATTTCCATTATCTATTTTCCATTCTCCATATCCCCATGACACTTAACTATTTTCTCTTCATAAGTTACTCTTCTTAATTCCTAATTCTTAATTCATAATTCTTAATTTCTCTGCATTCTGCATTCTCATTTCTCATTTCAAAAGCACCATCCTCCTCACCCCCACATACCCCTCAGTCCTCATCCGATAAAGATATACCCCGCTTCCCAGTTCACGACCTATATCATCAAGTCCTTCCCACTCGACTTGATGTTGTCCTGCTGTAAATACTCTATCTGCAAGTGTCCGCACCTTTGACCCTCTGATATCAAATATCTCAATACTCACTACACCATCTACAGCTGTATTAAAACTGATGCTCGTGAAAGGATTAAAAGGATTAGGGAAATTGCCAAGTAGCTCTGTGGGTAGGATTACAACATCACCCTCTGAAACTACGCTATCACCAGTCAATACTACACCCGTATGAGGTGAACCTGCTGCATTGTGTGTGATATTTAGATTTGCTGATTTTGAGCCTGCTGGAGCTTGAGGGGTAAAAGATACGGTAAATTGTCTTGAGATATTTGATTCAAGAGTCCAAGGCAAGTCATAAACAGTGAGGTTAAATTCATTTTGTTCAGCCCCCCCCATGAAGAATGAGTGGGGGGGGGAGGGGGGGGTATTATTTATCGAGATAGTTTCAATAATAAGGGAACCCTCACCTGTATTCGTGATAGTAAAAGTCTGAGGTGCTGAAGTCTGCCCTACTGTAATACTACCAAAATTATGAGATGTTGGACTGATACTAAAGGCAGGTGCTAAAGCAGTAGTAAACGACCATACAGGACATCCCACAGCATCACCTGTAGTATTAAAAGGAATTATCTGCCAATAGTATATCAATCCATATTGTAATGCTGGTGTCCATGTAGTAGTTGTCCAATTGCTTTCTACAAGTGCAGGCGGATTAGTCGTGCCAAAATGTATCTTGTATCCTGTAGGAGTTCCACCTGTGGTATTTGGAGACCAGCTAATTACTTGGGAAAGTAATATATTAGTTGAGGCATGTGTAGGATTGGGATACATAGCAGGGTCTGGAATAGGTGGTATAGTGATAAATGACCAGACAGGGCAACCCAAAGCATCACCAGAGATATTATATGGGACAATCTGCCAATAATAAGTTACCCCATGTAGCATCGGCATCCCTGCCGTTACTGGATTCCATGATGTTTGCTCCCAATTATTTTGAACAAGTGGTGGTGGATTTGTAGTTCCAAAATGGATTTTATAGCCCGATGGAGTTCCACCACTATTATTAGGCTCCCAGCTTAATGTTTGAGTCAAAGGCACATTAGTTGAGGTATGTGCAGGATTTGGATTTATAGCAGGGTTTGGCACAGAGGGTATCGTATTAAATGTCCAGATAGGACATCCCACAGCATCACCGGTCGTATTAAATGGAACAATCTGCCAATAATAGGTAGTGCCATTTTGTAAGGCAGGTGTATGTGTCCATGTAGTAGATATCCAGTTGCTTTGAACAAGAGGTGGCGGATTTGTAGTACCAAAATGTATCTTATATCCTGTAGGGATATTATTTATCTGTTCCGTATCGCCCCCCTCATGAAGTATGAGTGGAGGGGAATGGGGGGGGCTATTCTTCGATACATCGGCATCCCAGCTTAAGATTTGATTAAGTGGCACATTTATTGCATTATTTGGTGGATTCGGATTTATAGCAGGATTAGGCACAGATGGTATAGTATTAAATGTCCATATAGGACAGCCTATAGCATCACCAGTAGCATTAAAAGGTATAATCTGCCAATAATAAGTAGTTCCATGTAGTAAAGGCATCCCTGCCGTTGATGGATTCCATGTTGCCGATGTCCAGTTACTTTCTACAAGTGCAGGTGGGTTGGATGTGCCAAAATGTATCTTGAATCCTGTTGGTGAGCTACCAGATGTATTCTGTGACCAGATCAGGACTTGTGAAAGTAGAACCATGGTAGCATTATTTGTAGGAATTGGATTAATAGCTGGATTTGGCACAGCTGGCATCGTAGTAAATGACCATATAGGACAGCCTACTGCATCACCAGTGCTATTAAATGGAATTATCTGCCAGTAATATGTAGTTCCATGCAGGAGTGCAGGTGTCGGTGTCCAAGTAGTAGATGTCCAGTTAGATTGGACTAGTGCAGGTGGATTAGTAGTGCCAAAATGTATTTTATATCCTGTTGGAGTTGAGCCAGTGGTATTTGCTGACCAGCTCAAGACTTGTGAAAGCTGAACCATGGTAGCATTATTTATAGGGTTAGGATTGATTGCTGGATTTGGAATAGGTGGTATACCTGTCCCCTCTAAAAATACTTGATGTGTAGTTCTTTCAGAATTCGATGTTCTGCGTTCAGAGTTTGGATAGCTCACCCTCCCCATTGTAGTGCCAATTGCGAGAGACGAAGCAATCACCTCTGAGCTTTCTGAGAGGTGATATTCGTTCTGCCCCCCCCGTGAAGCTTGCGTAGCGGGGGGGGAAGGGGGGGGCATTTGAGTATTATCATTTATCACAATATTTGACCATTGATAGCCTATTGTAGTAGGTGAAAAAGAAACCTGAAAACTTCTATTCCCTCCAGCAGCGATAGGTGTCCATGGTAAAGAACCGACATTTAAAAGATTATATCCAGTCGCTCCAGATATCGTAATTGAGCTTATTATCAGAGGACTTACCCCTGTATTTGTGATAGTAAATGTTTGTGTCGGTGATGTCTGACCGATAATAATTTCTCCAAAATTGTGTGATGTCGGATTGATAGAAAAGGCTGGTGCTGGTATAGTAGTAAATGACCATATAGGACAGCCTACTGCATCACCTGAGGCATTAAAAGGTATAATCTGCCAATAATAGGTCATCCCATGGACCAAAGGCATCCCTGCAGTTGATGGATTCCATGAAATAGATGTCCAATTACTTTGAACAAGTGGTGGTGGATATGTCGTGCCAAAATGTATCTTGTAACCTGTTGGGACACTCCTATCATTTCCATCATCTGTAGGGAAAGCATTTATCCGTTCCGCTCTTGTAGGGAACGCATTTATCTGTTCCGCTACTGTAGGGAACGCATTCATCCGTTCCGTTCCTACAGAAAGCTGATTTATCTGTTCTGCTTCTGTATGAAACGCATTTATCCGTTCCGCTCCTGTAGGGAACTGATTTATC
>Ga0099364_10011997_pt1 | contig 11751 bp, 7 predicted proteins | sample TergutTh196P3_FD_73070 | JGI IMG/M metagenome (GOLD analysis project Ga0099364, IMG submission 73070) | Microcerotermes parvus P3 segment gut microbial communities from Pointe-Noire, Republic of the Congo - Th196 P3 | ecosystem: Host-associated > Arthropoda: Insects > Digestive system > Gut ...
CGCATAAGTACCACCTTTTCCTAGCGACGCACCAAAAGTTTACACATACTGTGACCTGTAACGAACCTTGCGCTCGGACGGCTATTTCTGTTCCCGCAATCGCTCAATGGCACATCCATGTGCCAATTCGCGAGCACTCCACCGTCCTTGGTTGCGTTTTGCGTGAACAGAAACAGCCATCCTCACCGGTTCTGAGTAGTTGCGTAAATTGTCAGTTTGCACCGAGGTCTTGCATTACTTTTACTGTGACGGTTTCCTCGTAGCATGAGAAGCATGATTCGATTTGCTCCTTTGCCGGTTTGGGAGTAATGAGCGAAACTACCGGTACGATGATGATGCCTGCCAGCATTGCGAACGCGCCTGAGTTGATCGGAGACTGCAAAATGGCGGGGAAAGAGCTGCGGAACAGCATGTTCGCTATCATAAGCAGCGAACCGAAGAGGAAGCTGCACCATACTGAAGCCTTGGTTACGCGCTTCCAGTACAGCCCGTACAGGAACGGCGCAAGAAAGGCACCTGCGAGTGCGCCCCATGAGATACCCATAAGCTGGGCGATGAAAACGATGCCTCCCGGAGTGTTATACTGTACTATGGCTATTATCGAGGATATTGCTATAAAAACTACAACGAGAACCCTGATTGAAAACAATTGCTTCTTGTCGTCCATTTTTTTGACGAAATGTCCTTTTATGAAATCAAGTATGAACGTCGAGGCCGATGCCATAACCAGCGAGGATAAGGTAGATATCGAAGCCGCAAGCACCATTATAACTATTACCCCTATGAGCAGGTCGGAAAAGCCTGACAGCATGGAGGGGATGATCGAGTCGAAACCGTTTGCCGCAACGTCTGCCCCGGTTGAGAATAAGCGTCCGAAGCTTCCCAAAAAGTAGCTGCCACCGGCGATGATGACCGCAAAAATCGTAGATATAACGGTTCCTTTGAATATCGCTTTTTCAGATGTTATCGAGTAGAACTTGCCAACCATTTGCGGCAGGCCCCACGCGCCGAGGGAGGTCAGTATCACCACGCCCAAAAGGTTGAGCGGGTCGGGCCCGAAAAATGACGCGAAGACGCCCGGGGTGGTGGATACGGCAGTGTCCTCCACATTGGCCAGCAACTCAAGGGAGTTCATGAATCCGCCCCTGCTGCCCAGCACTGCGGCGATGACTGCGACGATTCCGATGATCATGATTATCCCTTGTATGAAGTTGTTGACAGCCGTCGCGAAGTAGCCTCCCGCTATGACGTAAATGCCGGTCAAAACCGCCATTGCTATGATGCAGACTGTGAAATCGACTTCAAACGCCATTGCGAATAGCCTTGACAGGCCGTTGTAGAGGGAGGCAGTGTATGGGATCAGAAACACGAAGACTATGATGGACGCGGCGATTTTCAACGCTGTGGAGTTGTATCTGTTGGCAAAGAACTCCGGCATCGTCGCGCTGCCAAGATGCCTGGTCATGATCCTGGTGCGCCTGCCTAATATGACCCATGGGAGAAGCGAGCCTATGAGGGCGTTGCCCAGCCCGATCCATGTGGCCGATATGCCGTACCTCCAGCCGAACTGACCGGCGAATCCGACAAAGACCACTGCGGAAAAGTACGACGTTCCATACGCGAATGCGGTCAGCCATGGCCCGACTTCGCGGTTTCCAAGCACAAATCCGCTAACGTCGCTTGCGCGTTTCCTGAAAAAGATACCGACTCCGATTGTGACTGCGAAGAAAACTACGAGCAATGTGATTTTTACTTCCATTTGTGACACACCTTTCTTCTGGCGGCGGTTGCCGCTTTTATTTCCCGAGAGAGGCCAATTCGTCACAAAGCCGCCCCCGGAACATTTGTCCGAGGGCGGCTGTTAACCGCGGTACCACCTCAGTTCCGCACGGCCTCACGGCACATGCGCTTACAGAGTACTATCATACTCCACATGCTGTAACGGGCACACCCGTCGCGTCCTACTACGGCGCTCACGCAACCGCTTCAGCGCACAGCTCTCAGGATGTATTCGTCTGCGCAGCCCTGTCCGGCTTTCACCAACCGCCGGCTCTCTGGCAGGGCTCCGGGCAGCTTACTTTTTCCCGGTCATCGCCTTTCCAAACAGATATTATCGCAGTGAAAACCATTTGTCAACAGTTTTTTCTATTGAACGGGGTGTATTATGCGTTTAATTTTTCTTGCTTTGAGTGTATCATGCGTGCTTGCCTGCAAATACAATAATGAGTAAAAGAGGTAGAGGTAACTGTTCAGTACCTTGCGCTCAAAAGGCTATTTCTGTGCCTCTATCGCTCAGTGGCGCTTCCATGCGCCAATTCGCGAGCAGCTCCACTGTCCGTGGTTTCGCTGTTGATGCACATAAATACCCGTTCCTCGCCGGTACTGAACAGTTACTAAATGAATTATAAAACATCTGGAGGTTAAATCCATGAAAAGCATTGTCCTCAAATTAACCGCAATCATGCTGTGCGTGATCATAATAGGCATCGCTATAACGGCCGGCACCGCTATGGTCACTTCCGGCAACGTGATCAGGCGGGAATCGCTTGGCAAGATGGAACGTAACGCTCAGAGCGAGGCATCCAGGCTGGACAGTTGGCTGAGATCCCACGAAGCTAATGTTATAACGCTCGCCGGCATTCTCGGCAATATGGACGGTAATCTTGCATCGGAAGAAAACCGCCGTATACTCAAAGGCATCATCGAGCATAACACCAGCTACAACGAGGTATACATGGGGTTTCCCGACGACACGGCGCTGATGGGCAGCGGATTCCCGATCGAAGAGCTGTACGACACATGGAAAGCGACCCAGCGCAGCTGGTATCAGCTTGCTTTGTCAGACACGCGTCGCGCGCATATTTCAGATCCCTATATCGACACGGTGACCGGGCAGCTATGCATCACTGTCTCCCACGCAGTCGTACGCGGGGGGCGTGTCGTGGGTGTCGCGGCTGCAGATATTCTAATACCAGAAATTCAAATGATGATAGAATCCATCACTTTTGATTTTAGCGGATACGCCATGCTAATCGGCACAGTAGGCGACATCCTTGTGCATCCCGGGGAATACTCTCCCGACGTCGGCGGCGGCAGCTTCCACAATCTAAGCACGGTGTCAAACGGCATATACGACAATCTTTGGCGCAGTATCAAATCGACCGATGGCGCACACATGGCTGCCGATGCAGGAGGCACAAACAAATACTATACGTCGAGTACTATAGAAACTTCTGGCTGGCATTTGGTGACCATATTGCCCACAAGCGCGGTGACGCAATATGCTGTCAATATTGTATTGCTCGTCGTACCGCTGGCACTTGCGATAGTTGCGGCTGCAGCGCTGATAATGTATCTGGCAATCAAGAACGTCATTGCAAAGCCGCTTGCCGCGCTGACCGGCTTCATGAAGAAAGCCAGCGCGACAGGGGATATTTCTCTATCGCCCGAGGATGTTCAGATAATCGAAAAACAATCGAGCTATGAACACGAAATAGCTCAATGCATCAAGTCCTGCGCTGCGTTTGTCGGGCGGATAACCGAGGTAAGCGAGGCTCTCGAAACAGTTGCGGGCAATGACCTGACTGTCAAACTTGATCTTTTGTCAGAAAAAGATACCATGGGCATTTCACTGCAAAAAATGCTTGAGAATCTGAATGATATGTTCGAGGAGATAAACTCGTCCGCTGTGCAGGTATCGACAGGTTCCAAACAGATCGCGGATGGCGCACAGATGCTTGCGCAAGGTTCAACAGAGCAAGCTGCCTCCATCGAACAGCTTTCAAGCTCCATTTCCACGATCGCATCCAAGACAAAAGAAAACGCGAGCATGGCAGGGCAAGCCGCCGAGCTAGCCGGCACTATCATGCAAAATGCCGAAAGGGGCAGTGTGCAGATGGATAGCATGATGGAAGCCGTCAATGAGATCAGCCAGGCAAGTCAAGATATCGGCAAAGTGATCAAGGCTATAGACGATATTGCGTTCCAGACGAACATTCTCGCGCTCAACGCTGCCGTGGAGGCGGCGCGGGCCGGACAGCACGGGAAGGGTTTCGCTGTTGTCGCGGAGGAAGTTCGCAACCTTGCTTCAAAGAGCGCTGAGGCTGCAAAGGATACATCGAACCTCATCGCAAACTCTATCGAGAAAGCGCAGCTCGGGTCGCGCATCGCGAGCGAGACGGCGGGGAGCCTTTTGGAAATTGTGAATGGTATAACTCAGAGCAGTAAAATCGTCAGCGAGATTGCGCTATCCTCCGAGGAGCAGTCAATGGGCATTGAGCAGGTCAACATCGGCATTAACCAAGTGACGCAGGTCGTCCAGCAGAACAGCGCGACGGCACAACAGAGCGCCGCTGCTTCCGAGCAGATGAACGGGCAGTCCGCAATGCTCGAGCAGCTTATCTCACAGTTTAAGCTAAAAGGCGATAGCAGCAGGGTCATAGCACTGCCCATGCCCAAAGCCAGCGCATAACAAATGCGGTCTGCGGACCGCATTTGTTTAGGGGACAGAGGTCAGGGGTCAGGGGTCAGGGGTCAGGGGTCAGAGGGCAGGGCGGCAGGGGACTAGGGTACGTAGTTCTTGTGTAACTGCTCAGCGGCAATGTCATTAAGTTATTATCTCCTTGCTTCGTACGCGCTGGGCTCTGACTGCCGTAAATAAATGGCATTGCTTCAGAGAGTTATGAATAATTACTTGGAGTTTTTGCAACAGGTTTGGTATAATCGGATTGTTCAATATGAGAGGAGTTGAGACACTTGAATGATTGGGAGAATCCGCAGAAACTTCACGAAAACCGCGAGCCGCAGCGCGCTTATTACATACCGTTTGAAAGCGAAAGCGCCGCCCTTGCCGGTGATAAGAGCCGCTCCGGCAGATACAGGCTCCTAAACGGAGACTGGGCTTTCCGCTATTTTGGCAAGTTTTCCGACATAAGCGAAACCCATATAGCCGCTGATTGTGAGCAGGCTGGAAGGGACGGCTGGAGCTCGCTGCCGGTGCCTTCGAACTGGCAGATGCACGGCTATGATAAACCTCAGTATACAAATGTCAACTACCCTTTCCCGGTCGACCCACCATATGTGCCGGACGACAACCCGGCGGGCGTGTACACGCTGGATTTCAGCCTCGCCGCCGACTGGCGCGATAGGGAGACTTATATCGTCTTCGAGGGCGTAAATTCGTTTTTTTACTTGTACATCAACGGTAAGAAAGTCGGGTTTTCTAAGGGCTCACATATGCAAAGCGAGTTTAATATATCGCAGTACTTGCTTTCCTGCGTGCAGTCCGGTTCTGATGCGCTATCTGGATCTGAGGGGTTATCCGAACCCGATGGGCTATCCGAACCCGATGGACTATCCGAAGCTGATGAGCTGTCCTGCGTCAACCGCCTGACAGTCGTTGTCCTAAAATGGTGCGACGGTAGTTACCTCGAGGATCAGGATTTCCTGCGCTTGTCCGGTATTTTCCGGGATGTTTACCTGCTCTCGCGTCCGGCAGGTCATATGAGGGATGTGTTCATAAGGGCGGATGCAGACGGAAAACTGGAAGTTGCCGCAGATGCCGCTGCTGAAATGTCTTTTTGGGATGGCGAAACTTGCATGTTCAGCGAATCGCTCACAGCCGGCAAAACGCATGTATTCACCATGCCGGATGTCAAGCGGTGGACAGCGGAAACGCCGTTTCTTTATAAGGCCGTGCTAAGCTGCTGTGGGGAGTATATCCCTCAGAACGTGGGGTTCCGCTCCATATCCGTGTCCGGTCATTGCGAACTGCTTATTAACGGCGTGCCGGTCAAGCTCAAAGGGGTCAACCGTCACGATACGGATCCCGAGCTTGGCCACTTTACGCCTGTTACGCACATGCGCCGCGATCTGGAGCTGATGAAGCAGCATAATATAAACACCATACGCACCGCGCATTATCCAAACCACCCGGAGTTCTACAATCTTTGCGATGAATACGGATTTTATGTGGTGGATGAAGCCGATTTGGAGATGCATGGCTTTTGCACATGGCGGCGGCAGGATGAATACAGTTATTACGACCCGGAGTGGCCGACCGACCACCCCGACTGGCGCGAGGCATTTTTAGACCGCGCAAGGCGCTTGGTAGAAAGGGATAAAAACCACCCGTGTGTAATCATGTGGTCTCTGGGCAACGAGGCAGGTTGCGGTGTGAACCACGAGGCGATGGCGGAGTGGGTCAAGGCCCGCGACAGCAGCCGTTTGCTGCATTACGAGCTGGCGCGCACAGGGAGGATGGAAACCCTTGTAGACGTAGTCAGCATCATGTATCCTGACCTTGAGAAAGTGGAGATGCAAGGCACTAATGCGGCGAATGACCCTCGCCCTTATTTCCTGTGCGAGTATGCGCATGCGATGGGCAACGGTCCCGGGGGCTTGGCCGATTACTGGGAGCTCTTTAACAGATACCCCCGGCTGATCGGCGGCTGTGTCTGGGAGTGGGCCGACCATGCCGTGGTTTTGCGCGATGAGAGCGGGAATCCGTATTACGGCTACGGCGGCGATAGCGGCGAATACCCACACGATGGCAATTTCTGCTGCGACGGATGCGTGATGCCTGACCGCACTCCATACCCGGCAACAAAGAACATCAAGGCGGTTTATCAATATGTCTCCGCTAGTTTGGCAGGCCCTATGAGCCGGGACACTGGTCAGGGGTCAGGGGTCACAGATCAGGGGTCAGGGGTCAGGGGTCAGGAGACGGGGGAGGCGGTGGCAAATAGCGGCAATGTTATAATTGTCAAGATTACTAACCTTTTCGATTTTGCTTCGCTTGACGATCTTGTGTTCAACTGGGAGGCCGCAGCGGACGGGCTTAGTCTTGGCAGCGGGCAGTTTGCGCTTTCCGGGTTGACTCCGAAAAGCAGCAAGGATGTTACACTGACGACTGACATTGACATTCCAGACGAGACTTACGAAGGCGCATACCTCAATATCACCGCTCATTTAGCAAAGCCGCAGATATGGGCTGCGCAAGGCTTTGAGGTTGCCCGCATCCAGTTGGAGATTCCCACACTGCAGGCTGCGGTTATTCCTGCTGCATCCGGCTTCCCGGCGTTGCGTGTTAATGATACCGACCGTGAAATCACGCTTTCCGGTCAACGGTTTAAATATGTATTTAATAAATCTCTTGGCGCGTTTACTTCGCTTGAGCGGGATTCTGTGCAGCATTTGGCCGAGCCTGCCCGTTTCGGGGTTTGGCGTGCCCCAACCGACAACGATATGCGGATCAGAGACGAGTGGGGCGGGAATCCCAATATTATGAACTCGTGGAATTTCGACAAGGCGCAGACCAAGGTCTATTCGATTGAGTCAGGGCAGAGCGGGGACTGTTACGTCATAACTGTCAATAGCTCGTTAGGCGGGGCATCGCGTGAACCTTTTGTGAGGATGGCGGTTCAGTATAAAGTCAGTCTTGATGGGGTGATCGGCGTGGAGGTCGAGGCTGATGTCAGCGAGCATGTTAAGCTGCTGCCGAGATTTGGGTTCGAGATGGTCTTGCCGAAAGGATCTGAGCACCTCGAGTGGTTCGGCATGGGTCCTGATGAGAATTACTCCGATGTCAAAAACCACGTCTGGATGGCTCGCCATGCCTCGACGGTGACAAAGCAGTATTTCCCATATATTTACCCGCAAGAGCATGGTAATCACACCGATACGCGTTGGGTCGCTGTTTCCGATGCAAGGGGGCACGGGCTGCTTGTAAAGGCCAAGACCGCGCTTGAGTTCGCGGCTTCGCATATTGATCCCATTGATCTGACCGTTGCTGCGCATACTTGCGATGTATCCCCAAGGGAGGAGACGTTCCTGCGCATCGACTATAAGGTGGGTGGTGTTGGCTCGGGCAGTTGCGGGCCTTACACTTTCGATAGGTATGTGCTTTCTGAAAAACGAATCGAGTACGGGTTTTACATTGTGCCTTTCGGCGCTGATGAATGCTGCGCGGGAGAGCTTGCCAAACGGATTGGATTATGATACGCTTAAACAAACGTGACTGTTAATAACGGCGCACGGAAAAGAGGCTATTTCTGTGCCCCTATCGCTCAGTGGCGCTTCCATGCGCCAATTCGCGAGCGCTCCACCATCCTTGGTTGCGCTTACGGGTCACAGAAATAGCCTCTTTTCCTAGTGACCTCGTGCAAACCGGGAGCGCCGAGCAGCACGATTAGTTACAAAGATTTTATAAGGGGGCGTATCTATGAAACAAAGCGACATGTTCATCAGCTTGCATAAGGTAGCTTTTTGCCGCAGGAATTCTTTTTTCAGCTTTTTCCTTGATGATCTGGCGGAGGAGACGTTCGGGATGGCGGAGTTGTATCTTGGCACCTCTAGGGCCATGGCAGGCATCTCCGGCAGAAACAGGACTCACAAAATCACCATGACATACAACGGGCTTGAAATCCCCTATGCTTTGTCCTCCACTCCATCCGAACTGATAATGGAGAGCGATTTCGGGACCGCGCGGTTTTGCGTTGCGGAACAGGGACTTATCCGCGCTCAGGTCAGCGGAGGGGTCGGGCTGAGATTTTTTGCGGACTTATCCCAATACCGCGAGGAGGTCAGAGATTTGCTCAACGGGAGCTACGTGCATTATATGGGGCAGATCGGCAACTGGACATTTTCCGCTATCAGCGGCGGGAAGCTTGATGTCAGCGCCCCCTGGGAATGGCGTCGAACGCGCTGCTCGTACTTCAGGGCTGATTTTATCCCCGAGGGAGTCGGGCCGCTTGAAATCGCGATTGAGGAAAACATCATTGAGGAGGGCGTGAGGAGGGATGCATATCCCGATTACGCTAAAAGCGCTGAGGCGGTGCAGCGTGAGTTTGAGGAGTACCTTGCAATCATGCCAAAGCGTAAAGACCCCGCGCATGAATCGGTGCGCGAGATAGCTGCCTTTACGTCGTGGGCGCATCTTATTGACTCGTCTGTTATTATCAAGCGTCCTACTATGATAATGATGCGCAAATATATCGCGGGAGCTGCTGCTTGGCAGCAGGGTTATAATGCGATAGCTCACAGCGGAGATATTAAGCTGTCATGGCAGTTCCTGCTGTCGATGTTCGACCATCAAAGGGAAAACGGGGTGATCCCCGATTTCGTCAATGATGCATATGTCTTTTTGCGCATGGGCAAGCCGCCGTTTTTCGGCTTTGCGTTTTTGTGGCTGAAAAAATACGCGGATTTCGATAAAATCACCCTTGATGATATCACTCAGCTATATCACCCTCTGTCGCGTTACACAGAATGGTGGTTCAAATACCGCAACCCCTCCGGTGACGGGATTTGCCAATACGAGAACCCCGATGAATCCGGGTGGGATGACGCTACTGTGTTCAAGGATGGCGGCGCGGTGAAGTGCGCCGATCTGAGTGCGTTTCTTGTGCTGCAGATGGAGGCCTTGGGCATCATGGCAAATATGCTGGGGCTTTTCGATGAAGGCCATGCATGGAAGACAGCTTCCGAGGATCTTCTGGAGAATCTGATAAAGACTTTTTGGAATGGAGAGCAGTTTGTATCATATCAGGTGAAAACCGGAAAAGCCCTCGTAGGCGACAGCATCGTCGCATATCAGCCGATTATCCTCGGCAAGCGGCTTCCTCAGGAAATAATCGACAAAGTATCGGCCGCGTTGTCGGAAGAGGGCGCATTCCTAACGCCATACGGACTCGCGTCTGAGAAAATCACGAGCCCGTATGTAGATCCGTTCAGGGGATGGACGGATGGCCCGATCATCTCCCCCGTGCAGTTTATGTTTGTGCTGGGCTTGCATGAAGCGGGCGAGACCGAACTTGCGTCGCTGATAGCGGGCAGGTATTGCGATTTGCTTGCAAAGACGGGTATGCACCACATCCATAATCCGTTCGACGGCTCCCCGCAGACAAAAGGCAGGGATTTTCAAGCGCGGCAGCCCTGGCCCAGCTGGAGCTCGTCAACATACCTGACGCTGTCAAAGTATTGCTAAGGCAGTCTGCGGACCGCAAGGGAATAGGAAATAGGGAATAGGGAATCAATGTCAACAGGTTAAGCGAAATGCCTGTGTAGGGCGGGGGCTCTGTGCTGCTTTTGGGAGGGCGATTATGCAGAGGATTTTTGGCGATAGGAGTAAAATTGATCTAAGCCGCAGCGAATTTCGTGAGTTTATTACGAATGGAAGTTTGTATGTGGACAAGACTCGCTTCATTGAGCATGTCTTACATCAATCATCAAGGGCATTGCTGTTCGCCCGCCCAAGGCGCACCGGCAAAAGCATGAATTTGGATATGCTCCGTACATTTTTAGATTGCAGCCAGGATACAAAAAATTTGTTCAGAGGTCTCTATATCGAATCAAGCCCTGTTATTGAGCAAATAAACAGCCGTCCTGTGATATACTTGAGTTTTAAGGAAATGCGAGTGCATGATTACAAGAAAGAGATTAACTCATCGATCATAGATAATGCTTCATATTATTTAAAGGAAGATCAACTCAATCGGCGTATGCAGCAAGTTTGCAATGATTATGTAGAGAGCGGCAGAGCTTTACGCAGTTTAATCGAAAACATCCATGATGCGATGGGCATGCGCCCTTATCTATTAATCGATGAATACGACAAGCTCTTAATGGATAATATCAGTAGTTCCGAATATGACAATATCAGGGAGTGGCTGACATACTTGTTCGAGTCTGCGATGAAAGATAACCCGCATCTTGAAAAAGGTGTTCTAATTGGAGTGACGAGGGTTTCACAGGAGAGCCTGCTGAGCGGGCTGAATAATCTTGATGTGTTTGATGTGTTCAGGCCAAGCGTTTTTGATGGTGATTTTTCTTTAACGGAAGATGAGGCTGTCGAGCTTCTTGCCCCCGACCAGCTTGATGCAGCAAGAGAGTGGTATAATAATTATAGAGTTGGCAATGAACTGCTGTTTACTTTGTATTCCGTTGTATCTTATATGAGTAATGGCACGCTGGAAAACTACTGGGGCATGAGCGGTTCTCTGGATATCATAATCGACGCTCTGGATAAGCAAAGAGCGGATGCTATCGCTGATTTGATTTCCGATGGCACTGCTGTTGAGACAAGCATCGAACGACGCTTATCTTTGAAGCGGTTGCGCAGCGGCAGCCTCGGCGATAGTTCGTTTTACTCGTTCGCTGTGCAAGCCGGTTATTTGACTTATGATTTGCATCGCAGGAGCGATATCGAGGATGTCTACAGGCTGTGGATCCCAAACATTGAGCTCAGGCGCGTGTGGCAGAGCTTCATACTCGATGAAGTAGTAAACGGGAGCGAAGTAAGCCTTCGCGATATTTTCAGCGGCATCGCAGACACCGAAGAGTTCAGCCATAGCTTTCAGGACTTTATAAGTTTCCAATTGTCGTCTTATGACGTCGGGAAGGAGCTGGAAAAGACATACCATGTGCTTGTTTTTGGCTTGATACTCGGCGCGGGCTATAAGTGCAGCTCTAACAGGGAACGGGGGTATGGGCGCTATGATTTATGGCTGGAAGGTTCTGATTTCAATGTTATTATTGAGTTCAAGAGAGCTCGGAAGGATACAGAGGACTTGGAGCTCCTAGCATTGCAAGCTATCCAGCAGATTGATAAGAGAAAGTATTATGCCAAATTTTCTAGTGACTTGCCTCTTTATAAAGTGGGCGTAGGATGCTATAGGACGGAATGCGCCGTTATGACGGTTCTTCATGATGATTGGTCGAGTTGAGAATCTCGAAAAATCCAAACGTTTGGAT
>Ga0099364_10011998_pt1 | contig 11750 bp, 8 predicted proteins | sample TergutTh196P3_FD_73070 | JGI IMG/M metagenome (GOLD analysis project Ga0099364, IMG submission 73070) | Microcerotermes parvus P3 segment gut microbial communities from Pointe-Noire, Republic of the Congo - Th196 P3 | ecosystem: Host-associated > Arthropoda: Insects > Digestive system > Gut ...
CGGATAAATATCGAGGACGTTATCCGCATGAGCTTTCTGGTGGTGAGCAGCAGCGGATTGGCATTCTGCGTGCGATTGCAGCGGAGCCTGATTTGATTTTGATGGACGAGCCTTTTTCAGCGCTTGATCCGATTTCGAGGACGGCATTGCAGGATTTAATTCTTGATATTCACAGAGAGCTTGGTACCACGATTGTCTTTGTGACACACGACATGAATGAAGCGCTAAAAGTTGGCACACGGATTGCTGTGGTCACAGACGGCACGATTGCCCAGCTCGACACACCCGAAGCCATCAAAAATAATCCAGCGACAGACTTTGTCAAATCATTCTTTGGGGCAGCGAATTTGACTCAAAAGCACACTTTGCGTGATGTATTGAGCAAAATCCATCTTGTCAGTACTGACCAACCTGCGAAAGTAACTCTGTCAGTACTGACAGAGTTATCAGCGGCTTATGAACCTCTTGTCAGAACTGACAGCATCGCCATTTTTGACGAAAATGAGCAATTTCTTGGAAATTTGACACGTGAGAAGGTTTTTGAATTTCTGTCAGTGGCACAATAGTGCTGACAGTTAGTCGCTTTTCTTGAGTTATGCTGTAACTGAGTCTACAACACAAGGAACTAGGGGAAAAGTAAGAATGGAATCTGCTCTATGAGCAGATCTACGCGACCTTGTCGCTCTCTGTCTGTTTGCTTAGGAGCTGAAAAAGGCAACCACATTTTTCTATCTCCGTGCTTTCAGCACTCCGCTGTCCATTGGCTTAGGTGCTAAAGCACAAAGAGCCAACTGGCATTTCTCTCCGCTTCTTGAGGGCATTGCTCACATCTTGATATAATTGAGTTCGGCTGCTTGGAACTCAGGAAAATAGATAAAAGTCTCCAATGAGCAAAGCTCATCTCCGTCTTTTCCTAATTTTCATGAGTTCTGGACAATCAGCCTCACATCTTGATATAACTGAGTTCGTACGATTAGAAATGAGTGAAAAAAGATAAATTTGTCCAAGAAACTCCGTTTCTCTCCGAGATTTTCTATCTCCGTGCTTTCAGCACTCCGCTGTCCATTGGCTTAGGTGCTGAAGCGTAAAGAGTCAACTGGCATTTTTCATTATTTCTTGCCAATCGTACTCACATCTTGATATAATAAATCTAAAACTTGAAGGATGATTAATCATGACTGAAAAATTTACTAGACCAAGTAAAGACGAGTATTTTAAGGAAATCGTGCAAGTTGTTGCTAAACGTTCGACTTGTACTCATGCGCAAGTTGGGGCGCTTTTGGTGAGTCCGAGTGGGCAGTTGCTCTCAACAGGGTACAATGGTGCGGTGTCTGGGATGCCACATTGCACAGATGTTGGTTGCACAGAAGATAAATATGGACATTGTGTTGCGACAGTTCATGCAGAGCAAAATGCAATTGCACAAGCGGCAAAGCATGGTGTTTCACCCGAAGGAGCAATTTTGTATACTACACTTTTTCCTTGTCTGGCCTGTTTAAAACTCGTGGTTGCGGCTGGTGTAAAGGAAATTAAATATATTGAAGAATATCATGCCAAGGACCCTTACGAAGAATTTTTACTTGACACTTTGTCAATTGAATGTCAACAAATTTGAAAGAGTAGATATATAAAAGATGAGCGACTTTATGAAAGTTACTCATTTTTTTGTTAAAATAGATGTGGTCGCACTTCATATTTCACTGAGGCTAATTTTGTCGTAAAAGATATAATGATTTGCAACGTTTGAGCAAAATGATGCTCTATACTTTATCAAAGCAAGTGCGTGGCTAATACTCCGACCTCTTAGGTCGGAGATAAAGCAGCACTAAGCCTTGAATTTCGTCCGACTAAATTCAGTGGCGAGTTAAAACTCCCATTGAATAAGTCTTGACTTCATGAGGTTATCAATAATGGGTTTAAAATATCAACAAAACTATCGCGTCCCTTTCTATGAAAGTGATGCTTTTAAGAAAATGAGAATTTCAAGCATTCTTGCCGTAGCTTTACAAATTTCTGGTGAGCAATCGACATTGCTTGGACGTTCGGACGTTTGGGTGAGTGAACGATTCAATCTTTTTTGGGCTGTGATTGAATATGAAGTCGAGATTACAAGGCTACCAGAGTTCAATGAGCAAATCATAATTGAAACAGAAGCTACAAGTTACAATAAGTTTTTTTGCTATCGAAATTTTTATTTTAAAGATGAAGCAGGTAATCAACTAGTTGAGATTCATTCAACATGGGTTTTGATGAGTAAAAATTCCCGCAAAATTGAAAGAGTGTTAGATGAAATCGTTGCTCCGTATGACTCGGAGAAGATTTCTAAAATTTTACGTCCTCATAAGTTTAACAAGCTGGAGCATTTTGAGCAATGTGAGCAGGCAGTCTACCCTGTACGATTTTCCGCTCTTGATATGAATGGCCATGTCAATAATGCTAAATATTATGATTGGGCGGCGGATATGGTTGATTTTGATTTTCGGAAATCACACCAGCCAGCAAAATTATTTATTAAATATAATCATGAGGTACTCTATGGTGAGAAAATTCAAGCACTGATGAGCTGGGAGGGATTAGTAAGCCACCATAATTTTAATGACGGAAGCACGCAAATCGAGATTCATTGGTCAGAAGTTACTGACAAAGATTCTGTCAGTACGGATTCTCCTGTCAGTAAGTAAAAAATGAGAAAGAAGTTAAAATGACAAATAAAAAGTATAAAGGTTATTTGATCGACCTTGATGGCACAATTTATCTTGGTAATGAACGAATTCCTGCTGGTGAAAATTTTATTCATCGTTTGCAAGCGGCGGAAATTCCTTATCTTCTGTTGACAAATAACACGACAAAAACACCTCGAGTTGTTCAAAAACGACTGCATGATAAGTTTAATATTGACACAGCTCTTTCAAGTATTTATACAGCAAGTCTTGCAACAGTTGATTACATGAATGATTTGGGACTGGAAAAAACGGTTTATATCATTGGTGAAGATGGTTTAAAAGAAGCAATTTATGAGGCAGGATATAAAAAAGAACGTGAAAATCCTGCCTATGTCGTTGTTGCGCTTGATACAGATTTGACCTATGAGATGTTGGTTTTAGCAACGCTTGCCATTCATAATGGAGCGACATTTATCGGGACAAATCCTGACTTGAATTTGCCAAGTGAGCGAGGTTTGACGCCTGGAGCAGGAGCTTTGATTAAGATGATTGAAGCTGCCACACGTGTTAAAGCAACGATTATCGGAAAACCAGAAGCAATCATTACCGAAAAAGCGGTCAGCAAATTAGGATTTGAAAAATCAGATATTCTGATGGTCGGTGATAATTATTTGACAGACATTCGGACAGGGATTAACAATGGTATTGATAGTTTGCTTGTTACGACAGGTTTTACAAAAGCTAAAGAAGTGCCAGAACTTCCAATTGCGCCAACCTATGTTGTTTCAAGTCTTGATGAATGGGACGTTTGAGCTAAAATCACTTCCATCAGTCTAAATGTAATCATGAATTTCTGTCAGCGTACTGACAAGATTAATTAGAAGAAAATGAACTTCTGTCAGCATACTGACAAGATAATTAGAAGAAAATATAAGAAATATATGCGAGATAAATTTATTTTTGGGCTAAGTGTGTTATGGATTATTGCCCTGTCAGTTACATTAACGATTATCCTCTCAATTCCGTTATTTGCCTTAGAAATGTCATGGTATCACCTTGCTGATTTGGCGCAAATGTCGGCCATGCGCTTGTGGCATAATTTTCTTGTGCTGATGAATTATCTACTCAATCCATTTATTGGTCAGCTCCATATGCCCGATTTTCTTTCATCAGCAAGCGGTCTTGAGCATTTTGCAGAAGTCAAAATGTTGTTTATGCTGACGCTAGGTTTGACAATTGTATTGATTCCAGCTTTTGTCATTTTTGTAAAAGAAAATCTCTCACTCTTTTTCCACAATGGTTTGAGAATTGTCATGGGCTTACCTATTGTTGCTGGACTATTTGCTCTGCTCATCGGTTTTGACCAGTTTTTTGTCATTTTTCACAAAGTCCTATTTCGTGATAATAGTTGGTTATTTGATCCCTCAACTGACCCGATTATCAATGTTTTGCCAGAACAATTTTTTATGCATACTTTTTTGGTTTTCATTCTTATTTATGAACTTTTATTCTTTATTATCTATCGACGAGGATTTAATTTCAGAAAAAAATAGCACTGACAGCTTTCTGTCAGTATTTTTTATAAAAAAGTTCGGAAATGACGAATTATTTTTTCCAATATATAATAAGAATAATAAAATCAATAGAAAAAACCGATTGTTTAAGGTAAAATGAATAAGGAAAGTTGAGTCGCAGAGATTTTATTTCTATACTTTTGAACTTGAAAAATTCATTGAAGAGGGCGTGCTATCTCCGCTCTTTGGGCTATGTGATAAACATTTGTCCGTTTTATCTAGCCGCTAAAGCGTCTGATAAAAAGGCTGTCGCTGTTCGCGCCTAGTCGCAATCGCAACACCCCCACCCTCTTAGGTAGGGGTTGAAGCAGCATTATCTCCGCTTCGCTATGCTGTCCGTTTACTTAACTGCTAAAGTAGCAAGAGCAAACGGCAAAGCGATAAGGAGAAGTGGCAACTTTGAATTTAGTCTTGACTTCATTAAGTCAAAATAAAATCACTCAACTAGCGGAGCCATAGGCTTGGTCGGTATTTCTGTAAATCTTTCATTTATGGAGAACAAAATATGAATAGTTTAAATTCAGTATTTGATTACGAAGATATTCAGCTTATTCCGAACAAATGTGTCATCAACAGTCGCACGGAAGCTGATACATCTGTAACTCTTGGTAAATTTACTTTCAAACTTCCTGTAGTACCTGCGAATATGCAAACAATTATTGATGATAAAATAGCGGAAATGTTAGCAAAAGAGGGCTATTTTTACATCATGCACCGTTTTGAAGCAGAAAATCGTTTAGCATTCATCAAAAAAATGCATGGACAAGGGCTCATTGCCTCAATTTCAGTTGGTGTGAAAGCAGAAGAACACGCATTTATTCGTGAAATGTCAGCACAAGCAGTGATTCCAGAATACATCACGATTGATATTGCGCATGGTCATGCCGAGAGTGTCATCAAAACAATTCAACTCATTAAACGCCTGATGCCCCAATCTTTTGTCATTGCTGGAAATGTTGGTACACCAGAGGCTGTACGTGAACTCGAAAATGCTGGGGCAGATGCGACCAAAGTTGGAATTGGTCCAGGTAAAGTTTGTATCACAAAAGTCAAAACAGGTTTTGGTACAGGAGGCTGGCAACTTGCTGCGGTAAGATGGTGTGCAAAAGCTGCAAGCAAGCCAATTATTGCAGATGGAGGAATTCGCACAAATGGAGATATTGCAAAATCAGTTCGTATGGGAGCAACGATGGTGATGATTGGTTCTCTCTTTGCCGCTCATGAAGAGTCTCCAGGAAAAACAGTAGAAAAAGATGGTCAGCTTTTCAAAGAATACTTTGGTTCAGCTTCTGAATATCAAAAAGGCGAACACAAAAATGTTGAAGGAAAGAAAATTTTGTTGCCACACAAAGGTTCGCTCACAGCTACTCTGAAAGAAATGCAAGAAGACTTACAAAGTTCGATTTCTTATGCTGGTGGACGAGATTTGTCAGCGCTTACAAAAGTGGATTATGTTGTAGTCAAAAATTCGATTTGGAATGGTGATACGATTTAAAATCAGTATTCAAAGCTTTTTAAATTTATCCTTGAAAATTAAATTATGTCGACTTTGAAATATCTTTTGATGAATAATTATGATACAAAAGAGATTAAGTATAGGTAGTTAAATTTTAAATATCAAAATAAAAAAGTTACTCTTAACTAGGAGTAACTTTTTTATATCTCAATTTAGGTTAGTTAATCTGCCACTATTGATTGAAAAATCAAAAAAAACAATAAAAAACGAAATAAAATAATATTAGGAGTTGCTATGTTTTGAACATCAAATTAAAAGTATTCAGTGGGATTGGAACTCTATTCAAGTATAAGAAGGAGGAGATCCTATTGATTCTAGCACGTGGTTAACAATTTCTGGAGGATTCAATCATATAAAGGATTCAAACTTTTCATTAGATTTCACTTTAGACAACGCTAATGACATACCTAGTATAAAAGCTGTTGATTTATCTCAATATTTTAGAGTAGATGGAGGTCAGAAAGGGTATGAGTAATTTAGAAAATTTTAATAATATTTATGCAGATTCTGCTAAATCTGCATATACAGATAATAGACCTAATAATTTTCTTCCAAAAAGTAATAAAGATACTTCACATCTAAGCATTCCAAATATCATACCGAAAGTTATACTACGAGCACCTATCAAAAAAGGTTACTTACGGATGAAAAAGCTGGGTTCAATGTTTATTTCTTGACTGATACGTCAACTGTAAATCCAGAAACGGAGCAAGCCTATCTTGCCATCCGTGATAGTAATGCCATAAGTGTTGAAAATCTTAATGACTGGGTATACAATGACGGAAATTTTGAGATTTTAGCCGTAAGTTAGATAATTAATTTTGATTTTATTTAGTAATTTTTAAAGTTCTTAAAGAATATTTGTCAATTATATCATTGTATCGTTTTAAGCTCCTTTAGGGGAAGACAGTAAAACTTTTATTTTGCATTTCTTTTTGCTAGAAACTGAGATTATGTTATAATCAACGAAAAGAGGAGTGAGTGCATACTAGTATTTAGTTTTACATAATTTCATAGGAGGTGGAGTAATGCTTAATTTCGATGATAGAGTACAAAACATAAAATACAAAATGACGCTTAACGAAGAAGAACTAACAGACTATATAAAAAAGAATATACAATCTGTTTCTCAAATGAAGATCGTTACACTAGCAAATGAATTATGCATCGCTCCAAATACAATTACCAGATTTTGTACTAAACTAGGTTATGAAAATTTTTCAGAATTAAAATTATGTCTGAAATATGAAACAGAGGATAATATATCAAAGGGACAAAGGTATATCTTAAACAAAAATTTTGATTTGATTGACACAGTTCGAGAAAAGAAAGTTGCGGATATGATGGCAAAAGCACGGGCAGTCAACTTTTATGCCTTAGAACAAACTGGACTACTACTGAAGGTCAGTGTGAACAATTTTTATGTTTGGGAAAGTAAATTTCAAATTTTTGAATATCAAAATGAAATTGAAACACGAATAAAGTTGAACTCCGATGAAATATTTTTTTTCGTATCACTTACAGGTGAAAATCAATATATTATTGAACTTGCTAAACATGCAAAAAACAACAATCACAAGGTTATAAGTTTGACAGATTTATCTGATAATACTTTATCTAAAATTTCAGATGTTTCCCTATACTGTTATACGAAAAATCATAAGATAAATGATTATGATGTAACAGATAAAACCCCAATTATGATTATTATGTATTCTCTCTTTTTAACTTTTTGTAAAATATAACACATAAAAAAACTGAATATAAAAGATTTGGTTTTTTTTTATGATTTTAAAGGAAATAGATTTCTTTATGATATATTTAAAGTACAAATTCATATATTTTAAACAAAAAATGTTTACTTCCAATGTCTTGCTTTATAAGATTCCTAAACTACTAAATCAAAAAGAATAATTGAAGCCGGTATCAATTAACGATATAAAAGGAAGGAGAAAATATGAATAATTTTAATAGAAAATCTGCAAAAGTATTATTAATGCTTACAATATTACTCACAGCAGAAACTTCAAATGTGATTGGAACCGTTAAGACTGAAACGCTACGAAATCCCCAGATAGCAGAAACAGTAGCAAATGAATCAATATCAGAAACAGTCATATCCAATGAGCAGTCTAATACTCAATTTGAGGAAGAAAAGCAAACAACAACTGATGTAAGACCAGAGATTAGTTTCTCTCAAATTCGGATGCCACTTCAAGTACCAGAATTTGTTTCTGAACAAAAAAATCCTATACTATTGGATGCAGAACGTCTCTTTATTCAATCTGGGAGAATAGAAAAGGTTTTTGATAGGAGTAATTCAACAACTTCCGCAAATCATACCCCAGCGCAAATTACAATTGATGGCGTGCCAGTGAATTACTCAGCTACTGTCACTTTCTCTGATCAAAGTGTTGAACGTGATAGTTTAGGAAATGTCGTTGATAAACCAGTCAATGTTACAAATTTTAAATTAGTGGATACAGGTATCGAGCTTACTTCAGAAGAAAGAGAAAAAATAATCACAGAGCTTTATACTGGAAGAATCAACCCTTTTAAGATTACAGAAGAGCATATTAACCTTGGAAGCCTATATGTGAGACCTGGTAGTAAATATTACGATGGAAATTACTCTGCAAACTCTTCTACCACAGTGGCAAATGTTAGTATGAATTTAGACAATACTCCTTTTACTATACAGTTCTATATGTTCAGTATGTATATCTACTCAAAGGATGTCGTCGGTTCAAGATTTCTCCAGAAAGATGTGGGGAATGGTTTAGAAGTTCATGTAGATAGCATTAAACTCACTCCTTATTATTCAGGTTCAGGTACAGACTTTGAAGGTGCGATGAATAGGCAGGGAGATTCATATTACAACTATGATTGGGAGCCACTTGAAAATTATATAGCTACTCATCGGGTAAGACCAGCGAGTATTTCAAAACGTGCCTTGAATTGGATATCGGGAGAGGTAAAGGATAAGAGATACGATGGGACGACAGAGGTAAAGGAAGTGATTCAAAATCCAATATTGACAGGATTTGTTGAAGGGGAAAATCAAGAAAATACTAATTTGACGACTCGTTTTTCTAATCACCAGTTTGCAAATTCTTCAGTGGGTGTTTGGCCAATTGAGGCTGATTGGTTGTTTGAATCAACTTCTAATCAATCCCCACCTGAAAATAGTAACTATTCTGTAAGTAGTCAGCCAAGTTTTAAAGCAGCTGAAATTATAGAATTTAACCCAGAGGAACTTTGGCTCGAAGATATTGATGTTATAGCAGGTCATGTAGAGAAAGTTTACGATGGGACAAAAAGCTTAACAAGAGAAAATGCTAATATTACAAAAGCACCTCAAATTACAGTCAACTCCGTTTCTCCAATTGTTCTCAAAATAAGTGTCGATGATGGAGAATGGAATTTCAATGATATTAATGTCAACTGGGATTCAGGAGGGGCTATTGATAATGTTCCTTTGACAATAAATAGTGTCCATCTTGAAGATGAAAATGAAAATCAATATACACTAAGAGAAGAAGACAAAGGAGAGTTCCTATCCTTACTATTTTTTGGTACGATCCTTCCACGTAAAGTAACCTGGACTAAGGGGAAGATTGACGACAAACTCTATAACCAAAGTAAAAATGTTGATATGAATACCATTATTGAGTATCCAGAGCTTGATAACATAATTTCAGATGATAAAGCATACCTTAGTATAAATAAAGGAACACTTGAGTTTGCGAGTAGCAACGTTTCTAGAGGTGCTAATCAAGAAATTCTTACTCAACAAATTTCCGTCACAGGTTGGGGAATCAGTGAAAAAGATAAGAATGTCATCAGTAACTATCTTCTTGTAGATTCGAATACCAGTGATGCTGAAGGAACTCGTATAATTGATGGAAAACCAACTGAATTTCAACCAAGCTTTGAAGAAGCAAAAATCTTACCATTACCTGTGACTTTCGCTTCCGAAATTACTGCAAAAAAAGTATTTGATGGTATATCTAGTTTTGATGAGCAAAATGAGAAACATATTTTCTCCATTAAGGAAGGCGATGAATCAAATTTTACTGGTGTGTTGCCAGGTGATGAGTTGATTCAAACAGTTGCTCATATAAAAGGAGAACACCTGAGCGATGAAGATGCCAAGATATCAGGAAACTCAGGTTTTGGGATACTTCTTGTTGACGATAATTATGTTGCGAAATTTGAAGGAGCCCAAGCTGATAATTATTATTTAGCAGAAAATTTACTGATAAATAGTGAAATTACTAAAGCTTCTGGACCTATTGTAGAGTTGACAATTAATAAAATTACAGCAACAACTCTAAGTATTGATTCAACTATCATTGATAAACATGATTGGTTCCGACCACTTTTACGAACCATAGATGGTCCTCATACAGCAATTTATGCAATCAGTACAGAATCTGATTTGTCATATCATCAATTAACTTGGCAAAAGACACCAAATTTTACAAAGTTGAATCCTAATAGCAGATATTACATTTATTCTTATGTCATGGAAAGTCGAAACTTTCTTGAGGGAAGTCCAACGATTCTTCCTGTTCATACTTTGAAAAGTGAAGCAAATGATTCATCAGAGCATGGGAGGAACAAGCAAAAACAACAAGTGGCTCTATTTTCACCCAACCATAAAGAAACCAAAGGAATCATTGGTAATTTGGGAGACTCAGCTGCTGGGTTTGGTTTAGTAGGAGTTTTACTTATGGTATTAGTAGGATGGTTTAAAAAATATAAATAATAAAAAAAGAATGAAAAACTAATATTGGGTTTTTCATTCTTTTTTTTAAATAGCAAACTCATTTTGGGCTATAACTGAAACATTTAAGAAAATCGAGCGAGAAATGCATAATATTTTTTATGTAAAATATTAAAAATTAAATTTTCCTATGTTATCGTGAAACACAGATTTTGTGCTGAACGTTGAATTTATACTTACACTAAAGTTAAATTATGTATTAGTTAGATGTTAGAAAACAGAAAGGAAATCAAATATAATTAACCGAAAAGAATTGGAAACTTTCATAAGGTTATCAGGGAACTTGGGATGTAAGTAATACTTATTAGCAATTTTTTCAAGGAAAGAGATATGAATATTGAAAACTTATTATGATGTACGATTGAAATATATAGAAAATAGGAAAGAAGAACACTCTTTCCTATTTTAAAATAATCGAAAAACAAGTAGGGTTTTACCATTAATATTACTATGGCAAAACTTTTTAATAAGCTAGATAATGCTCAAGTATAGTTACTTGAGTTTTTGTCATTGCACCAATATAAAAATCGTTCAATATAGTAAACCTTTATTTACTAAAAACTATGTTTTGAATATTGTAATATTAAGGTTTTAAAAAAACGACAATTGTTATATTTAACTTTTTTGTAATAATAAACTCCCATTTACCTTGTGATAAAATCTATTTTGCATTAAAATTAAAATAAAGATTAGATTGTAACATAAATATTACTTTAAAAATAATGAATGAATTCAAAAAGTAAATAGAGAATTCAATTTTTATATTTTGAATTTTGTTTCTCTTCTTCATAATATATAAGTTTGAATAGGAAAGCGATATAAATGAAGTCTATTATATCCTAAAGGATTAGAAAAAACTATCTTTCTAACATATATCATTTTTAATATTTATAATAATTGACTTATTCTGTTTATGAGTTCTAAAATTCAGAAATTATTATTCCTTCTCTAACTTTATACGTTAGTTTCCTTATAAAAGGACAAAAACTAATATTTAGGTTTATGAGATTTCCTCCTTAGAGAAAAATCTTAAATATATTATATAAGGAGAAACATCGTTTACACTTAAGTCGCTTATCATGAGTATCACTTTCTCAATCTAGAGAAAAATTAGGAGAAACCATGAACAAAAAAAATTTATTTGCTTTGCTTGTGTTGCTTTTAATGATGCCTACAGTTTACGCTCACGCAGCCGAAACAAAGTATAA
>Ga0099364_10011999_pt1 | contig 11750 bp, 8 predicted proteins | sample TergutTh196P3_FD_73070 | JGI IMG/M metagenome (GOLD analysis project Ga0099364, IMG submission 73070) | Microcerotermes parvus P3 segment gut microbial communities from Pointe-Noire, Republic of the Congo - Th196 P3 | ecosystem: Host-associated > Arthropoda: Insects > Digestive system > Gut ...
CGCATTTCTCTTTTTTAACGGCAGTTCCCGTGATGAATGGCTTGCCGCCCACCAGACATCAGGACCGGGATACAATGCACTGGCAGTATTATCAGAAACAGGCAGCCTGATCGAAGCAGCATCATGCCTGTTTGAAACCCTGCACGAACTGGACAGACCCGGTATCAAGCAGATTCATGCCCAATATGCACCGGAAACAGGCCTTGGTACGGCAATAAACGACCGTTTAAGGCGCGCGGGGTATGCTTGCAAAATACCCTGACTGCACTTATAGTTAATATTAAAGGAACGGATTATGGCAAATGAACTGGTAACCTGGAGTGATGACTTTCTCATTGGTGATGAAAAAATTGACGGGCAGCACAAGGAATTGGTCAGGATGACCAATGATTTTTATGCCGGAGTCCAAATGGGCGGTATGGTGGCCAAGGTATTCTTCATGAAGACCATCCAGGGTGCAGTACAATATGTAAAAACCCACTTTGCAACCGAAGAAGCATTTATGCAGAAAGTCGATTACCCACTGGCTGCGGAACACAAGGAACAACATGAAAACTTTGTCACTGAAGTGGCCCAGCAGGTACAAGTACTGGAAAAAGAAGATAACCCCGATCCGGCAGGGTTTGTAAAATACCTGATGAACTGGATATTAAACCATATTGCCGAATCGGATAAAAAATACACCTCTTACATAGAAAAATAATTATGAACAACCGGTAGTGGAAGCACAGTTATCGCATCTCATGCAGGTTCCGTTGCGTACCAGGGTAAAAGAGCCACAGGAAACACAAGGGTCCCCTTCATAGCCTTTAATTCGGGCCTGTGCAATTTTTGCCACTTCACTGAGTTCTGAATTGCCGTAGATTCCTGTTTGATCCTGTTCCAGAACCTGCGGCTGGGGAACAACAGTCTGTACATTATATCCAGGTGTCCCATCGGCAAGCCCCTTTGGTGTTTCCCTGGGGGACTGCCCGGACGTAAATGGTTTCTGCGCACTTTGCGGCGCATTCTGCGAACCCTGCGTATTCTGCGGCGAATTATTTTGCGGTGCATTTTGCGACGCATTCTGCGAACCTGGCCTAAATCCGGCGCTCTGCCTGTTGCTGAAAGGTTTTGATTCACCGCTGCCTATCTCGTTTTTGGTGGCAGTGGAAAGCAGGTCTTCGGGTTTTACCTGACCAAGGTCGGTGCGCTTAAGGTAGCTTATCGCCACATCACGGAAAATATAGTCAATAACACTGGTAGCCATTTTTACATAGTCATGCCCCTGCACCAAGCCGTTCGGCTCAAAGCGGCTGTAGGTAAATGCATCAATATATTCATCAAGCGGTACACCGTACTGCAGGCCAAGCGAAACGGTAATGGCAAAACTGTTAAGAAGACTGCGGAAGGCCGCACCTTCCCGGTGCATGTCAAGGAAAATTTCTCCCAGGCTGCCGTCGTCGTATTCACCGGTGCGGATGTAAATCGAATGGCCGCCGATTTTGGCTTTTTGGGTATAACCCATTCTCCTGCTGGGTAAAGGCCTGCGTTTTCCGCGGCCGGTCAATCTGGTATCGGCAGGAGGCTGCGGCGCCGGCTGCTCCAGGGCGCGCTCAACCCTGAGTATGGTGTCGGCCAGAGGATCGGTTCCGGGGGCCATTGATGAAAGCGGCTGGGAAAGTTTTGAGCCGTCACGGTACAGGGCCACTGCCTTAAGGGCGTTTTTCCATGAAAGCATATACGCGCCCTTGACATCTTCGTAGTTAGCCGAATTGGGCATATTGATGGTCTTGGAAATCGCCCCGGAAATAAACGGCTGTACCGCCGCCATCATACCGATATGAGCCGTCCAGGGAATTGAACGCTTGCCGTTTTTACCGGACGGCGTTGCTGTGTCAAAAACCGCATAATGTTCTTTATCAAGACCCGGAGCGCCCTCAAGCCCCATGGTTCCGCAGGCATAGGATTCCGCCTGTGCAACATCTTCGGCGCTGAAACCCAGATGCCTCAAAAGGCTGAACCCCTGCAGCGACCAGGTAGATTCAGGAACACGAAGAACTTTTTCGACAAAATCTTTGCCGAGAATCCACGGATTAAATACGCCATCCAGGCCGATAGCCGTTGCAACCGCATTTTCTGCAGCGGTAATCGCATCCGGGGTAAAGCCTTTTGCCTTGAGGGTTTCGGGATTGACAGCCGGTGCGCCTTTAAGCGTTTTATAACCGGTGGCATAGGCGATTATTTTTTCTATTGCCTGGGGCGAATATCCCAGGGCTTCAAGAGCAGGCGGCACTGACTGATTAATAATTTTAAAGTATCCGCCGCCGGCAAGTTTTTTGAATTTAACCAGGGCATAATCAGGTTCAACACCGGTGGTATCGCAGTCCATTAAGAGGCCGATAGTGCCGGTAGGGGCAATGGCGCTTACCTGGGCATTACGGTAGCCATGGGTCTTGCCAAGATCCAAAGCGCGATCCCAGGCAGCCTTTGCCGCATCCAGGAGATAGCCCGGGCAATGGGCGGGATCTATGCCGTGGGGAATGGTATGCAGGCCCTCATATTCGGCATCAGTGCTGTTGTATGCCGCCCGCCGGTGATTGCGTATAACACGAAGCATATTGTCGGCATTTTCCCGGTAATACCGGAAAGGTCCCAGTTCGCCGGCCATGCGGGCAGACTGGGCATAGGCTTCGCCGGAAAGCAGGGCGGAAAGAGCTCCGGCCACTGCCCGGCCTTCGCCGGAATCGTAGGCAAGACCCATCAGCATCAACAGGGTTCCCAGGTTGGCATAACCAAGACCGAGGGTACGGTATTGATAAGAAAGCTCTGCGATACGGGATGAAGGGAACTGGGCCATTACTACGGAAATTTCAAGGATCATTGTCCATATTCCAATGGCATGAAGATAACCTTCAACATCGAACTTTTTGGATTCCCTGTTATACAGCACAGCGAGGTTTATTGATGCAAGGTTGCAGGCTGTATCATCAAGAAACATATATTCCGAGCAGGGATTTGACGCCCGAATTTCCCCCCCTGCCGGGCAGGTATGCCAGTCATTGATGGTTGTATGGTATTGCAGACCGGGATCGGCACACTGCCAACTGCTGCGGGCAATGTCGGCCCATAGTTTGCGGGCCTTAATTGTTTTAACCGTTTCCCCGGAGGTACGGCTGGTAAGGTTCCAGTCCGAATCACCGAGTACAGCCCGCATAAAATCATCACTAAGCCGCAGACTGTTGTTGGAACTTTGTCCGGAAACGGTATTGTATGCCTCGTCGTCCCAGGCGGTAGAGTACTGGGTATTGATGTCGGTATCACCCTGTTCCATCCGCCGCAGCTGCTGGTACAGGTAGGACGCAGGAATTTTATCCGCCAATGCGGCGCGCAGCACCGAGGCAAGATCATGATTTTTTTCGATATTGAATGTATCAGATTCGGGCCCCCGGAAATGTGCCAGGGCTTTTTTTATCCCTTCCAGGTGTTTTTTGATAACGGTCGATCCGGTTACCAGGGAGGCAACCTTATGTTCCTCCTCGGCCTTCCATAAAATATACTTTTCTACATCGGGGTGATCGGCATCAAGTGTTACCATCTTGGCGGCGCGCCGTGTTGTACCGCCCGATTTAATTGCCGAGGCGGAACGATCCCCTATCTTCAGAAACGAGAGCAGACCGGAAGAAACACCGCCGCCGGAAAGTTTTTCATTGATGCTGCGCAGACGGGAAAAATTGGAACCCGTGCCCGATCCATATTTAAACAGCCTGGCTTCTCTGGTCAGCAGATCCATGATCCCGCCGTCCTTAACCAGGGTATCTTCAATGGACAGGATGAAGCAGGCATGGGGCTGAGGCCGTTGATAGGCGCTCTGCGATCTGACAACGGTGTTTGTTTCCGGGTCAAAATAATAATGTCCCTGGGCCGGCCCGTCTATGCCGTAAACAGCATACAGGCCGGTATTGAACCACTGGGGGCTGTTGGGTGCGGCAACCTGGTGGGCCAGCATATAGCAGGTTTCATCGTAGAAGGCTTTTTCGTCTTCCCTGCTGTCAAAATACCCGTGCTGCCGTCCCCAGTCCATCCAGGTAAAGGCCAACCGGTGAAAAACCTGACGCGCATCATGTTCGGCATCGTCATCGGGCAGGGAGGCTTCTCCCCTGCCCTCAGCGCCCGGCGGAACCCATTTTTTCCATTCGTACATTTTATCCGACGGAACGCCGGCCTTGCGGAAATACTTCTGGGCAATAATATCCGCGGCGATCTGGCTCCAAAAAGAAGGCACAATGACGGTATCTTCCGAAAAAATTGCCTTGCCATCGGGATTGCGAATTTCGCTTTTCCGCTTTTCCCACACGATATCATGATACGGCCCGGTTTCCGGTGTCGTGAAAAATCGTTTAATTGTCATTATATGTTTCCCCTACCTACCACATATATAGCGGCTGTAGGGAAGCATACACTATATAAGGGGTATGTGACAAGGGGACAAAAGAAAAAAACTACCTATCCTTCTTCGTCAAGCATCGTATGAAATTTATCCAGAATATCGGCCAAATGCACCCGCCATTCTGCGGGGTTGATAAAGGGATTGGGAGCATCGGGATTTTTTCGTCTTTGTCCCTGTTTCTGCAGGGTAGTATTGTGTGAAGGATGATTCCCCAGGGTAATGTCAACCTGTTCGTTTTCCAATTTTTTAATTCCGTCCACAAAACTATTTCGTGTTCCGTCAATATCCAGATGGTAGAATTCCAAAAACTGCCTGTTGAGGGTATTGAGCCCCGCTCCGCCCTGCATCCCCACGGTATACACCGAACTTCCCTCGGTCACCGTAAAGAAAAATGAGCAGACCCCCGGCGAATGACCGGGTGTTGAGACTGCACGTATCTGTGTATTGCCCAATGTAATTAACTGCCCGTCTTCCATTTCCACATCAGGGGTGAACAGTTCCACATAACAAAAAGGACATTCAAATGCCATTGATAATTCCGGCCGCTCCCTGAACATTTGTGCATCCTGTACACCCAGAAAAGTCCTGGCACCGCTAAGTGCAACAAGCCCGGTTGTCCCGCCGAAATGATCTATATGACCGTGGGAATGCAGTATATACTTAATGTCATATACAGAAAAACCCGCTTCCCAAATGGAGTTTATCAACAGGGGATAGGTGTGAGGAAAAGTGGTATCAATTAGTATTAACCCATCGCCGGTATCAATCAAATGAGAGCTGACAGTACTGTTGCCGACATAGTACAGATTGCCGGCGATTTTAAATGGCTTCACAGCATACTTGTGCGGATACTTTAAAATATCCACGATAGTATCATTGTTAATGATATATTTACTTTGCATGGGGCCTCTTCATAGAATTATAATGGGCGGTACAAGAGTCGAACTTGTGACCCCTTGCATGTCACGCAAGTACTCTAACCAACTGAGCTAACCGCCCGGAAACAGTGAACAGTGTACAGTGTACAGTTAACAGAGTCAGAAAATTTCATTTCTCTGTTCACTGTTCACTGTTACTTGATCCTCTCGCGGATGGCGACATTTACCTCTATTTTCAGGTTGGGGCCAAGCTCCATGGGGACGATAAGAGCTTCCACTTCGCCCAGGTTGGTAGCAACTTCCATATTATCACCGGTAAACAACGCCGGCGGAGTAAGGTCAAATTTAAAACCGAGATCATGCAGCTTGGTTACCGCCTGAGCGGTGATCATATTGGCAAGCTCCTGAATGGTAGCTTTGGCCAGATCGTCAAGGACCGTGAAGGTTTCCATATTCATGGCGCCGGCCACAAACAAGGCGGTTTCTTTGGACATGTCAAACAGGACACGGCCTTCGACATCGCCGGCAAGACCTACGAGAGCGGCAACGCCCTTGATAGCCATGCTGGTAGATTTAAGGTAAATTTCACCGCGCTTAACCTCAGTCTCCGTCATTACTTCCTTAAGAACGCTGAATGCGGATTCAACAAAGGGGTTAATATATTCTACTCTCATACACGCTCCTTTACATTCTTTATACTAGGCATTATGTATAAATGCCGAAACCTGATCGCTGGATTTGGATACCCAGTTACTGCCGTATAGTTCCTCATTTCTCCCCAGAAACACCATTCCCTGACTCCTGAGTTTTTCACCAAACTCGCCAATGAGTTTGTTCTGGTCTTGCTCCGAGAAGAATGACAGAACATCACGGGCCAGGATAATATCCAGGTCGGGCAACGATGGAAGGTTCAACACATCGGTATATTCAAAAACAATCGCATCTTTTATCACCTGATTGAAAGAATAACCACTGCTTCCCTTCACCATATATTCCCGGTAGTATTCCGGAACATCATCAAGGTCATAGATCATATTCGGGGCCTGGCTGACTGCCATGATATCATTATCATTTGCCCATATCTTGACGATTTTGTCAGGAAACCTTGATCTAAGTATACATGCAAACGAATAAGTTTCATAGCCCCTGCCGCAGCCAATATTCCAGACCTGAATGGTGTTGGAACTAAACTGTGGAAGGGTGCTTTTGACGGCATTGGCATAATCGTCATCCCAGAAAAACCCTGAACAGGGAGAGGGGAACGTTGAAAGGAATTCATCCGCATCGGATGCGCTTCTCAATTGAACATCACTTGTCGGCCGCCCGATGCTCCATTCAGCAAAACGGCGGCGTACCCAGGTATCGTTGAGAGGTGTAGCGGTAAAATGCCTGAGTGCGGCTAATCCTTCCTTGACAAAGCCAATGGCAGTATCGGTAGCGGCGATTTGCTGGATTGGATCCGCCTGGGCGGCTATGGGTGGCGGGAAATAAGTGCCGGAATCATCAGCACTACCCCTGTCCTGCTCTTTTTCACCTTCTTTCTGGCCGAAAATACGCACTACATCGAGGATTATAAACAGTTCACCGGCCTTTTCTACCACACCGGAGATGAATTTAATATTAATATCGCCAAAAATCGGGTGCGGCGGTTGAATATGCTCATGGTTTATCCCAACAACCTTGTCGATTTTATCAACAATGGTACCGTAAACCTGCTCATTAATCCGGAGGATCAGCATATTCTCCTGACCGTCGTTTTTTTTATCCAAAGGCAGATGGAAAAAAGTCCGAAGGTCAATGATGGGGATGATGTCGCCCCGTAAGTTATACACACCCCTGACAAAAGAAGCGGCATTGGGTACATAGGTGAACTTGTCGGCTTTGGCAATTTCCTTGACATTCATGATGTCAACGCCATAGTCTTTTCCGGCAAGAGAAAAAGTAATCATTTTAAAATCAATCGTTTCGGCGCGTTCTTTCTGCTCCTGCAGATCGGCGTTTACCTGGGCAAGATCTTTCACTACTGCCATATTTACCTACCATGTGAAGCATCACGGACTCGGCGCTGCTCCATTTCCTTTTTAAGCCCTAAATCCAAAAGCTGGCTGACATCAATAATGAGGGAGACCGAGCCGTCTCCCAGTATGGAAGCCCCGGCAATTCCGGGGGAATTGGTAAATTGATCCCGCAGGGGTTTGATAACCACATCTTCCTCGCCGATAAGGCTGTCTACCATAAAGCCCATTTTCTTTTCGGCAGTGCCGACGATGACAATGAAGTGGAAATCCTGATTCTCCTCTGTCCTTATTCCAAAGAGCCGGTTAAGGCGCAGCAGGGAGACGACATCATTACGGATATTGAAAACCTCATAGTTATCAATTTTCTTAATCTCTTCAGGTTTTACCCGAAGGCTCTCGATAACGCTGGTAATGGGGATAGAGTAAATTTCTCCGCCAACCCGTACCAACAGACCCTGGATAATTGCCAGGGTGAGGGGCAGCTTAATGGTAAACTTGGTGCCCTTGCCGAATTCGGAAGAAACCGTAACCGTACCATTAAGTTTGTCTATCTGCCGGCGTACAACGTCCAAACCAACGCCCCTGCCGGAAATACTGGTTATTTGCTTGGCAGTGGAGAAGCCGGGATCAAAAATCAGGTTAAAGGCTTCAGGGTCGGTAAGCAGTTTATTGGGGCTGACAATTCCCCGTTCTACTGCCTTTGCCTTGACTGCTTCAACATCGATCCCTTTACCGTCATCGGCAATTTCAATGACAATCATATTGCCTTCGTTCGTGGCCTTAAGAAGTACGCGGCCTTCTTCGGGCTTGCCTGCCGCACGGCGGATATCTACCGGTTCAATCCCGTGGTCTATGGAATTCCGCACTGAGTGCATGATTGGGTCAAGAAGGTCCTCGATAACCGATTTATCCAGTTCGGTTTCTTCACCTTCAATAACGAGATTGATCTTTTTATTGAGGGACTTGGATAAATCACGCACCAACCGGGGAAAACGGCTGAATATCTGGCTGATCGGAACCATGCGAATCCGCATGACCCCTTCCTGCAATTCCCCGGTTATACGCCCAAGGTTCTGGGAGGTTGTACGGAAATTGCCCATATTGCTCTTAAAAGAGGCCTCAAAACCATCAAAAACAGAGAAAATGTCCCCATAGTTCTCGTGGATTTCCTTGCGGATATCTTTGATTGACTTGCCTTCCTGTATCTTTTCCAGGTAATCGGGCAGATTGTCAAAAAGGCTTTTGATTTTTTCCCGGTACTGGCTTTCAATTTCGCGCAGTTGGACAGTCATGGAGGCAAACTGATTGCTTATCTGATTAAACGTTGCTTTGGTGATCACTGTCTCTGAAACAAGATTAAGAAGGTCATCAATCCGCTTGGAGTCCACACGGAGGATGGAGCCTGCTTCTTTCCCGGCCTTTTTAGCATCTTCGGAAGAACCGGCTTTGGGAGCCGGAGCAGACGGTGCCGCCGCAGGAGCCGTCGCCGTTGGCGTCGCCGCAGGTGCCGCCGCAGGCGCCGCCGCCGCCACAGGCGCAGGTGCCGCTTTTGGCGGCGGAACCGAACGCGGCTGAGCCAGTGTGGCAATATCGGTGACTTCTGCATCCAGCGAAACATCGGGCAGGATAACGGATCTTTTTATATCAGCCGGAGCTTGATGGGATGCAACATAATAATCTACCGTGGGGAAGAAGTTATCCTCGTAGAGCTGTTCAAAATTCGGCGTAGTTTTAAGTATGGTTCCCTTGTCTTTCAGAACAGCGTAGACCTGGATGCCGCCAACCGTATTCATCAGGCTGTCTTTGTCAAATTTGACGGTTATACGGTAAATGGGTATTTCACCGTCAACAGACTCTTTTAACTCGGTTATTTCGTCATCGGTCAGCATATTTCCTGGCGCTGCGGCAGGTTTTGGGGCCGGCGGAGGAGGCGCTGCCGGTTGAGCCGCCGGCTGAGCCGCTGGTTTTGCCGAAGCGGCTTTTTTCTTGCCTGCCCCTCCGGGAAGCAAGTTGGAAAGGCGGTTTTTAATATCAGAAACATCCTCCTGATAGATCGTCCCGCTCATCCGATAGTTCAACATTTCTTTAATAATGTCGATTGCCGCCAGCAAAATGTCCGTCATATCTTCGTTGACCGACAGTTGATCCGAGCGGATGGCATCAAGGACATCCTCAACAACATGGGTAAATCCGGAAAGTTCCATCATTTCTACCGTTGCAGAACCGCCTTTAAGGGTATGAGCCGCTCGGAAAATCTCGTCTACGGCATCTTTATTGGCACCCTCACTCTCAAGAACGAGAATATTCTGTTCCAGCGTGTCAACCTGCATTTTGGCTTCAGAAAAAAAGTCCTTGAGTAATTCCTCATTATTGGGATCAAGATAGTCACTCATATATTGTAACTATACTACCTAATTTAACCATAAGTCAAGTGATCTGGATGGGTTTTTTACCCGTTTTTCAATGCCAAAACTGTTGATCTGAGCTTTTTATCAGGATTGAACAATGTTACAGAATAATCTAATATCAATATAATGAAAAAATTATGCTTGATATCTCTATTTGGTATCCTTGCCGGTTTTTCAGCTTTTGGATATAACGGCGAACAGGAGGAAATAGGCTTTTTTCTGTTCCTACCCAACAGCAGCAATCAGTTTGCCGATGAAGACCAGGCGATACTCGACCTTGACACTGCCGCAGATTTCCTCCTGCATAGAAATCCAGGCCCCGGCCAAATCCATGCAGGCGGATATTCAGCAGATGTCGTCAATGACATTGATCCGGTGGATTTATCACGAAACAGGGCTCTTTTTGTCATATCTGAGCTGCAAAAACGCGGTATTTCCGAAGAGTTATTCGCAGACCCCGTTGCTTTTGGAGCAGTGGATCTATGGGGCAGTAATACCGATGAAGAAGCCAGAAGTCCCAATAGGCGGGTTATCGTAGTGCTTGAACCGGCGCCTCAGGCAGCAAACATTATTGAACAGGAAGATCCTATTCCGGTTGACAGCCATACAACTGATCAAACGGGTTCGCGGTTCCCCTGGGTACTGCTGCTGATTCTGTTGATTCCTGCTCTGCTTGCCGTGTTGTTTTTGCGTGGTAAAAAAACCAGAAAACCATTGGAAATTGCAGCTGTTACTGCAAAACCATTGGAAACTGCAGTTGTTACTGTATACCCTGCGGTTAACCTGGATGAAGAAATCCGGTACTGCGCCTATATGCTGCACCTGGAACGGGAAGGCCGTTATGGCAGCACCTATGAAGACTGGTGCAAAGCGGTAATTGAAGTCTGCTCCCGGTATGAAGCTGCCGGCCATCATACCTATATGGAAAGCGGCATCTGGTGGGCACAAAAAAGCAATTGATTTTACATTAAGCGGGGTTTTTTTTCCATTCAGTCTGCGCTGCAGCAATTAACCTGTTATCAATACTGCTTCTCATTGTATGGAAATAAGCATTTGTATCCATGTCATTGTTTCTGTAAACACGAATTTTCTCACCGAATTTTCCTTCGGAAAAAAATCGTGCATTGAGCCTTTTTAAGACATAATTATCCAATATATCATCAGGTAATGATTCAATGAGCCAATGCAGGTACCTGATATTATTGACATGTTTATAACTGTCAACATCTGACTTGAAAATATCATATTCGATCTGATGATGGCTGTCATGTATATCCATTAAGGTATCTGCATCAGCTTCCTGGGATATTTTGGGATTAACACCCCACTTTAACTTTATCTGATCAATGATGGGAACAGGTTTCCTGTTTTTAATATCATAAAAAACCCATATACCCTTAGCCATTCCTATGACACACCCGGTATCATCAAAAATGATATTTTCCCGGTAACCCCTTACTAAAGTATACTTTGAAATCCATGTTCTTATGGCAATTTTTTCCTTATATTTGGGGTATCGTATCATATCTATAATTCCCGAAACCAATACCCAGCCGATATTCTGACTTTCAAGGCTGTAGAGGCAATGATCGATATCAAGGCAATGTTCCGCCGCGGTTTCTTCCAGTAATGTCAATATAGCTATTGGTGATGCAACTCCGAATTTGTTCATTTCAAAGTATCTTAGTTCAAATTTTTTATCAAACGTATTGATCATCGGGCATATCACTCCGGCATTTTTTTCTTTTGACACAAAATACACACAGAGGTTGCATTCATTGATATTGCCCTATTCCCCATTTTACGCTGACCATATATACTTTTGCCATGGGCAGAACTTTTGTCTTTGTAAATCAGAAAGGGGGGGTGGGTAAGACTACCTCGGCCCTCAATATAGGCGCATATCTGGCAGTGGAAGGAAAAAACGTCCTCCTGGTGGATTTTGACGCCCAGGCAAACCTTTCCAGCGGCGTTGGTGCGAATCCGCCCAAGCCGGGAATTTACGAGCTGCTTTCAG
>Ga0099364_10012000_pt1 | contig 11749 bp, 9 predicted proteins | sample TergutTh196P3_FD_73070 | JGI IMG/M metagenome (GOLD analysis project Ga0099364, IMG submission 73070) | Microcerotermes parvus P3 segment gut microbial communities from Pointe-Noire, Republic of the Congo - Th196 P3 | ecosystem: Host-associated > Arthropoda: Insects > Digestive system > Gut ...
AAAGACCGCAAAGGCAGTGCAGTTTTCAGTGGGTAACGAGTATATTATTGATAGGTGTTTAATTCGAAAATAGGGGCTGATGTGAGATGATTAAACGTGAATTATATATGGAACGGATTCGCCCCTTTATCGGCAAAGATGTTGTTAAGGTCATTACCGGCCTTCGGCGCAGCGGGAAATCGGTGCTGTTGGATTTGCTGAGGGATGAAATCAATGACACAGAGCATAGCATATATCTGAATTTCGAGAGCAAGAGAAATGCCCCGTACACAAAAACTGATGCACTGTACGATTACGTCATGCAAAAGGTAGGCGGCAACAAAGAAAAATGGTATCTTTTTTTTGATGAAATCCAAGAGGTTGCAAACTGGGAAGAAGTTATAAACTCGTTTCGGGTGGATTTTGACGCTGATATATACATTACAGGCTCTAACGCTAAACTGTTGTCCGGTGAGCTTGCTACTCTGATTTCAGGAAGATACGTTCAGTTTGTTATTTACCCATTTTCATTCAAGGAATTTCTGCTGCAAAATGAAAATAAATCTTTTATTGATTATCTAAAATTAGGCGGTATGCCTTTTCTGTCAAATATTATCGGCGATGAAAAAGCGATGCATCTATATTTGGAAGATGTTTATAACTCGGTCGTCTTAAAAGATGTTGTAAAGCGTAATAGCATTCGTGATGTTGACTTGCTTGAAAGAATTATTACCTATGTATTGGCCAACATCGGGCAGACATTTTCTGCAACGTCTATCGCTAAGTATTTCAAAAACGAACAGCGGCGAATAAGCACCGACACGGTTTTGAATTACATTAAGGCTTGCGAGGAAGCGTATTTACTCTATAAGCTGAAAAGGCAGGATATCAAAGGCAAGAAACTGTTAGAAGTCGCGGAGAAGTATTTTGTTGTTGACCACGGGCTGCGCGAAGCCATCTATGGAAAGCACATGGAGGACATCGGGCAAGTTTTGGAAAATATTGTTTGCTTGGAGCTTTTAAGGCGCGGTTACGCTGTGACTGTTGGAACAATAGACAGCGAAGAAATTGACTTTATCGGTGTTAAGAACAATAAGCCAATCTACATACAAGTCGCATATGTGATGCCTGATAAAAAAACACAAGCGCGGGAGTTTGGCAACTTGTTAAAAATCGCGGATAACTTCCCTAAATACGTAGTTAGCATGGATGAAGTCGATATGTCGCAGGATGGGATCATTCATTTGAACATAAACAATTTCCTGTTGAATGAATGGTAAATGCCACGCGCAAAAGAAAGTGATTAACTTTTTTCGGAAAACGACGATAATATATTAAGGACGCAAAAGCATGATGCAGTGCGTTCTGCCGAATCAGTAAAAAGATCGGCAAAAAAATAATTTGGAGGGATCCGAAAAATGGGAGCGAATTTTGGAAAAGTTGGCGATGTTTACGCCGCAGCGAACAATGCCTATGCAAACGCTGTAAAGAGCGGGGGCAAAGGCGGCAAGATTGGAAATGACAATAATATCAAGCCGCTGGAAGAACTTCTGGCGACTCCAATCGACAAGTACACGCCAAGCGTTGAGGGCGCGGCAGACCCGTCAAAAATTGAGCAGTTGTGGAACGAGACAAATCACGTGGCAGAAGCTGTGCGCAAGCTGGTGCAGTCGATGCTCGGCAGCAAAGACGCTGCGGGCCAAGCCTTCTGGGCGCGCAGGGCCGGCGGTGGTTTTAAAATCAGCGAAGCAGACAGGGCGCAAGCTCAGCAACTGATTAGCGAAGATGGGTTCTTCGGCGTGAAACAGACTACAGAACGTATCATGAGTTTTGCAAAGGCTTTGGTTGGAGAGAATGCGAGCGATGAACAGATTGAAAATATGCGCGCGGCAGTTCAAAAAGGCTTTGACGAAGTCGCAAAAATGTTCGGCGGATTTGACAAGCTGCCCGATGTCTCAAGAGACACATATGACGCTATTATGAGCGCGTTTGACGAATGGGTCAATGGAGCGGCAGAAGCTGCGGCATAATGCAGTCTGTGGCAGAAATTCCGAATCTCCGGTTTCCTATAGGAAAACCGGAGATTTTTTTTAAGAACACGCAAAAGTTACAAAATGCGGTTTAACTCCCTTTTGAAAATGTATATAATCGTCTGCAAAGGAGGTTTCGATATGCCAAGTATTACTAACAAGAGTGTTAACCTCATGCCTCCGGAGGATGTCGATAAGATGTTTGCCCGGTTGGGTGAACTCAGGCTTGATATTTCAAGCATTCGGCGAAAATTCCTTGATTGTCCGTACGGAGAGGAGATGGATCAGACTCTGGATATTTACCTGCCTAATGAAGGCGGAGGGCCGTTTCCGATAGTCTTTTTTGCACATGGAGGCGCGTGGACTGTCGGACATAAAAGTGACACTCAGGTCGTTCCTTTCATCGGCGGCGTCACGCGCGGCTACGCCGTCGTCAGTCTGAACTACCGATTGGTTCCAAATGTCAGGTATCCAGACAATATGTTTGATATTAAGGCAGCCCTGAGATGGGCAGCACAAAATGCGGAAAGCTACTTGCTCGATTCGTCGCGCACTGCCCTCTGCGGCGCGTCCGCCGGAGCGCATCTTGTAATGATGGCCGCATTTACTCATGGTCAGGCGGCATTTGAAGATAAGCCGAGCGCCGAGACATGCAGAGTGCTTGCTGTCATTAACCAATTCGGCCCGACTGATTTTACAAAAATCCACGCTCATTTCGACGAATCCGGCTTCCCGCGCGCAATGGCCCCCGGCGCACCCGGAGCGCTGGACACTATGCTGGGGACGAAGGCTGAGAAAATCCCGAATCTTCTTCGCTTCCTGAGCCCCATATACAGCGTCCATCCCGACATTCCGCCGGTGCTTATCCAGCATGGAAAATATGACCCGGTAATACCATACCAGCAGGGAATCGAGTTGTATGAGAAAATCAATTCCGTCGCCGGTTCAGGAAAAGCCGAACTTGATCTGAGCGATGAATTCTTGCATGCAGACCCCGGCTACGCTTCTTCCGCCAGCGTAGAACGGATTTTTGGGTTTTTAGACAAGTACTTGAAATAAGAGATTGTTTAAAAGTCAAGCAATGCGCGGATTTGCTTTTCCTCGTCTATTCCGGGGTAGACTTCTGTCAATTGCAGACCATTTTCGGTCAGTTCAAAGACGCAGCGTTCGGTGACATACAAAACTTTCTGCCCGCGCTTCAGCGCATTCTTTCCCGCAAAACTGATGGCAGAGATTGCTTTTTTGAATTTTATGACTGAACCCTCGCTTTTGATAATCACTTTTCCGTCCTCTATTGCCGTTTCAAGCCCTTTCGCCGAAAAGCTCAGGCAGAACACGATTTTATCCGTTGCGTGGGTAATGTTGGCAAATCCGCCGATCCCTGAATACAGGCCGCCAAGTTTATGCGCGTTCACGTTGCCGTGCATGTCGACCTCAAGCCCGCCCAGAAAGCAAATATCCAACCCGCCGCCGTCATAGAAATCAAACTGAGTCGCCATCTCACAGATCATATCTGCACCGATAGTCGCACCAAACGCCAACCCCGGCGCTGGAAGTCCGCCGACGCCGCCCGCTTCCACGGTAATGTGGATATCTTTGAGGATACCCTGCTTGGACGCGTATTTTCCGACTGTATCCGGTATACCAATGCCAATATTGACTATTTGTCCGGCACGGAGTTCTCTCGCAGCGCGCTCGCCAATAATCTCGGCTGTCATATCACCGGGTTTACTGCTTCTGCCGGTTCTTTTGGTTTTGTCGGCCAATTTGTTGATATAATAGTCCATATGAGTCGACGGCACATGCACATCACCGGACAGCGCTGGATTGTACTCCATAACCTCAATAGTACCCTCACAGACGACCACGACGTCTACCAGAAGACCGGGCACAATCACGTTTCTCGGACGGGCAAAATCATGGCTAACCCGTTCAACTTCGACAATAACCAAACCGCCGTTGCGTTTCGCGGCCTGAGCCGTTGCCAATGCGTCTACCGTCAGGCATTCCCTTTCAAACGAGATATTGCCGTTCGGATCCACCGTTGTACCTTTAATAAAGGCAACGTCTATTTCTGGTGTTTTCAGCAGCAGAAACTCCTGTCCCTCTACTTCTGTCAACTTAACAAGCTCTTTTGTAGATTTGCTGTTGAGAGCATAGGTATCGACGCGCGGATCGCAGTAAATGCCCAAACCGACTTCTGTGAGCAGCCAGTCTCTCCCGGCAGCAGCCGCGCGAACTGTGTGCGAAAGTACGCCCAGCGGAAGGCAATAAGCATCAATCTCTCCTGCCAAAGCCTTTTTTGTGGCTACAGGCATACTTCCAAAATGCCCGGCAATAATTTCACTGACAGCCCCCGCATCAATATATCGTTCTGCATATCGGTTTTCGTCCCATATGCCGAATCCGGCAGCGCAAAAAAGACGCAGATTGTTAGGGGATCCGGTTTCGATAAAACGCTCATATAGCGCGTCATGCAAGGATTCAGGGTTAGACCAAGCCAAAAAAGAGTTTATTGCAATACAGTCTCCGTCTTTGATTAAATCAACCGCATCTCGGGCAGAAATGATTCTGAACATAAAAAAACCTCACTTTTCACCGAATATTCCAAATAATACGCCTTGGGCAGGAATATAATAACATATAAGTATGAAAACAGCAAATCCAGTTGACAAACCCGTCTCAAGCAGGTATAATCTGTTTTGTTTCCGCGCGAGTGCTGGAATTGGTAGACAGGCATGGTTGAGGGCCATGTGTCCAACAGGCGTGGGGGTTCAAGTCCCCCCTCGCGCACCAAATCATTGTTACTCGAACACCTTTGTAGGCAAAGAGGTGTTTGGGATAACGGTAAAGCTATGTAAGCGAAATGAGCTGGATTAGGTTGAACCTAACTCAGCTCGTTTCGTTTTGGACTTTCTATTCCTTTGCCTTGCCCCCTGAAAGTTGCTTTTGATTTTTCTTCCATTCTTCAAACTCACGCTGAGACTCTGCGCTCTCGAAGTATTTTTCTATTTCTGGAAGAAGGCATCGAGCTAATGCTTCGATTTGCTGTAGTGAAAAGCCTGTGTCGTAATCATTGATTTTCTTTTTGGGCATCATAGTCCCCCCATCGTTCATGATTTTGCGATTTAGTGAGGCGGTAATTATTGCGCTGGTGACAAAATTAATTTGTTTTCGGATGTTGTTGCTGGAAACTCCCCTCACTAAGCGTGAAAAAACAGGTGTTTTGCAGGGGTGTTTTTAGGTTGCTGGAAAGAATTTTTTGCCGCGCTCTTAGCCAAGCTCTATAAAGCGTGAAGGTTCGTGATTTAAGTCTTGTATTCTTCGCCTATCCGTGTTATGATAAGTATCAGTGATTACTGTCATGGTGAAAAGGAGCGACTTATGGAATTAAACATTATGACATCACAACAAGCGGCTGGACAATGGGGAATTACCGACAGACAAGTTCAATCTCTATGTTTACAAGGGAAAATAGAAGGAGCTACGAAGTTGGGTCGCGCTTGGCTCATCCCGAAAAACACATCTAAGCCGATAGATGGACGCACAAAGGCCGCGAAGATGCAAAAAGATACGCAAGATGAATAACGCAACGCATAAGAATCTGTAGACAGGGGGTTGAAGCATGAAGTCTGAGAAGCAAATTGAATTAGCTTTCATACAAAAGCTTCAAGATTTGAAATATATTTATCGTGAAGATATTTGTGACAAAGCATCGCTTGAAGCTAATTTCAGAAATCATTTTGAAAAGCTGAACCATGTGAAGCTAAGCGATTCTGAGTTTGCGCGTCTAAAAGACAGCATTATCACATCAGATATTTTCGCCGCCGCTAAAATGCTCAGAGAAATCAATACTTTCAAGCGCGATGATAACACTCCATTGCAATATACCCTCGTTAATATTAAAGACTGGTGCAAAAATGAGTTTGAAGTGATAAACCAGCTGCGTATAAATACAGACAACAGCAACCATCGTTACGATGTCATCATCCTTATCAACGGCGTTCCCATTGTGCAAATCGAATTAAAATCGTTGCAAATCACTCCAAAAAAGGCAATGGAGCAAATCGTAAACTACAAGAATGACATTGGCAACGGCTACTGTAATTCGTTGCTCTGTTTCATGCAGCTTTTTATCGTGAGCAATGAAAGTAAAACATATTACTTCGCAAATAATCACAAAGAACATTTTTGCTTTGACGCAGATGAACGCTTTTTGCCGTTTTACGAAATGGCAGACGAGGACAACAAGAAAATATCACACCTTCATGATTTCTCGTATGTATTTTTACGTAAATGTACCCTAGGTCAGCTAATAAGCCGATATATTGTGCTTGTTGTAAGTGAGCAAAAATTGATAATCATGCGCCCTTATCAGATTTACGCTGTGAGAGCGATTATGGATTGCATCGAGCAGAATCGCGGGAATGGGTATATTTGGCATACCACGGGAAGTGGCAAAACGCTCACATCGTTTAAGGCTTCTACGCTTATGAAGGATAATCCTGATATTGAGAAATGCTTGTTTGTTGTTGACAGAAAGGATCTCGACAGGCAGACTCGGATAGAATTTAATAAATTCCAAGAAGGTTGTGTTGAGGAAAACACGAACACTGAAAGCCTTGTAAAACGCCTAACTTCAGACGATTACAAGGATAAAGTTATCGTAACAACTATTCAAAAACTCGGACTTGCTCTTGATGAAAATAGCAAGCGCAACCAAGAAAAGAAGAAAAAGGGAATTCCAACATTCAAGGAACGCTTGTCGAATCTTAGTAGTAAACGCATTGTTATTATTTTCGACGAGTGCCATCGTTCTCAGTTCGGTGAAAATCATAAGGCGATTAAGGAGTTTTTTCCGAAAGCGCAGCTTTTCGGTTTTACCGGAACGCCTATTTTTGAGGAAAACTCTTCATTTAAGCAAATTGACGGCACAGTAGGATCTTATGTAACCACCGAAGATGTTTTTGAAAAGGAGCTTCATGCATATACCATAACAAATGCCATTGATGACGGTAACGTACTGCGTTTTCATATTGATTATTTTATGCCTGATGAAAAAGTGAAATCCTTAAAGATAACAGAGGAAGTAAACAAAAAGAAAGTTATGGAAGCAATACTGAAAAAGCACAATGCCGCGACAAACGGCAGACGTTACAATGCTATTTTTGCGACATCTTCTATCAATGATGCGATTGCGTATTTCGAGTTATTCAAGAGTACGCAGGAAGAATATGCAAAAAATGCGGGGGAGGATTACTACCCTCTGAACATTACTTGCGTCTTTTCCCCACCGGCACAGGGAAACAAAGACGTTACGCAGCTCCAAGAAGATTTGCCGCAGGAAAAGGAAGATAATAAGAAAGATCCGGAAAAGAAAAAAGCCGCACTCAAAAAAATTATTACTGATTATAATCAGCAATACGGCACAAATTTTAACATAGACGAGTTTGATTTGTATTACCAAGATGTTCAACAGCGCATAAAAGACCAAAAATATCCTAACTCGGATTATCCGCACAGAAAGAAAATCGACATAACGATTGTTGTTGATATGCTTTTAACAGGGTTTGATTCAAAATATCTAAACACGCTTTATGTTGATAAAAACTTAAAACAGCATGGATTAATTCAAGCGTTTTCAAGAACCAACCGCGTCTTGAATAACACAAAGCCATATGGAAATGTAATTGATTTCAGAGAGCAAGAAGATAATGTCAATGAAGCAATAGCACTATTTTCAGGAAAAGACAATAGCGCAAGAGCAAGAGAAATCTGGATTGTGGAGCCTGCTCCTGCCGTAGTTGTTAAGCTGGAAAATGCCGTTGCTGAGCTTACACAGTTTATGGAATCACAAGGACTGGAGTGCAAACCTGAACAAGTAAGCAATTTGAAGGGCGACATAGCGCGAGGCGAATTTATCAACAAATTCAAGGAAGTGCAGCGCCTTAAAACACAGCTTGACCAATATACGGATATAAAGCAAGAGCAGGCAGACAGGGTTAGCGATTTATTGCCCGAAGACACTTTGCGAGCATTCCGCGGCGTTTACATTGAAACGGCGCAGAAGCTAAAAACACAGCAAGGCAAAAATGTTGAGGATAAGGATTCTGTACTTGAACAGCTTGATTTTGAGTTCGTTCTGTTTTCGTCGGCTATAATCGATTACGACTATATAATGTCATTGATTTCGAGATATACACAGCCGGATGTACCTAAGAAAGAGAAGATGAGCCGCGATCAGCTTATCAGCTTTTTAACCTCAAATTCCAACATAATGGAAGAACGCGAGGACATTATTGCTTATATCAACACGCTGGAAACAGGAAAAGGGTTGGATGAGAATGTGATAAAAGCCGGATATCTAAAATTCAAAGCAGAGAAATCGGCAAAAGAGATTGAATCGCTCGCAATCAAATATCGCATAGAGCCTGTGTCGTTGCAAGCCTTTGTTGACGAGATTATGGGACGTATGATTTTTTACGGCGAAAAACTTAATGACCTGCTGGAACCGTTGGGGCTTGGGTGGAGAGATCGGACGAATAAAGAGCTTGAATTGATGGATGATTTGATTCCACTGCTAAAAAAGCTTGCAGGCGGCCGAGTGATTGCTGGGTTGAATGCTTATGAGTAAGAACGTAAAAGCGACAACGGTGCTGCCCAAATACAGATTTCCGGAATTTTGCGATAACGATGAGTGGTTAATCACCATGTTTGGCGATTTATGTACCCTGTTAGAAAAGCGGGCTGGAACAAAAAAGTACACGCTAATGAGCGTTACCTCCGGTGTGGGGCTGATACCACAAACAGAGAAATTTGGCAGAGAAATAGCGGGAAGTGCTTATAAAAACTATATCGTAATCCATAGGGGGGATTTTGCTTATAACAAAAGCGCAACAAAGCTATTCCCGGAAGGCTATATAGCCATGCTTACTGATTATGATAAGGCTGCTTTGCCGAACAGCGTATTTACTTGTTTTCGTATTACCGATGAGCAGGTGTGTGCAAAGTTTATCGATTTCATGTTCCAATCGAATTATCATGGTTCTTGGTTACGAAGGTTTATTACAGTCGGCGGACGCGCGCATGGCTCGTTAAATATTGACGATAAGCACATATGGGAAATGCCGGTTGCTTTACCAGAGTTGCTAGAACAACAAAGAATCGCCGATTGCCTTACATCTCACGATGAGCTTGTTGCCGCCGAAAATAAAAAACTCGAGGCTCTTAAAACTCACAAGAAGGGCTTGATGCAGAAGCTATTCCCCGCCGAGGGCAAAACTGTGCCGGAATGGAGATTCCCGGAGTTCAAGGGTAGTGGGGAGTGGGAGAAAAAGTCTTTGGGAGAAGTCACCGTTAAAATCGGTAGCGGAAAAACTCCTAAAGGAGGTCGCGATGTTTATCAAAAAACCGGAATACCCCTTTTGCGTTCGCAAAACATTGCTAACAACAAAATTGAGTTATCAAATGTTGCATATATCTCCGAAACAACAGATAAAGAAATGGCAAGCAGTAGAGTAAAAGAGAAGGATATTCTGTTGAATATTACAGGAGCTTCTATTGGACGCAGTGCCGTTTATAAATACACAAATCAAGCGAATGTTAATCAACATGTCTGTATTATCAGAACTATTTCAGGACTCTGCGAATACTTTGTTCAACTAAATTTATCCTCGGCAAATGGGCAAAAACAAATTAATGACAATCAAGCAGGTGGTGGTCGTGAAGGAATAAGTTTCAATAAAATTGCAACGATTTCGTTTGCATTTCCTTCCGAAAGAGAGCAAGCTAGAATAGGAGATTTTTTTAGAAATATTGACAGCCTGATAACTGCGCAGACAGAAAAAATCGAAACCCTGAATCTTCACAAAAAGGGCTTAATGCAAGGGTTGTTCCCCTCTGCACATGAGGTAATCGAATGAGAGGCAACAAAACACACTCAAACTTAAAGAAGCTGGCGCAGTATATACGCGATGTTCTTGGCGAGCCTGAACCTAAGAAATGCTTTTTGGTATTCGCTCACAACGGGACGGGCAAAACAAGGCTTTCCAGCGCATATAAGGATTTGGTTAAGAAGATCGATAAGGCAACTGGCGAGAAAATTGAAGGCGCACTTTATTACAACGCCTTTACCGAAGACCTCTTTACATGGAATAACGACCTTGATGATGATACGGACAGGCAGTTGATGTTTAACAAATCTTCCAGTTTTTTTGGTGGTTTAGATGGTTTCGACATAGAAAGCCGCATCCGCAAACTCTTAGAGATATACGCAGACTTCGATTTCACGATTTATTATGGAGATGGGCATATCACCTTTTCGCGTATAATAACAAATGCAAAAGGAGAATCCGTAACGGAAGACAATATCAAGATTTCTCGCGGGGAAGAAAACATTTTCATCTGGTGCTTCTTCCTTGCCGTAGCGCAATTGGCGATAGAAGGTATTCCTGAGTATTCATGGGTGAAATACATCTATATTGATGACCCTATTTCGTCATTGGACGATAACAACGTCGTTGCTGTGGCTTGCCACCTCGCCCGTTTGCTCAAAGACAGCAGTATCAAAACAATCATTTCTACGCATCATGCTTTGTTTTTTAACGTAATGTATAACGAGTTAAGAAGGGACGAATCGGTAAAGCGTTTTCTGAGCAAGAATAATGAAACTGGAAAATATGTTACCCGCGATACAGGCGATACTCCGTTTTTTCATCACGTTGCTTTATTACAGCAGTTGAAAGAAGCGGCGGACTCTGGGAAACTATATACATACCACTTTAATGTCCTGAGAAATTTACTCGAAAAGACAGCGGCATTTCATGGTTTTGATAAGTTTTCAGACTGTATGAAGAAAGACCCCGCCGATTTGGACGGTGCTATACATACGCGAATGACCAATCTGTTAAGTCACGGTGGTTATTCAATATTCGAGCCTCTTGAAATGGTTGAGGATAATAAAAAGATATTCAAAGAAATCCTGAGTGGCTTTTTGGAAATTTACAAATTCAACAACGAATTATTTTAAAAGGAATAGAGAGATGACAATGAACGATACTCAGCAAAAGCAATTAGGCGCAACATTATGGAATATAGCGGATAAACTGCGCGGGGCAATGAACCCCGATGATTTCCGCGACTATATGCTCTCGTTCCTTTTTCTGCGCTATCTCTCTGATAATTACGAGGAAGCTGCAAAGAAGGAACTTGGTAATGACTACTTACAATGCGAAGAAGAAGTAAGAAAGATTTATAGCTCTGCTAACCGGGATGAAATGATATCTTTGGTAAAAGAACAAGTAGTAACTTACTTTAATAAGCAGCCATTAGATGTGATGGCAAAGCAGCTTATGGTTGACGATTCGCTTTCAATGCTGGAAAACAAGAACCTAACACCTCTTATGATATGGTACACAAATAATTTGGTTCATGTGACAACGTTTGAAAAACAAATGCGGCGCAAGGTTCATTTTGTGATTAAGCCAAATTATCTGTGGAGTAATATATACGAATTGTCTCGAGTTCAAAGCAAAGATTTGTTAAAAACTTTGCAGGCGGGTTTTAAGTATATCGAAAACGAATCCTTTGCCAGCGCGTTTCGCGGCTTATTCTCCGAGGTTAACCTTGATTCCGATAAGCTCGGAAAAGACTATGAGGCACGCAATACAATGCTTTGTTCTATTATAACCGAAATTGCCGAAGGACTCTCTGAGTTTTCTAATGAAAGCGACCTATTAGGG
>Ga0099364_10012001_pt1 | contig 11748 bp, 12 predicted proteins | sample TergutTh196P3_FD_73070 | JGI IMG/M metagenome (GOLD analysis project Ga0099364, IMG submission 73070) | Microcerotermes parvus P3 segment gut microbial communities from Pointe-Noire, Republic of the Congo - Th196 P3 | ecosystem: Host-associated > Arthropoda: Insects > Digestive system > Gut ...
GCTAACAGAATATCATGCAATATTTCCTTTGTCAAGCAATTTTTCGAGGTTTTTAGGTAGTAATATTTAATTTAGTAGATACATTATAAAATATAGCGCATAACAGGGATTATTGCTCTCTGCTATTTGTTATCTGTTATTTCTTATCTTCCTACCACTCTCTTGCTGTAAAGCCCTTGGGAACATTTATCATAACGGTGTCGCCGGTTTGCTCTATAACATAAAGACCTTTTTCCAGTGCATATTGACGTACGGGTTCTTCCATAATTGCACCAGCCAGAGCACCCTGATATTTACGCGTGTCTTTACGGCGGTCGGCCACTTTCCTCAGAATTTCCATTCGATGTATGTGCTCATCAACGGCTGCCCTTCTCGGCTTTGCCTTTACCTCTATAGCTATGGCTATGTCACCATTGCCCAGCAGTATATCTATTTCTGTAAAGCCGGCAGGATTATTAGGGTCTTTTATCTGCCAATTATGCAGATGTTCAGAGAACTCGAAGCCCAAATCGTTGAACTTTTCCATGATACTGGGAGCAACCAGATGTTCGGCCAATTCGCCGAAACGGTTTCCCAACTCGCCAATTCGGCGATCGGTTTCCTTCATCTGCTTCTCAAGTTTCCGGTTGGCTTCCTCCCTTTCCTCCTTATATTTCCGGTCAGCTTCCTCTCTCTCCTCCTTGTATTTCCGGTCAGCTTCCTCCTTTTCCTCCTTGTATTTCCGGTTGGCTTCCTCTCTCTCCTCCTTATATTTCCGGTCAGCTTCCTTCCTCTCCTCCCTGAGTACTCTTTCGGCTTCTTCCCTTTCTGCCTTTGCTTCCTGGAATTTCCTGTCCGATTCCTGGAATTTTTTGTCTGTCTCCTGGAACATTGCCCAGACTTTTTCAAAAGTTAATGCTTCTGTCATAGTTATATCCTCCATTACAAGATAATAAATAAAAATTAAAAGGTAAAGTGGACATAACTTATACCTTCTAACTTTTAACTTACATATATATGGCGCACAGACGCGTAGTGCTTTAGTGTTTTAGAAAAAATCGTAAAAATTTTGCGGATTTGACTATGAGAGAAGAGAAAACAGCAGGGAGCATGTAGCAGATAAGAGATGACTTGAATTCACACATACTTGCGTACGGCAGATTTTGAGTATAAGTTTTTCGCCTTATCTCAAGTTACATAAGAGCATATTGCACAAAGCTTTCGTCACCATAATGGGAAAAAGCGTATTTATTGAGCAACGTTATAAGATACTTGCGGGGTGTTTCCATGATCTTGAATGGTTTTTAATTGCGATTCTCGTCGTTGGGTAACTCCCTCTTGAATAAGAGAATCATACAGCTTTAAAAAATTCTGATGATCTTTATAAAATGATGATGTTTCAACCTTCTGGTAATCTTGCAGAACCTGATTAACGGTATTGGCTACATCGCTCATATAAAACTCCTTGTATGGACAAACATATTAAGTTTATTTTTGGTTACAAAATCTGCAACAAGTCGATGATATGCTCTCAACGATTCGGTCAGTATTGGATCCTTGCCAAAATCATCTATTTTTAATTTTAGTTCTTCCAAAATTTCAATATTTAATGGTCGTGAATGAGATTTCCATTTGCGATTATTGCTTAATGTATCAGCAATTTCTTCAGCTCTTTCTTCCTTTTTCTTCTGGGTTACTTCAGTACCATCTTTATGATGAGTCCATGTTTCAAATTTATATTTTACAAGCCATTTTTTTAGTAAATCAATCGTAAGTTCTTTTGCCTGCTCATAAGCCCGAAGCTCTGCCAAGTCAAAATCTTTCAAGATTATGAATTCCGCTTGTGTAAGAGTATTGTTTTGGGCTTTTTGGATAAGTTCATTTATTTTATCCAAGTACCCTAAGGCGGGTACCCATTTTCCTTCTTTATTTTGTATTTGTGGGTCTATTGGACCGAGAACACTTGAATAATCCATGAATATTTTGTTTCCGCTCATACAAAATATAGTACCGGCACTGAAAGCTCTATCGGGAACAATAAAATTTACCTCGGAATAATGATGGCGGATAATATTTACATGACGCTCCACAGCAGTAGCACTTCCGCCATTAGTAGTAAGTATGACAAAAAGTGTGTTGTGTGCCTTTTGCTGATTAAGCTGTTCTATAACTTGAAGGAAAGATCCTTCCATGCCATCAAAGATGGGGCCATAATAGGCTAAGACATCGGCTTTGAGGTGTGTTTCTAATTTTTTTAACTCTTGGTTGAGTAAAGATTTTATAGCATCGGTTATAGGGTATTCCATAGTGCCGGCGGTGAGACTTGAACTCACACATACTTGCGTACGGCAGATTTTGAGTCTGCTGCGTCTGCCATTCCGCCACGCCGGCAAATGCACCTCATCAAGGGGTGTAGATTTTGAATTTAGCATGCATTGGCGCTCGTTTCAAGCCAACTTTGCCCGAATATTTCCGTATAAGTTAAAACACCGCGGATACGTTCGGATTTTACAAGGCTTAGGCGATCCATTTTAATGTTGATTTTCCGGCAATCAAGAACAATGGGCTGTGAATGTTTAATTTCTCTGCCCAGGGTTATGTGTGCTTTGAAAGGCTTCAACTCAACGGGAAAGCCTCCTTCTTTCAGGCGGTTTATCAACTGCCCATGAATCAGGTTTAGAGTGGGAAGATTTGGGTCATTGGGATCAGCGCCGATCCACCAGAGTTCTTTGCCGCTATGGGTAAAACAGCCTGTGCGGCTAAATGCAATCTCGAAGGCGGGGTATTTCATTTCCTGAACAATCTGGTAAAGGGAATTAAGCCTTTCTTCTTCTGTCTCTCCCAGGAAAGCCAGGGTTAAATGTAAATTCTCATGCCTGGTAAAGCTGCCTTTATAGGACTGAACTTTTAGCTGTTCCTGCAATCTTTGGAGTTCAGTCTTTACTTCATTGCTGAGAAAAACTGCAATAAAAAGGCGCATGGTTATTCCGCCTTACTAGGCGCCAATGATTTTAACCAGCACACGCTTGCGGCGCTGGCCGTCGAATTCGCCATAGAAGATTTGCTCCCAGGGGCCGAAGTGCAGTTTTCCGTTGGTAACGGCGACTACAACTTCGCGTCCCATTATTTGTCTTTTTAAGTGGGCATCAGCATTCACTTCGCCTGTGTTGTGGTGGTAAAACGATACCGGCTCATGGGGGGCAAGTTTTTCTAGCCACACATCGAAATCGTGATGCAGGCCGGATTCATTATCATTAATAAAAACGCTGGCGGTTATATGCATGGCATTTACAAGGCACAAGCCTTCCTGTATTCCCGATTCTCTTAACAGGGCTTCAACTTCGCCGGTTATGTTGATAAACTCTCTCTGTTTTTTTGTGTTTATCCACAATTCTTTGGTGATGGACTTCATACCTCATTTTTACAAAAGAAGTTGTTTTGTTCAAGCATTGGACTTGTTCGCCCCATTTTGTACTTGTTCGATCTATGTTATGCTGTCCTTATGTCTTTTGTGAAAGTTGTTGTTGATGCCGGAAAACCCCTTCCGCTTGGGGCAACTCTTCGCGGCGAAGGCGTTAATTTTGCCGTTTTTTCAAGGCATGCAACATCCGTAACTCTTATCCTTTATGAATCCGCTGCGCAGGACAGCCCAAAAGTGGAAGTCCCGCTGAATAAAAGAGAAAACCGCACTGGTGATATTTGGCACTGTTTTATTCATGGCATTAAAGCCGGGGCCTGTTACCTGTATCGTGTTGACGGACCCTATATTCCCGAAAAGGGGCTGCGTTTTAATCATCACAAGGCTCTCATAGACCCATACGCAAAAGCCCTGACAGATTTAGGCGGATGGAATTTCAAAAAAAACACCGGCTTTGATCCTGATTCTAAAAGCAAGGATCTTTCTTACTCATATACCGACAATAGCGCATACCAGCCCCGCTGCATCATTATTAATAATGATGATTTTGACTGGCATGGGGACACACCGCTTAATTATCCCCTGCGTACCAGCGTTATCTACGAGACACATGTAAAAAGCCTGACTGCGCATAACAGTTCATCCGTAAGGTTTCCGGGAACATACAGAGGCGTCATCGAAAAGATTCCCTATCTTAAAGACCTGGGAATAACCGGTGTTGAGTTTCTTCCCATTCAGGAATTTAACGAAAATGAATTTCCGCGACGTAATCCGCGGAACGGCAAGATGTTGACTAACTATTGGGGTTATTCCACTGTGGCTTTTTTCGCTCCCAAGAGTTCATATTCTTCGAACCGGACTCCCGGAGGGCAGGTGAATGAATTCAAGGAAATGGTACGTGAGCTGCACAAGGCGGGAATTGAAGTGATCCTTGATATTGTATTGAATCATTCGGCGGAAGGCAATGAGCAGGGGCCGACTTTTTCGTTCCGCGGACTTGATAATCCGATATACTACATGCTTGATGAAAACAAGCGGTATTATAAAAACTATTCGGGCTGCGGTAATACGCTGAACTGCAACAATCCCATTGTGCGGACATTCATAATTGATTGTCTGCGTTACTGGGTAATGGAAATGCATGTTGATGGTTTTCGCTTCGACCTTGGCTCAATTCTGGGCAGGGATCAGAACGGCAGCCTGATGGAAAACCCCCCGACTCTGGAAAGAATTGCCGAAGATCCGATTTTAAGCGCGACAAAAATAATTGCCGAAGCGTGGGATGCGGGCGGGGCGTATCAGGTGGGCTGGTTTCCCGGGGGACGCTGGGCCGAATGGAACGATCGCTACCGTGATAATATCCGCAAATACTGGCGCGGCGATCCAATGGAAACCCGTTTTCTGGCAACAAGGCTTTCGGGCAGCTCCGATCTGTATTTAAGGGACGGCCGCAAGCCTTTCCATTCAATCAACTTTGTTGCAAGCCATGACGGTTTTACAATGATCGATCTGGTTTCGTATAACATAAAGCACAATGAAGACAACGGTGAAGAAAACCGCGATGGTAACGATAATAATCTGAGTTGTAATTACGGCTATGAAGGTCATTCACTGCTTCCTGATATAAAAATCAAAAGAGAACAGCATCTGAAAAATTTTTTTGCAACCCTGATGGTTTCCCTCGGCACCCCCATGATTCTTGGGGGTGATGAATTTGCACGCACCCAGATGGGCAACAATAATGCCTACTGTCAGGACAATGAAATATCATGGTATGACTGGTCTTTTCCGGAAAAAAACGCCGGTTTATACCGTTTTGTAAAGGAAATGATCGCTTTCCGGCTGCGGCACCCCGGCCTGATGCGTCCCGAATTTTATACAGGCAGGGACGGCAACTACAACGCCATTCCCGACATAAGCTGGTTTGATGAAAATGGCATTACCGTTGATTGGGAAGAAACCGGTTTTTGCCTTGCCATGCGTATTGAAGGCTGCAAAGCCGAGACCCTGGCCGACAGGGACGACAATGATTTTTACATTATGTTCAATGCAGGGGCGGAAAACCAGGCGTTTACCCTGGCGGAAGCGCCGGGCAAAAAGACATGGTTCTGTGCGGCAGATACCAGCAAAAAATCACCTAACGACATTCTTCCGGCCGGAGAAGAAAAATTGCTTTCTTCGCAGAAAACATATCCGGTAAAAGCCCGCAGTATGGCAATATTAATTTCAAAGGACGCCCGTTATGGATGAAAGCAGTTTTATTTTGGGAGTTGATCTTGATGGCGTGGTCGGAGACTTCTACGGCGCCATCAGGAAAATCGCGGCCGAGTGGCTGAATAAGCCCCTTGAATCGCTGACCTCCGAGGTTTCTTACGGCCTTGGAGAATGGGGTATCGCGGAGCTGGGCGGTTACGAACGCCTGCACCGGTTCGCCGTAACCCAGCGGAATATTTTCCGCGACATGGAGCCCATTGAACATGCCCCTGCTGTTTTGCGAAAAATTTCCAATCAGGGCATACGCATCAGAATTATCACGCATCGTCTGTTTCTTAAATATTCACACAGAGCTTCAATTACGCAAACAGTGGACTGGCTGGATAATTATGACATTCCGTATTGGGATATTTGTTTTATGAACGACAAGGGCGCAGTCGGCGCTCATGTTTATATTGATGATATGCCGGATAATGTTATAAGTCTTCGCAAACTGGGCTGTAAAACAATAGTGTTCAGTAATTCCACCAATCGAAACCTTAGCGGCCCGCGCGCCGACAACTGGTTTGAAGTTGAATCGCTGGTAATGGAAGCCAGGGAAGAATGGAAAACAGGGACGGCCGGTTTATTCGGAATGTAAAGCCGAAAAAGCCTTAATATGAAAGATATTCTCCTGCTTACAATCAATGCAAAATGGATTCACCCATCGCTTGCCCTGCGGCTGTTAAAAGCAAACCTCGGCTCACTTGAAGACCGCTGCGAAATTATCGAGCTTGCCCTGCGTCAAAGCATGGGAGAAAAAACCGCGCCCTTCATTGAATGCAGGGCGCGAATTCTCGGTATCTCGGTTTCAATCTGGAATCATATCGCAACAATTGAGCTGCTTGAAGAACTGGAAAAAGTGTGGGCTGCGCGGGCAGAGTCCGCTCCTGATTATAAAAAACCTGTTGTGATACTCGGAGGCCCGGAGGTTTCGCATCTGCCGCCGGAATCGGAGCTTTTTAAATTTGCCGATTATGTGATCTGCGGCGAAGGCGAGGCTGCGTTTCCAGTTCTCTGCACTCGAATTTTGGGAGAAGCGCAGCCGCAAAAGACCGAACGCCCGCAGTTCATTTCTGCTGCGCCGGTGAACCTTAGTGAAATAAAAAGCGGCTATCATCTGTATTCAGACGAAGACCTGGCTAAAAAACTGATCTATGTTGAATCAAGCCGCGGCTGTCCGTTCAACTGCGAGTTTTGTTTAAGCTCTGTGAAATCTGCCGAAGCCAGGGCAGTGCGCGAGTTCCCCCTGGAGCCATTTCTTGCCGAAATGGACGAGCTTGCCGGACGGGGAGCTCGGGTCTTTAAGTTTCTCGACCGCACTTTTAACTTTAACATTGACAGAGCACTAAGAATTATTGAATTTTTTCTTAAGAAAATCACAGAAAGTAAAACACCGCCCATTATGGCTCATTTTGAAATGGTTCCTTCACTTTTTCCCGGGGAATTACTGGAAGCCCTTACTCGTTTCCCTCCCAATACACTGCGTCTGGAAATCGGCATCCAAACCCTTAACCGGGAAACTGCCGCCCTTATCGGCAGGGTCTGCAATCCCGAAGAAGAGCTGGAAGTCCTTCACTTTCTCTGTGAAAAAACCAATGCCATCGTTCACGCCGACCTTATTGCCGGACTCCCCGGTGAAGACCTCGCTTCTTTTGGCGCCGGCTTCGACCGGCTTTGGGCTGCGCTTACGGCGTTCTATCCGCGTGTGGAAATCCAGACCGGTATCCTAAAGCTGCTTCCCGGTGTGCCCATTTCGCGCCACAGCGAAAAATTCGGCATGCATTTCAGCCCCGCTCCCCCCTACGAAGTTGTGGAAACAGCAAGTTTATCTGCCGGCGAGGTAAAACGCCTTAAAAATTTTGCACGCTTTTGGGAACTAATCGTTAACAGGGGAATGGCGGAATTAGAGGCAGGAAAGCCGGTTTTTTCCGGGTTTATGGCGCTCTCCGATGCGCTTTTATCCCATTTTGGCAGAAACTGGGGGATCGATAAAAATGATTTGAGGGATTTTCTTGAATATTATGATTCGTGGTGTTTTATTTTACATTGATTTATAAAAATAATTGTTTTATTAAGGCGGATAACATATTGTTTTAATTAGTAAAAAATAAATTTCCTGGAGCATCAAATTGAAAAATCTAAAACTCTGTCATTTTGGAATACTGGTTTTATTCATGTTACTTGCTTTAACAGCCTGTGATGATTTTTACAGTACTACTTATGGAACCGAACGGGATTACAATCCGGATAAAATTCATTTAACGGCAGATAACTTAAACGAGTGGCTCGATGCCGCAATCGGCCGCCCTAAATTGGCAAAAGTTCTTTCGGTAAAAATAAAAGAAATGGTTATTAGCGGAAAACTCAGCGAACAGGATATGCAAAAATTCCAGGAAGCCGGTGTTAAAATTGCTATTGAAGCGTCCGGTATTGGCACTATTTTTTTAAGCAATGTTGGCGATGTTATTAATGCCGCACAGGACGGCGAGCCGGAAGCTGTAATTACACTGATCACCGATATTCTTGAAGATTTTAAAAAAGCAGGCGGCCCTGATGCAGCCAGGGATCTTGCGGGTATAGTTTTGGCAGATCCTGAAAATTATTTTTCCAATGCAGGAAACGGAGATGTAAGTATGGTTGTGCTGGTGCTTACATTGTCTGTGATATGTGATATTTCAGAGATTGACACCGAAAACCTGACGCTTGAAGACTTAAATATGCAGAAAGATGAAGACGGCGTTATAACCGGTATTCAGGAAGAATTATTATCGCCTGAACTGGAAACGCTTATCTATTTTTTAAAGGGCGAGATCGATGATAATTCCCTGGCCGGCGGCATTTTAAATCTGCCGCCATCGCATTGAGCGGTTTACGGAATAATCAATGAAAAAAATATTACTTCTCATGATATTTTCCGGCGCAATGCTGGCTTTTGCTGATACAGAGATGCCGCGTTTTATAATTCCCACTGCCAAAAGCAATGGCATGGGCGGACACCATGTTGCTTATACCGATAATGTTTTTTCCCTGCTGGTTAACCCGGCGGCAATGATGAGGGTGAATGAAAGAAGTTTTTTTGCCCTGTCTTTTTCATTATTTAATCCTGAAAGTACATTTGAATTATTATCGCCGTTGATGAATGCAGCAGAGGGAGATGTAACACACCTTGGAGAGACAGCAGATGTTCTAAGCAGGCAAAAGGGAAAAATTGCCATGGGAATGGAAATGAGAGAATTCCCTCTTTCATTTTCCTGGGTTGCAGACGGTTTCGGGTTTGGGCTTTGGAACCGGGTTTTTATCAATATGAATATTATCGGTACACATGTTGAATTTAAAACCTACGGAGATGTACTTATGCCCTTTGGTTTTGCGTTAAGAATCCTAAACACACGAATGCATGATTTAGATGCAGGCATTACCTTAAAACCGTTTACCCGCGCTCTTTTTCATGAAAGAGTCAATATTACCGATATGCTGGATAATAACGATATTACAGATGATTTATCATTCCCGCTTGTTATCGGCGCGGGCTATGATATCGGCTTATTATACCGCTGGGATATCGGATTTTCAGCCGGCGTTACATTTAACGACATTATTACACGCGGCAATGTGGTAAATGATTTTATTGGCGGCAATGATGATGGTTATTATGTTCCATCTTCCATAAGCTGGGGAGTGGCTTATGATACCAAGCTGGGTAGATCCCGGACAAATACTTCGAACAGATTTTTATCCGAACTTGGTTTTACCCTTGTTTTTGACTGGCGGGATTTTGCCAACGCTTTTGATCGGGATAATTACTTAAAGCGTAATCCCGCGCTCGACATCAGCGCCGGCTTTCAGTTATCAGTTTTTGATATATTTAAAATCAGAATTGGCATGAGCGATTTGCTGCCCGCTTTTGGTTTTGGCATTGACATAGGCCCGATTGAATTCGACCTGGCTTACTATGGAATGGAATTCGGTCTTGAACCCGGCATTCTCTCCGTGGCCGCAGTAGATATGACTTTTGCAATCCGTCCCGGCGCCAAAAAACGAGATTGGCCCTGGACACAAAGATCCTTAATCGGCGTGTTCACCGGCGTTGAAGCAGTTAAAGACTGATATCTCCATCGCTCCAGTGCCACACCGGGACAGAAAGCTCCGATGAAAAAGGATTTGTCCGGTAAAAATCCGGCAGCCAATCGCTTCCGGTAACCAATTCCTGGCAGAACCCTTCTTCGATAGCGTATTCCCTTAGCCAGCCAAGAACAGTTTCATATTCACTTTTATGCAAATAGCCGGCGGGGATTTTTGTTTTTTCTCCGGCCCCAACGGGAGTGTACTGCGTCATAAGGGAGAGCAGGGCGCGGTCTTTTGCATTTTCGGCAAACCAGCGCAGCACAGAGCGGGTAGATTCAAGACGGCCGGGCAGAATTAAATGACGTATTATTATTTTTTCGCGATTGGCCGGGTTTTCACCATGACGCGTAACAACCATATCTATCATTTTAAGAATTGCAGCTGCGGCTGTCTGCGGATAATCGCCGGCATTGTAAAATTCATGCGCTATCGAGCTGTCCAGTGTTTTAAGATCGGGCAGGTAAATATCAATATGATCTTTCAAAAGTTCCAGCGTTTGGATGCTCTCGTATGCGGAAGAATTCCAAAGAACGGGAATTGTCAGCCCCGCGTCCTTTGCGGCAATTATCCCTCGGACAATGGCAGGAACCGCATGGCTGCCGGTAACGATATTGATGTTCTCTGCGCCGCTGTCCATAAGTTTAATGCAAATTTGCGCAAATTCTGCTGTAGTTACCGCCCTGCCCAACGGCGCTCCCCGTTCCCCCTGCGAAATCTGGTAATTCTGGCAAAAAGCGCAGCCTAAATTACACCCGCATATAAAGATCGTCCCTGAGCCGCCCTTCCCTGAAAGCGGCGGTTCTTCCCCGCGGTGCAGTACAGCCGAAGCGGCGCGCAGTTCAGCGCTTTCTTTACAGAAACCTTTTTCACCGGCAAGGCGGTCGACTCCGCATGAACGGGGGCAGAGCAGGCAATGTTTATAAAGACCGATCATGTGCTATAATAATAAGATGAAATTATTTTCACAAGGAGTTAATCGTGTACTTTGATCAATATTATTTAATACTGGTTGTTCCAACGCTGATATTTTCACTTTGGGCGCAGATAATGGTAAAGTCCACTTTTTCTAAATATTCAAAAATCACCTGTTCCCGGAAAATTACCGGCCAGGATGCGGCTGCCCTTTTAATGCGCACGAACAATATCAATGATGTACGCATTGAATCCGTCGGGGGTTCACTTACGGATCATTATGCCCCGCATGGGAAAACACTGCGCCTCTCCCAGCCTGTGTACAACAAAACCTCCATTGCAGCAGTCGGCGTTGCCGCCCACGAAGCCGGACATGCCATTCAGCACGCCCGCTCCTGGGGGCCGCTGGTTCTTCGCAGCACACTGGTGCCGGTTGCGAATATTGGTTCTTCCTTTGGCCCCTGGCTTGCCTTTGCGGGGATTTTTCTGTCTTATCCGATTCTTATCAACATAGGAATTCTTCTTTTCGGCGGGGCAGTACTTTTTTATTTAATTACCCTTCCGGTGGAATTCAATGCATCTGCAAGGGCTATGGCAATTTTACGGGACAACAATGTACTGAACAGCGAAGAACTAAAGGGAGTCAGAAAAGTTCTAACCGCCGCTGCAATGACTTATGTTGCTTCCGCCCTTACTGCGCTGATGAGTTTGTTCAGGCTTATATTATTATCGCGCAGACGAAGGTAATGCAAAGTAAGAAGGAGTATATTATAAAGAACATCAAGTTTTTTACAATTCTCGCTATTTTAGTTCTGACTCTGGCGTTTATTGGTTGTCCGGACGATGGCGGCGGGGGTGGCTCCGACGGTAGAACCATCGACAGCATAAGCATTACGATGCCGGACAAGGAGTTTTTCGTCATTGACGAAAATTTAGATGAGGAAGCCCTGAGACTCCTGCTTGAAGACTTCGTTATAACTGTCAATTACATTGATGATACGAATCAGGTTGTTGGCATTGAAAATTGTATTGTTACAGGTTTTGATCCTGAAAAAGAA
>Ga0099364_10012002_pt1 | contig 11747 bp, 8 predicted proteins | sample TergutTh196P3_FD_73070 | JGI IMG/M metagenome (GOLD analysis project Ga0099364, IMG submission 73070) | Microcerotermes parvus P3 segment gut microbial communities from Pointe-Noire, Republic of the Congo - Th196 P3 | ecosystem: Host-associated > Arthropoda: Insects > Digestive system > Gut ...
CCATCGCCTTAATGCGGCGGAGCAATTCTATGCCATCCATCTTGTAGAGTTTAATGTCAGATATAACAAGGTCTATCTTCACATCTTCTAATTTAATAAGATAAAGGGCATCCTCTGCCTTTTCAAGTGAAATTATGTTATATCCCGAACGTGAAAGTTTTTCCTGAAGCGTGAAACGCGTCATCCTTTCTGCATCAACAATAAGGATTGTTTGAACATCCTTCATTATCTATTGGGATCTTCCTTGTGGGTTTCTGAGCCTTTACCGCCAAGAATCAAGTGGCCCATTTTATCGCGCTTTGTTTCAAGGTAGTGTAAATTTTCACCCACTATGTCGGTCTCAATCGGTACGCGCCCCGTTATTTCAAGCCCATACCCCTCGATACCTATAACCTTTCTGGGATTGTTCGTCAAAAGTCTTATTTTATGAAGTCCTAAATCAACAAGGATTTGAGCGCCTATTCCATAATCGCGCAAGTCGTCGGGAAACCCAAGCGCAAGGTTTGCCTCAACCGTATCCATTCCGCCGTCCTGAAGATGATAAGCTTTAATCTTGTTTCCCAAACCTATGCCTCGCCCTTCCTGCCTCATGTACAGTACAACGCCTGCGCCTTCCTGTTCAATCATTTTCATGGCCATGTGAAGCTGTCTGCCGCAATCACAGCGCAGGGAACCCATAATATCGCCTGTAAGACATTCGGAGTGAACTCTGACAAGCACATTGTCTTTGCCCGAAACATTGCCTTTTACGAGCGCTACATTTGTCACATTATCGTATTTTGACTCATAAGCATATATGCTGAAATCGCCGTGTTCGGTAGGCAAATTGGCCGATGCCACCCGCTGCACAAGACGTTCGCTGCGCTGCCTGTATTTTATAAGGTCAGATACCGTCGCTACCTTGAGTCCGTGCTCTTTTGCAAATACATCAAGGTCGGGCCTGCGCGCCATAGCGCCGTCATCTTTCATAATTTCACAAATAACGCCTGCCGGTTTAAGACCTGCAAGTCTTGCAAGGTCTACCGCGCCTTCTGTATGGCCAACGCGAACAAGTACGCCGCCTTTTCGTGCAACAAGCGGGAAAATGTGTCCGGGACGTCTAAAATCATCAGGGCCGGATTTTTCGTCAATTATAGCTTCTACAGTACGAGCCCTGTCGTGCGCCGAAATTCCGGTCGTGGTTCCGTCAACGGCATCTACCGAAACGGTAAATGCCGTGCGATACTTGTCGGTATTTTCTTCAACCATAAGTTTAAGGTTGAGTCTTTCCGCTATTTCGCGGCTTATAGGAACGCAGACAAGTCCTCTGGCGTGCTTGACCATAAAATTTACAACTTCCGGAGTGCAAAATTCGGCTGCGATAACTATATCGCCCTCGTTTTCTCTGTCCTCATTATCAACAAGAATAATCATCTTGCCTTGACGTATATCTTCTATAATCTCAGGAATTGGTGAAGAATTCATGCTTTCTCCTTGATTTTACCATGTTGCTAAAAATTGTTTCATCATTTAGTTCAGAATGAACCGGACAGTGTGGCCGTCAACATCTTTTCGGACAAAATTTGACATCTCAATTTATTGTGTTTTATTGTCGTTTTTCATAAACCTGCGGCTCCATTTAAGGAACCGTATAGTCCGAAACAGACTAAAAAGTTGCTTTGGAAAACCAGAGAGATAGAGAGATGAAATAAGATGAGATAAATATTTTCCTCCCTGAATTAATCAGATAGAGCATTTTAATAAAAATGCTATTAGCATAACAAACAGAACAACTGTTTTTAAAACAGAATTTTTCTACAACTCTCGCGAGGGGTGGCGCAAAAAAGGCATTACCTTATAGGCCACTCTTTTATAGCGTTGTCAGGCATTATGTACGCCGGACGTATTATTTTGCCTTCCTGTCTTTGCTCCATTCTGTGGGCCGACCAACCGACTATTCTTGCCATTGCAAATATCGGCGTGAACAGGTTATCAGGAATTCCCAGCAAATTATAAAGCAACGCTGAATAAAAGTCAATGTTTGTGCATACCGGAGCGCCCTGTCTTTCGCTTAATATTTCCGTTCCGATTTTTTCAACCGTCGAAAAAAGATAAAAGTCATCGCTTCTTCCCTTTTGGCGCGAGTATTCCTCGGCGTACTTTTTTAGTATGACAGAACGCGGGTCAGATATAGTGTATACCGCATGACCAAAACCGTGCAGTTTTCCGGAAAGGTCGCCGGCCTCTTTGTCAAGAATTGATAATACATATTTTCTGATATCCGCCTCGGAGTCGGCTTTTTTAAGTTTCTTTTTCATGGCGCGTATCATTTCCATAACAGACTGGTCTGAGCCAAAATGCAGGTGACCACTGAGCGAAGATACTCCGGCATCCAATGCCATATATGTATTGGCGCCGCTTGATGCTACAGTGCGTACTACAAACGTAGAATTGCTTCCGCCGCCATGCTCGGCATGAAGAATGAGCAGTTTATCAAAAAGCATAGCATCCTGCGTGCTTGGCTTTTCTCCGTTTATCATATAGAGAAAATTCTCGGCAGTATACATGTTTTCATCCGGAACTACAATGAACAAATCGCCGCTGTTTTTAAATTTGGCAAAGTTGTAAGCAATCGTTATCATAGTCGGTAGTTTTGCTATAACGTTCAGGCATTGATTTATAACGTCTCCCAATTCAGAAGAATCGGCAGAGGCATCACATCTTCCCAAATGGGCTACGGCGCTGTGGAGAGCATAGATTTGGTTGTAGTTTTCCGCTTCTTGAACAAGTATGCTTCTTTCTGCCCTCGTGAGCTTTCTTCTTCTGCCGAGTTCTTTTCTAAGTTGTTCTACTTCGGCCTCATCGGGAAGTCTTCCGCTAAAAAGAAGAAAAATTATTTCTTCATAACCAAAACGTTTTTCATGTTCAAGACTGTTTATGATTTTTTCAACATCGTAATTGGCGTAGAACAATTTACCGGGAATTGGTTTTTTGACTCTTTTTCCGCCCTGTTCTACCATCTCATAGCCTACACAAGAGCCTTTCGCAGTTATACCCACTCTTACGCCGCTGCCATCGGCGTTGCGCAGTCCAAGTTTGATATTCTTTTTATCAATAATTTCCTGTGGTATGGTGTCATGTTTGAGCATTAATTCCTGTATTTTTTTAAGTATTTTTTCTCCCATATTTCCCTCACGCTTATAATTGCAGATTAAGTCAAAACTAATCTTACTTGTTTAAAATTCAAGCATAAACACAATACGATTGTTTTTTTTAAAACATCCCCCATTTTTTCCTTTTTTGCTTTTTAAAAACCGGTTTTCTTTCGATAAAGACGATATAGCGAAAAAGGTCTTATTATGTCTCACCGTTTTCCAAGGAGGGGGAAATGAAGCGCTTTACATACCTTTTTTTTATTTTATCGGCTCTGTTTCTGTTCACCGGCGCATCAAACTGGGAAAAGGGACGCCTTGCCTGGTGGACAAAGCATCTTGGGACACTTGAGGGACAAAAACAAAAAGCGGCAGATTTGGCCGATCCTGCTATTCTTGACGCCATAGACCGCGAAATTGACGGCGCAAAGCGTGCAATATCGCTTTTTTCAGGCGGCCGTAAAAATCCTGCTTCACCTCTTGAAGAACGAAAAAATTTCACTGAGGCTGAAATCCGCGCCGAAGCCGAAAAGGTTTGGCTGCCATCATCTTCGCTTGCCCTGATATCAGCCCTTAACTCAGGTCTTCCTTCAAAATTTAACGCCGACTTGAGAGAAGTCGTGCGCCTTTCTGTCTATTCAATGATTGACAAAAACTTTATAGGAGACAGGGACGGCCTTGCAGACAGCATCGTCAAGTCAGATATTACGCCCCAACAATGGAAGACGCTCGAAAATGAAATATCATTTGAGCTTCTGATGGATGCAGCGCCGCTTTACAAGAGACGGGCTATGGATCACATGATGAATTCGGCTAAAACCATACGTCAAAAACCCGTCAGTATCTCAGAAGTAAACGCTGCGTTGTTACAAGAATTTCACGATTTTTCAGGTAAACATAAGCCTTGGGATGCAATAACCCTTTCTGTTGTGCATCTTGAAAAATGTAAAACATGGCGTGAAATGAAAGAGCGTTTTGAAAGGGATTTTGCCGTATATGCTATGATACTTGCCAAAGACCCGAGCGGCAAAAAACTGCCGGTCAATACCCTGCGCAGTTATTACGGCAATCCGGGACTTATTGGAAATAAGTCGGATGATTTCATCGAAAAAATAAACGAGAAAAAAATACCAAATCCGGCCTCAATCTTGTCCACATACGAATTTGGCATAGGGCGGGGACGTGAACGCGCTTTTTTTGCGTCTGCTTTATTCTTACCTTACAAAAGCAAAAACGTATTCGTTGACCCGACGCTCAATTCAAGGTTGGCAAACGAATTTCACAGGGTAGGCGTTATTTTTTCTTCTTTGAGGGAGATGTCGGTTTTTGACAGCCGCCAGACTAAGATGCTCTCAGAGAAGTCCGCGGCAGACATTGATAAAAAATCTTCTGATTATGCGGCGCTCCTTGCTTCCTGCCGTTTCGATATAGGCGAGGCTTACAAAAATTATTCATCTCTTGCAAAAGAAAGCGTACGACAAGAAATAAGCGACGAGCATGGTATCAACCCGCGGGCTGCTTTTGAACTCGAAGAGACCTTGAGGACTCTTGACGATTATACATCGCTCATATCCACGTTTGATTACAGCTATGGCGCTTTCGAGAATTATAAAAGAGTCTATGAATTGACGTTAGATGAGGCAAGAAACGGCATAATCGGCGCTCCTGTAAAAAAAGTCATCGAAGATAAGAGCCTTATTCCAAGTACGGCCGATTTTGACGCCGCAAAGATAAAGTCGGAAAATTTCAACAGGAAGTTTTGCGCCGAAAAAATAAAAACATTGAGAAGCCGCATAGGCGCGCTCGCTAAAAGCCATAAAACTGCCGGTGTTGCAATAAAGGGCGCGCCGTCTGCCAATGAATTTGACGATGCAATAAACGCCGCTGAAAAAAGACCGTCAGTAGCTATAGGAACATGGACTATGACGGCGGATAATTTTGAATTGACGGACAAAAAAGCTGCGCTTGTAATCGAAAGAGCCGTCTCTGGAAGTATGTGGAGACAGTCTTCGAATGTTACGCTTGAAAACAACCACAAAGTAGCGCTTGAACAAATAAACCTCAATATAAACCTTCCCGCATTTTGGAACAGGGAGGAAAACGCGAGAATGCCGGGCAGCTTTAAAAATTTAGACGGTTCGGCGCGCATAATAGTTACAAGCATTCCCCTTGGTGAAAAGCCTCTCAATGAAGTATCATGGAAATGGGTAAGCCGCGGAGGCTCTGAGCCCGTACGGGGAAGATGGGGCAAGAGCGAAGAATTGGGAAATTATTTTCACTGCGTAGCCAGAAAGGGGAACGATTCTGTAAGGGAATGCTATGTGATTGAAAAAGACGGGCAACTAATCATAATAGAGGGTGAAACCAGCAGATCAAAGTATAATTTCTTTGCCGGCAAATTAGAGGCTATTTTTAAATCGGTAAGTATAAAAAATTAGTTCAACATTTCGGTTAATTTTTCCGCGCTGCTCCAGTTGCCCAGAATGGTTTCATGCTTTATGGATGATGTCACAAGGTTTATAAATTTTTCCCTCGCTATGGAACGTCCTCCCATGCTGCTCAAATGTTCCGTGTAAACCTGACAGTCAATGCAGTCGAAATCGAGCGATTGCAGCTTTGCAGAAAGTGTAATGAGCGCAGCTTTGGAGGCGTTCGGCATATCGGCAAACATGGATTCGCCGAAAAACATTTTCCCTATTGATACGCCGTAAAGTCCTCCGGCGAGAACGCCATTATGCCAGGTTTCAACGGAATGCGCAAAACCCATAACATGAAGTTCAATATAGGCTTCTTCCATTTCATCATTTATCCATGTGCCATCCTGATTTTTTCTTTGTCTGCGGCAGTTAGCTATAACATCCCTGAAAGCGGCATCGTATGTAATATTGAAAAATTTGCGGTCTATGACTTGTCTCATGCTTCTGGATATTTTTATTTCGCTTGGGTAAAGGACAAATCTTGGATCGGGCGACCACCAGAGTATGGGGCTTCCCTCTGAGAACCATGGAAATATCCCATGCCTGTATGCCGCAATCAACCGTTCGACGGACAAATCGCCGCCTACTGCCAGAACGCCGTTCGGTTCTGCCAATTCAACAGGCGGGAAAATTATCTCTTTCGGTAAATTGAATATCATTGCACTATTTTTACAATAACTTCATCGTTAAAAATATCGGCTACCGTGTTCCCTCCATGTTGGAGTTCTCCAAATAAAACCTGATCTATGAAGAAAGACTTTATTTTGTCTTGAATAACCCTGCCGATTTCTCTTGCCCCGAACTGCGGTGAGTAGCCTTTATCGGCAAGCCAGTTCAGGCATTCCTCTGTAAGTTCAAGCGTTATATTTTTTTCCGCTAATTGAACTTTAAACTCGTTTATGTATTTATTCACTATCTGTAAGATTATATCTTTATCAAGATTGCCGAAAGTTACAATGGCGTCCAAACGATTTCTAAACTCGGGCGTGAAAAAACCATCAACAGCCGATGTTATGGCATCCTGATTGATAATACGTTCGCCAAATCCCATTTGCTGTTTGCCGATTTCACGCGTACCGGCATTTGATGTCATTATAATAACCACATTGCGAAAATCGGCCTTTTTGCCTGTGTTATCAGTTAGAGTAGCATAATCCATGACCTGCAGCAATGTGTTGAATATATCCTGATGAGCCTTTTCTATTTCGTCTAAGAGCAATACCGCATGAGGTGTTTTCTGTATCGCCTCCGTAAGAAGGCCGCCTTCCTCATAGCCTACATATCCCGGAGGCGCCCCTACGAGTCTTGCCACAGTGTGTTTTTCCTGATACTCGCTCATATCAAAACGATGAAGCGTCACACCCATGTAAGCGGCAAGTTGTCTTGCAAGTTCTGTTTTACCGACTCCTGTAGGCCCTACAAAAAGAAAGGAGGCCACAGGTCTGTCGGGATTGCCGAAACCGGCTCTTCCGCGTTTTATGGCAGATGAAACCATGTTGACGGCCTGGCTCTGCCCGAAAATACGTTTCTCTATTTCTGAGGCCATATCTTTCAGCATCGAGTTCTCAGAAGCCGAAATGGTCTTTTCCGGTATGCGGGCTATTTTTGCTACAATACGCTCTACATCATGAGTATCTATGGTAAAAACCTCATCGCTTGAGGCGCTCTTCATGCGTACAGAGGCTCCGGCCTCATCTATCACATCAATGGCCTTGTCGGGCAAGTGTCTGTCGTTTATGTATTTTGCCGACAACTCAACCGTTGCGGCAAGGGCTTCATCCGTATATTTTACATTGTGAAAATCCTCATAACGTTCCTGCAGTCCTTTAAGTATTTCCAATGTCTCTTCTTTTGAAGGTTCGGGAACATCTATTTTTTGGAAACGTCGTGAAAGCGCTCTGTCTTTCTCAAAGTACTTTCTGTATTCTTCGTATGTCGTTGAACCTATACATTTTATGCGTCCGTTCGAAAGAAGGGGTTTCAGCATATTTGAGGCATCCATTGATCCGCCTGAGACGGCGCCTGCGCCTATAACCGTATGTATTTCGTCTATAAACAATATAGCTCTGTCCGTTTTTTCAAGTTCGGCTAAAACTTTTTTCATGCGGTCTTCAAAATCGCCCCTGAATCTGGTGCCCGCTATCATGGCGCCCATATCAAGCCTGTATATTTTAGCGTCTTTGAGGGGAGCCGGAACTTTATCTTCGGCTACGAGTTGGGCAATACCCTCTGTTATAGCTGTTTTACCTACGCCGGGTTCTCCTACATGTATCGGGTTATTCTTTGTTCTGCGGCATAGAACCAACTCAGTACGTTCCAGAATGTCTTCGCGCCCTATCAGCGGGTCAAGTTCTCCTCTGCGGGCTCTTTCTACAAGCTCGGTTGTATACGCATCAAGTATCTTGCTGTCTTGCCGTTCAGCCTGTTCAATCTCTTCGAGCTCTTCTATCCCAACGTCGGCATTGCCGTCGTGAGCTATCACATTCAGAAGCTCATATCGTGTTATTCCGTTGTCTTTCATAAAATAGGATGCAAAAGAATCTTCTTCTTCAAGTATCGACGCTAAGACATCCCCGATTTCAAGTTCGTTTTTTTGCGCATTTGAAATATGCCATATTGCTCTTTCCATAACGTTTCTGAAACCGATAGTTTGTAACGGCTCCCCTTCTTCGATTCTGGGCATATTTTTCGCAAAATATAACTCAAGGCGTTTGAGCAGTTCATCAGGCGCGCCGCCTGCGCTTTCAATTATTTGCTTACCCTCGCTGTTTTTGAGAGAAGAATAGAGTATATGCTCCGGGGTAAGGTATTCATGTCCCTGCGTCATCGCCTCATTAAAAGCGGACATCAGAACATTGTTCAGGTTTTCATTTATATCCACGAGCGGTTAAGCCTCCTCATAAGAACATTTTAGCGGGAACTGTCTCATCTTTGCCATTTGACGAACCTGCTCGGTTTTTGTAGCGGCTATATCAAGAGTATAAACTCCGCATACGCCCTTGCCTTTCTTGTGTACATCAAGCATTACCTTTTGGGCTTTTTCGGCAGTCATGTGAAAAACTTTTATAAGCACCTCTACGACAAAAACCGTAGTTGTATAGTGGTCATTGTGGAGGATGACCCTATACATCTTTGGCATCTCAACTTTGTCTTTAGAAATAAGCTGCGAATCAAAATCGTGTTTATCAAAATCAGCCGGCATTTACATTCTCCATTCGCGGTTTATAATACCTTGTTTATAAAAAAGTCAAGTATAAAAAAAATATCTCATTTGTGTTCCATTTCGAACTTTTTCATAAAATCCACCAACTTGATTACCCCCTCAACAGGCATTGCATTGTATATGCTGGCGCGCATGCCGCCCACGCTTCTGTGACCGGTAAGGTTGACCAAGCCTTGTTTCTCGGCTGATTTTATAAACTCAGAATTAAGCTCGTCCGAGCTCGTAAGGAAAGGTATATTCATGATCGAGCGGTCTTGTCTCGCAGCCGTTCCCTTAAACAAAGTTGACGAATCGATAAAATCATAAAGAAGAGCGGCCTTCTTTATGTTTCTTTCTTCCATTGCGGCAAGGCCTCCCTGTTCCTTTATCCAGTCAAAAACCAGCGCAGCCATGTATATACCATAGGTTGGAGGCGTATTGTACATCGAACGTTCTTTTATGTGAACCTTATAATCAAGCATTGCCGGAGTGATGCTCTGAGCATGGCCGGCAAGCTCATCACGGATAATCACAATGGTTACGCCGGCAGGGCCTACATTTTTTTGCGCGCCTGCAAATATGAGTCCGAACCTGCTTACATCTAACTGAGTCGATAATATTTCGGAAGACATATCGGCGATCAGAGGTACATTGCCGGTATCGGGAAATTCCACATAGCGCGTGCCTTCAATTGTGTTATTGGAACATATATAAAAGTAATCGGCATCAGCGCTGAATTTTGCAGGGTCGGCTTTGGGAATATAATTAAAGTTTTTGTCTTCGGACGAAGCAACAATGTTTACGGTTCCAAATTTTTCGGCAGCCCCCTTTGCCTTTTTGGTCCATGTGCCGGTATGTATCATGTCGCACTTTTTGCTTTTGCCGAAAAGGTTAAGCGGTACCATGTCAAACTGAAGGTGCGCTCCCCCCTGTAAAAAGAGTATATGGTAGTTCGAGGGAACATTGAGAAGGCTGCGCAAGCCCGCCTCCGCTTTATCAAAAATTTCCTGATATACCTTTGAGCGGTGGCTCATCTCCATTACCGACATTCCGCTGTTCTTGTATTCAAACAACTCGGATGCCGCCTTTTTAAGTACCGGTTCAGGCAATACCGCCGGCCCGGCTGAAAAATTATATACACGCGTCATAAGCGCTCCTTTTATAAATCATAAAAAATGTAACCGCAAATTGCGGCATCAAACTTTTTTACAAACTGCATTTATATGTTTTTAACAATTTGCTTGTCAAACTTTTTTCATTTTCTATAAAACATTTTTACTCCGTAAAGTTGAAATTACCGACCCAACCGTTCCATTGCCTCTTCAAACGAAATCCCGTTGAGGGATATGAGCTTCTGCCTGCTCTTTTCGCCTCTTACTATGTTGATTGATGACTTGGGAAGATCGAGAACTTTTGCAAAAAGCCTGATACATTCTTCGTTTGCCTTGCCGTTAGTCGGAGGTGACTGTAATTTTATGCGTACATGACCGTCTTCCACGCTTATAAGGCTTTTGGATGATTTGGGCGTCACCGTTATTTTTATAAGGGCTGTTTTTTTCATATAAGTTTTGCCTGTTTTTATCAATCTTCATCGGAATTGTGTGCGCCTCTTCTATTCGCAATTCATCATTTTTTTTCATTAAAATTTATCTTAAATTAATTTTCAATAAAAATTTAAAAATCCAATTTCTATGAATAACCGATTGAAAATATATTCATGATTTCACACTTGCATACACTACTCAGGTGTTATTAAACACGGGTTCTAAAATTAGCGTGTTGGAAAAAAGATGTGATTTAAGCAGTAAAGATTGTAATTAAGTAAGAGAAACTGTAAAACATCAACATTTGTAGTGACACTACAAGATATAACAAAAATTGTACATCACATTTAAATAAGCATGTAAAAAACACTTGACCTCAAAATGAATGTTATGACAATATTTTCAAGTTTACACTAAGATCTCAGGTATCAGCAGAAACTATTTAAAAATGAATAAACCAATTACCGTCACCCAGCCCTGCCTTCCTCCGTTGGAAGAATTTCTTCCTTATCTTCAACAGATATGGGAGAATAAGTACCTGACCAATAATGGCCCCTTGCATCAACAATTGGAAAAAGAACTGGCTGTGCTGAACATGAAGAATAAATATTAAAACATTTGAGATTATGGATTTCCATTACCCCCTGTTAATGGATGTAAAAAATAGAGAACAGATTACCCCAATCACAAGGAAAAAATACAAATTTTTCGCATCCTTAGCCTGCCTTGGTGATGCTTAAACGGAAACCCAGATTGTTTAATGCCCAGGTGACCGTTATAAAGGATGAATCCCGATCTTCCGCATCTAAAACCAACAATTAAACTTATATTAAACATAAATCTCATATTCCTTTTTTCCCTTAAATAAAACGATTAAAAATTTTATATCATCTTTGCCTGTAAACCTTGGGTCTGTTTTATACCTGCTAATCTGAGCTTTTGCTTCTTCTATTTTTTTGTTTTTTTCGGCTTCTGTTGTTTCTGTTTTTATGTATTTAATCTCAAAAATATATTCATATTTTATATCTTTTATGGCAGGATGTTTAATTAGATAAATATCCGTATAGCCTTCAGTGGTTTCGTCTTCTGATACAGGTAAGTACAATTTACTAATAAACAGAGTGGAAAGCAGCATTACTTTGATATATTTTTCATCAAAGTTTATAAGGTCTCTGTTAGAAAGCCGCATTAAAATATTTTCTACAAAAAAATCAAAGTATGATTTATAATCTCCGTCATAAGCCATTTTACTTATGGAATCAGAAAGTTTATCTTTATTGATTGTACCGGTTTCAAGATTTTGAATATAGTCAATGGCATATTCCCAGTAAAGCGTTCTTATGGAATAATTGGGGATTTTTAGCCAATTTCTGCCTCTTTGTACTCCGCCGTT
>Ga0099364_10012003_pt1 | contig 11747 bp, 12 predicted proteins | sample TergutTh196P3_FD_73070 | JGI IMG/M metagenome (GOLD analysis project Ga0099364, IMG submission 73070) | Microcerotermes parvus P3 segment gut microbial communities from Pointe-Noire, Republic of the Congo - Th196 P3 | ecosystem: Host-associated > Arthropoda: Insects > Digestive system > Gut ...
CTGGAAACTCTGGAAGCACATTTGGAGCTCGGCCTCGACCTCCTCGCGCAGACGCTTCACATCGCGCACCTTCTGCATGAATTCCTTGATCAGCGCGTCCTGTTTGTCCTTGAGGAGTTTATGGCCGCGCTTCGCCGTTACCACGCGCTTTTTGAGGCGTGACAGCTCCATTCTGTTGGGGTTTACGTTCAGAGCTTTCGCCACTTGAATACCCCCTTACGACGCCTTGGTTTCTTTCATTTTAAGCAGCGGCTGCAAATACTTTTCGATGTAGGCGTCCCTGATACGTTTCAGCTCCTTGACCGGGACGATTGTGAGCAGATCCCAGCCTAGATGGAGCGTTTCCTCCACCGTTCTGTTCTCGTACTCTCCCTGACGGACGTAGGTGTCCTCGAACATGTCCGCGAATTTTACGAATGCCTTGTCCTCCTCGCTCAGCGCGCCTTCTCCGAGGATAACCGCAAGCTCCTTCGCCTCCTTGCCCTGCGAGTACGCCGCGAAGAGCTGGTTCATCAGGTCGGCGTGATCCTCGCGGGTCTTGTCTTTGCCGATTCCCTTGTCCTTGAGGCGGGAGAGGGACGGCATGACGTCCACCGGCGGGTAGATGCCCTTGCGGTGCAGGCTGCGCCCGAGAATTATCTGCCCCTCTGTAATATAGCCTGTGAGGTCGGGAATCGGGTGGGTCTTGTCGTCCTCGGGCATCGTCAGTATCGGGAACTGGGTTATGGAGCCCGGTTTCCCGCGCATACGGCCGGCGCGCTCGTACATCGTCGCAAGGTCGGTGTACAGATAGCCCGGATATCCACGGCGTCCGGGGACCTCTTTGCGGGCCGCGGAAATTTCCCTAAGCGCCTCGCAGTAGTTCGTGAGGTCGGTCAATATTACGAGCACGTGCATGTCATGCTCGAAGGCGAGATATTCGGCGGTGGTCAGCGCAAGCCGCGGGGTTGCGATACGCTCGATGGCCGGGTCGTCGGCGAGGTTCACGAACAATACGGTACGTTCGAGAGCCCCTGTCTTGCGGAAGTCCTCCATGAAGAACGACGCTTCCTCAAACGTGATGCCCATAGCCGCGAAAACGACCGCGAACGGCGCGTGACCACTTATGACCCGCGCCTGGCGGGCTATCTGGGCCGCCATTCTGTTGTGCGGCATACCGCTGCCGGAGAATATGGGGAGCTTCTGTCCGCGCACCAGCGGGTTCATGCCGTCGATTGTCGATATTCCGGTCTGGATAAATTCCGACGGATAGTCTCGCGAGTAGGGGTTCATAGGGTTGCCGTTAACGTCGAGACTCGTCTCGGGAATGATGTCCGCGCCTCCGTCGATGGGAGCACCGCGCCCGTTGAATATGCGGCCGAGCATGCTTTTCGCCACCGGCAGCTTGAGCACGTCGCCCAGGAAACGCACCTTAGTCGTATCGGCGTCGATGCCGGCGCTGCCCTCATAGACCTGCACCAGCGCGCGGTCCTCGGTTATTTCAAGTACCCTTCCGCGCCTCAGCTCGCCGTTGGCAAGCCTTATCTCCGCAAGTTCGTCATATTTGACGTCCCGTATGCGCTCGACGACCAACAGAGGTCCCGAGAGGTTGGAAATGGTACTATACTCTTTAGGCAACATCTTCCTCACCTCCGGCTGCCGTAAGTTTGCTTAAATCATCTTTTATCGTGTCCTCCAGCTCGTCGAGCTTCCGAATGTCCGTCTCCTCGGTGTATCTCATGCGGGCTATGTCCTCGCGAACATGCATGTTTATCACCTCGCGGAGTAAAGCGCCGCGACTGAGCGCCTGCATCCCAAGCCTATGAAACGTCAGTATGTTACGCAGCATCTTCACCTGTTTGTCCATCGACGCGTAGGTGTCTATCTCGTGGAAGGAGTTCTGGTGCAGGAAGTCCTCGCGAAGTGATTTCGCCGTCTCCATCGTCATGCGCTCATCACGGGAGAGGGCGTCGATTCCCACCAAGCGGACTATCTCCTTGAGCTGGTCCTCCTCCTCCAACAGCGACATGGCTTGAATCCTCATGTCGTTCCACTCGCCGTCGTACTCGTTATCCCAATACTCGCCGAGCGTGTCGGTATAAAGAGAATAGCTGTTGAGCCAGTTGATGGCGGGGAAGTGGCGCTGATAAGCCAACTGCGCGTCAAGGCTCCAGAACACCTTTACCACGCGCAGGGTATTCTGAGTTACAGGTTCCGACAGGTCTCCGCCGGGAGGTGAAACAGCGCCGATTACCGACACCGCGCCCTCTCTGCCGTCGCGTCCAAGACAGATCGCGCGGCCGGCCCGCTCGTAGAAGGACGCGAGACGCGTACCCAAGTACGCCGGGTATCCTTCTTCGCCGGGCATTTCCTCAAGGCGTCCCGACATCTCACGGAGAGCCTCGGCCCATCGGCTCGTCGAGTCCGCCATGAGCGCGACCGAGTAGCCCATATCCCTGAAATACTCGGCTATCGTAATCCCCGTGTAAATTGACGCTTCGCGCGCCGCCACAGGCATGTTGGATGTGTTCGCGATGAGAACCGTGCGCTTCATCAGCGGCTGGCCGGAACGCGGGTCCTCAAGTTCGGGGAATTCGAGAAGCACGTCGGTCATCTCGTTTCCGCGCTCTCCACAGCCGATGTAGACCACTATCTCCGCGTCGGCCCACTTCGCGAGCTGGTGCTGTATGACCGTCTTGCCGGAGCCGAACGGCCCCGGAACGCAAGCCGTGCCGCCGCGCGCAATGGGGAAGAACATATCAACGACCCTCTGTCCCGTCGAGAGAGGAACTTCAGGCGGAATACGTTTCGATACGGGGCGCGGCGTGCGGACGGGCCATCGCGACAGCATCGCTATATCATGGTCCCTGCCGCGCGAGTCCGTCAGCACAACGACGGTCTCCTCCACAGTAAACGATCCGCTCTTGACGCTTTTCACCTTTCCGCTCATTCCCGGCGGCGCCATTATCCTGTGTTCGACCAGGACGGTTTCCTTGACCGTGCCAAGGATGTCGCCCGCTTCAACCTCGTCGCCCTCGGATACCTTAGGCACGAAGTCCCACTTCTTCTCGCGATCCAGCGCCGGCACCGCGATACCCCTTGTAATGTACGGGCTTTCAGCCACGTTTTCTATGCTTTGCAGGGGCCTTTGAATTCCATCGTAAAACTGTTCAATCAATCCGGGACCGAGCTCCACGCTCAAAGATTCGTTCGTGTCCACGACCTCCTCACCCGGCATAAGACCGGACGTCTCCTCGTAGACCTGAACCGACACAGTGTCGTCGCGAAGCTCGATTATCTCTCCCACCAAGCCGGCATGACCGACCCTTACAACGTCGAACATACTCGCGCCCAGCATCCCCTTTGCAATAACAAGAGGGCCGGAGATTTTAGCTATGGTACCTTTTATCACCTTATCAGTGGCCACTCACATCGCCTCCATTATTCCTTTCATTTCTCGCCGAATATATCCATACCTACCGCCCGCTCCGCGCTGGCGCGAATAGAGGCTACTCCCACACCCAGCGATCCGGCCTGATTGGGGATAGGGATCACGCTCAACGCCTCGTTTTCGTTTATCGCGTCAAGATCCTCCTTAAATTCGGAGTACAGCGACTCCTCCACAAAGAGGATCGCGTAATTGCCTGCGGCGAACTTAGACGCAATACCCGGCACGGAATTCCTGTTTTCCGAGCCGATGATGACGGTCTCCATCCCTATAGCCTGGAACGGCATGACGAGGTCGTAACTTCCCAAGGCCGCCATCGGACCCTCTCTTTTAGCAATAGCCACGCCGCATCATCCTCCTCACCTCGTCGCGGTCGGAGTTCGTGCCCTTGGAGACGAGTATCGTCCTGATGTTTCTGACCTCCATCTCCTTGCCCCACAGGTACGCAAGCACGTTCTCCGGCGCGTTCGGGCTGTACCTCGCGTTCAACAGAACCGACAAGCAGTAGTCGTCAAGCGTCCGTTCGAGGGTTACTATCAGTTTGTCAAAATCGCCTTCGTCGGATATGACGGAAATCGCGAGTCCCACGTCGGAGTACGACAGAACCCTTCCCCACCCATCGAATTGTTCCGTGACAAGCGGCGCTAAGGCTGATGGAGCGATTGAGCCCCCCTCGTGCAAAAATGTTACCGCGGCGGACGCGTCAAAACCGAAACGTTTTATCCTGAGCAGATTTCGTATGTTCTCGGAGTCCACCCTGGCTTTTACCCATTTGACCATACCGGGCTCGCCGACCGAAGAGATAAGCGACGCTATCGCCGCGAACATTCCTCCGTCGAGAACACGTTCGATTTCGACTATGTCGCGGCTCTGCTCCCATATTGACATACAGGCCGGTATAATCCTCGACAGACCGAAAGGCAGCAGCCCGTACTCCTCCGATTCGATTTTCGACGCGAGATCGTCAACATGGATTGAACCAAGGCGCGTCAGCAGGTCGTAACGCTTCTTTCCTCCCGATCGGGCTTTGAATACGCCCTTCAAAAGCACTTTTACGTTGTGAAAATCATACGGAACCCTGAAAACATCTATAAGCTCCCTGTCCGGCACGAACGTTACGAACTCGTCGAACGTCGCCGCCAGTTCGGCTTCAAGAGCCAAATCGTATCCGGCGTTCCCCTCGGTCATCCAACGCGAGTAATTCGTCTCGGCAATAACTTTCAGAGCCCCGTCGGAGCCGTCGGCGTCCAACATTCTCTGGAGCTGAGAGGCATCCAGCAACAGAGGCTCCATAGCGCGAATCCGCGCTACCGCGTAACCGTAAGCCTCGTTTCGCGACATCACCTCACCCCTCTCAACTAGAGAAGAGCCGGCGTACGACTTCGTTCTCCATCTTCTCGGATGCCGCCCTTATCAGCATCTCCCACGTACAATTCACAGCTATCCGCCCATTGCTCAGGACGAACCCGCCGGTGAAGTCGCCCTTGCGATCCGACAATTTTATACGAGTGCCGTTAGCCTTGTTGAACGCGTCAAGCCAAGCCGCGTCAAGATTTTTTTCTTTGCTTCCAAGTTCCAGTTCCTCGTCGCCGGTTTCGGACGCTTTTTTCAACAGGCGCTCGCAGAACTGGACATATTCTTTTTTGCCAAGGGCCGTCATACGCTCCAGGCCGCCCTCAAATACCTCTTTTATCAAACGGCGCTCGGCGTCAAGATGTATTTTTTTCACGTCAAGATTAGCCACTATTTCACGCCGCTTGAAAATCTCCGGCTGCTCGCGCTCGAAACGCTCCTTCGCGGAATCCTCAAGACGGCGGACCTCGGCCTCGGTCTCACGCTTTATTGTCTCCGCCTGTTCGCGGGAGCGCTCCAGGATTTTATCGGCCTCATCGCGCGCGTCGCGCTCAATCTTTGCAGTTATTTGTGCCAAAGACATGGTATTCCCCCCTGTCCGGCTATCCGACCTGAATACCGTTCAACATCAGGATGCTCATCAAGAGAGCGAACACCGCGTAAGTTTCGCACATGGCCGGAAGTATGATGCCCTTGCCAAATTCTTCCGGACGTTTCGATATGAGCAGTATTGACGCGGCCGAAGATTTGCCCTGCCAGATGGCGGAGTAAAACCCGGCAATGGCTATGGGCAAGCATGCGGCTCCTATGCCAAGCCCCTGCCACACGGAAACGCTGACGTCGGCGCCGCCGACCAGCCCCGCCTGATTCATTGCAATAAAGGCGACGAGCAGGCCGTAGATGCCTTGCGTTCCGGGAAGGGCCAGCAACGCAAGGCAGTACCCGAACTTCTTCGGGTCCTCGGTCATAACGCCGGCTGCCGCTTCATTGGCTATGCCAATACCCCAAGCGGAACCCGCCCCCGCAAAACCAACCGCAAGGGCCGCGCCAATAACCACGAGCGCCGGTCCCAACTGACTGACCATTGCTTCAATAATAATTTCCATGAACACACTACCTCCTTGATGATATATGTTTAACTTTTAATCTTTCAGTTCCACGAACTGCGTCGAGATTGAAAGCGGTGAGAACTCCTCGCCCGCCGCGTCGTAAAACTTGCTGAAAAACTCCACGTAGACGAGCCTGAGCGGATGGACAAAGGCTCCGAGTAGATTCACCGCGATGCTGAACACATGCCCAAGCACGAATATCAGAATCGCAAATACGATCCCGAACCCACCCATACTTGGAGCGACAAGATTTGCCAGCATATTTATAACCATCCCCACAGCGGCGGAACCCAGCCCCAGCGCCAGCAGCCTGCTATAACTCAGAAGATCGCCGAGATAACTGGTTACGTTGTACAGGCTCAAAACTCCCGAGAAAATCTTCGCTATGATATTCTCCTTGGCGCGCCCCTGGGTCACCAGCAGGACAACAGCTCCAACCGCCGCGATAAATCCGCTGACGTTGGTTGGGAGCGGTATCGCTCCCGCCGAGGAAAGTCCGACCAAGACTAGACCGCACAGAAATACTATCCAGCCTCCCTGATCCGCAAACGCCGCAAGTTTGTCTCCTTTTCGCAGATTCTCCCGGAGAGCAATCGCAAGTCCCAGGATTATATGTACAAAACCAAACGCTAGGGATACTCCGAGCATCGTCATCGGGTCGCCCATCGGGTCCAGAATCTGGAATTTACTCAGCGGCTCCAGGAAACCGAGGAACGGAAACGCCGTAATGCTGTCACTAAACCACGAGAACGTCAAAATCCCGAATATTAGGGCGCAAACGTTGCCGATTATCAGGATTTGCAGGAATTTACGCAGCGTTCCGGTGATCTTCTTTTTCATTATCAGGGCTGTGAGAAGCGACGCAATTAAGAGTCCATAACCAGCGTCGCCGAAGCATATCCCGAAGAACGCGTAGAAGAACGGAGCCACCACCAACGTGGGATCGAAACCGCCGTATGTCGGCGCTCCGTACATACTGATCAGAGGTTCAACGGGAACCGCGAGTTTCTTGTTCGAGAGAACGGTAGGCGGAGTTTCGCCCTCATTGGGCTCCACCACGGATATGTCCGAGAGAGCCGCGAACCGGGACAGGATATTATTCAGATTGGGCAGTCGGACGTCGGGAATCCAGAACTCGGAGATGATGACCTGAGCGGTCTGTTCACCGTCAATGAGAGCTTCTATCCTGTTACGCTGTATCCCCCAATGATCGGAACAGTGCTCGCATCTCTTGTAAGCCGCGTTCGCGATATCTTTTATCTCCTTCGTCACATCCGTTTCGTCCGCTTTAAGCCCAGCCAGTTCGGTCTCAAGAGCTTTCAACTCGCCCTCCGCGGTACCCGATATATTAGCCGGTACCTCTACGCGCGACGTTTGAAATTCCGATACCGCGGCGTTATATTTTTCCGCCTCGGCGCGGGCGTATACGACGGATATAACTCTGTTCGCGTTTGGATCTTCATTGGGCGCGACGAAAATTTCCGCGTCATCCCCCAGCGACGCGCGGAAACTCGACAACAAGCCGTCCGTCACTGCTGCCGGAACCTGCAAAATACTGCCCTGGACCGTCCCCGTTCCCTTTGTGAAGAAATCGAGGGAGTAGGGTATTCCTGAGATCGGAGTAAGCGCCGAGATTAGTCCTGTGACGCGCGAAACGCCCGATTTTGCTTCGGAGAGGCGTTTTTCGAGCGAACGGACTGTTTCAGCCGTGCGGAGCATTTCGTCACGCGACGCCAGTTCCTCAAGTTCAGAAGATGAGAATAAGGGAGCGTTTCCAAACGCTTTCGCCATGCCGCCGCCCTTTTCCGTCGCGTACGGATCGAGAAAACGCATAACGAAGCGAACCTCGCCCAACAAATCATCTATTTGCCGGGCTTGCGCCTTGAGAGTATCCGCGTCGCTCTCGCCTGCTTTTTCGTGACCGGGTATCACCTGGCAGCATCCCAGTTTCTGTATTTGGGCGAATATCTCATCTGCCACGGATTTATGCGATAGTACCCGTATTTTTTGAATAGTTTCAATTGCCATAAGTGGACATCACCTCTTTTACAAGCCAGTCGGCGACTTCTACGGTACGGGGTTTTCCATCGCTGTAAAACTTTTCCGTTTCTTCCCTGCCCGCATCCACTATTTTTACAGCGGAAGCCTCCGCCTCGCCTTCCGCGCGGCGGACTTCGTCACGGAAATATCTGTGTGATTTCTGCCGGGCCTCCTTTATTGCCTGTTCTCCGGCCGTACGGGCTGACGCGACCAATCTTGCGCCTTCAGCTTTAGCCTGTGTCACTACCTCACGCGCCGAGGCTTCACGAGCCCTTACTTCATCCGCTAAAGTTTCAGACAACACTGCCACCTCCTTTCAAAAAACAAACAATGACAACTTAACTTACGAAACATTTTTAATTCTACCTTATTATAAAATAAAAAGATACGCACATTTATGTAAATATTTTACTAAATGAGTTTGATGCCGCGCCCAAGCTGATAATAACAGTTTCCTTAATTTCTTTTCGTTATTTTTATTATTGTTTTTATTTGAAAATATTGTTTTGAGATGTATCATACTGGTAAGTAGATTTTAGGAGGAATATTCATGCTGCCGAGGCGAAAGCAAAGCGAGAAAATGGAATTTATTGGGGGACAACCCAAAAATTTGTCCATCGTACGCTGCATTCGGGATCACGGTTATATAGGCGTAATGTTCAATCAGGAGGATTTCATGGACGCCGTGGTATGGTCGGCCAATGCAGTATACGAGTACGGCAGTTTTTTCGAATCGTACAAACTCGAACAGATAGTTATTCCCATCGAGGAATTTCCGTTCGAGAAGCAGGATCTTGAGAACGCCCACATGATAATGATCGTCTATTACAACATGAAGGAAAACTTCGTGCTGGTCGAGAAGATAAAACAGAGCCTGTACACGATGGCGAGGTTTCAGAAGATTGAGGATAACGACATAGAGCTGATGAAAAAGATAAGCGAGCGCATGACCGAGGCCAAAAGACGCAGCGAGCATGACTTCAATTTCCACGATATGCAGGGACTCCCAGGCGCGGAGAAAAAAATTAATTATTACTCAAGCCGCGTGACGGAACAGATAGAAAAATACATGGAGCAGTGCATTAAGGCAACCGGGATATAATTCTCCCTCGCGCTTCGCCGTAGTATTTATTCAACACGGGCAGCGCAGGTAAACGGCTTTTACTTCGGATGGATCGGCCGGGGAAACTGACGCGGCGGCCATGAGAACGCCTCTTGGAACGCTTGGCGGCGGTATAACGCGCAAATGTTTTTTTTCAAGTTCCATACCTGAAATGCTGCCTGTAATAATAACTCTGTCTGAGTCCTCACGGGATACTATGCAACCTGATAAATCTTCCGTCCTGATATGCGAGGGCTCCATCAAAATATCGCCGCATACGCTGTACATCGCGGCGTAAAGTGAATCACGGCCCGCCGGTATGACCGGCGCAACGAACGAAGAAGCGTCACAGGCAGCCAACGCCTCCATCAGCGGCAGAGCCATCGCCCTCAGGGTCGATACGCCTGAAACAAGCGCGCCGACGCTCTCCGCGAGAGCGGCGGCATAAGACAATCCCACCCTTATCCCAGTGAAATAACCGGGACCGGCTGTTACGGCGATGTGCCCGACGTCCCTTACAGTAAGACCGAACATCAGTAAAAAATCACGCACGGCTCCGGGCAGCACCTCCGATTGCCCGGTACCGACGTCTATCGACAGCTCGCCGATAAAATTTTCCCCCTCGGCCGCGCCCAGGTTTATTCTCCTGAGAGCGCAGTCAATCACCAGCGTCAGCACGCTCCCCCAAACCTTCCCGTGACTATCAGATCCAATATAGCCTCGTATGCTCTCGACATGCGCCGGGAGGCGTCGTCCCTGCATGACGACAACATGAACGAACGGCTGTCGCTCCCGTCATCCGGCGACACTATATCTATGTTCCATCTGTCGCCCGGCGGCGTCCACCTCTCCCCCCATTCGACTATGAGGAGCGCCGCGCGGGGTCCTGAAAGATACTCCGTGAACTGAAGGTCCGTATCCGAACCGGGCGGCACGGAGCCGAATCTGTAGAGGTCGGCGTGCACCAGGTCGAAATCGCGGTTTGGAATTTGATGCAGTGATTCTGTCACGAACGTCGGGCTTTTTACGCCGGAGACGCCCAGAGCCCTGCCCATGCCCTGCGTGAAAGTCGTCTTTCCCGCTCCAAGCTCGCCGGACAATATTATGACCAGCCCGCCCCTCGTTTCTCCGGCAAGCGCCTCCGCCAACGCCGCGGTATCGTCCTCACTCCGGCAGATCACGGCGGGAAACCCGACGATCAGATCAGCCTCGCGCTCAATATCGCCTGTCATTATTCGTCCCGTTTTTTGCGGCCCGAGACAAAATTCATCGCGACACATGCCAAAGCCACTCCCACGAACATCATAACCATTGGCCTAATGTCCGTTTCGGGATTTTTAGCCTTCGTCACCACGATGACAGCGCCCGCCATCGCAAGGCTGATCATGGTCATGCGGAAACCTCGCCTCTTGGGGACGTATTCCGTCGTCCGGCGCCTCTCTCTCTTTCGCTTTAAATAATACATCTCACACCGTCCGCTATCTCCCTTGCAAGCAATCCGTTCGGTTTACCTCTGCTCATGAGAGAACCCGAAGCGCCATGAACGAGCGCGGCAAGGGTTGCGGCGTCCAAAGGCGGCATACCCGACGCGAGAAACGCCCCTATAAGGCCGGACAAAACGTCGCCCGATCCCGGAACGGCGAGCTCCGGGCCGCCCTCCAGCATTACGCGCGTTTCATGCCCGTCCGAGGCCAGCGTGTGATATCCCTTGAGTATGACCGTGCCGAATTTCCCAGCGAGCCTCGAACAGGCATCAAGTCTTTTTGAATTCACCTCGGCGGGTGACATCCCCAGTATATGTGCCGCCTCTCCCGCGTGAGGCGTCGCAACAACGTCGTTCCTCTTGGGTCCGTAGGCAAATCGCAGCGCGTCGGCGTCAATATTTACCGGTTTGTGAAACTCTTCGTAAATGAACTTCGACGCTCGCTCGGCATCCGCGCTTCTGCCCAGTCCGGGCCCCAGCACGACCGCGTCGGACTTCTCGAAATGAGGCCGGATCGTTTCTCCGAACCCCTCAAAAGACATATGCCCGCCCCTCTCCGGCAGCGGTACGAAAATCGCCTCCGGTACTATAGACGCCGCGCCCGCCACAAGACTTTCAGGCAGGGCGAGTGTGACAAATCCGCACCCGGCGCGCAGAGCGGACAGGGCTGCCAGTACCGGAGCGCCGCGATAAGGCGACGATCCGGCTATTATTAAAAGCGATCCGCGTGAACCCTTATGTATCGCCGGGGTTATTTTCGGAAACATGTCGGAAATGTCAGACGCCGCCCATCCTGTCAAGGTGGGCGGCGTTTTCATTACATCGCCGGGGGCAGCGCCTATTCCTGTCAATACTACCTCTCCGCTGTAATACGAGCCCGGAGCAACCACGAGCCCCGGCTTCGGAACGAGAAAAGTTACGGTGAGCTCCGCCTTGAACGCGGCCTCCGCCGCCTCTCCGGTGTCGGCGTCGACCCCGCTCGGTATGTCCAATGCGGCTATGTGAGGATGAGAGGACGAAAGTTTTATCAATCTATTAGCCTCGCCTCTCGGCGCGCCTCGTGACCCCGTGCCAAGGATGGCGTCCACCACGACATCCGCGCTGTGTACAAGAGAAATTATCTCATCGTCTTTCATTTTATCGGAAGTGATTATTTTTATTCCGGAATTTTTCGCCGCTTTCGCCGCGAACGCCGCTTCGTTCTTGTATTCCTCAATGCCGCGCGTGGCCAGA
>Ga0099364_10012004_pt1 | contig 11744 bp, 8 predicted proteins | sample TergutTh196P3_FD_73070 | JGI IMG/M metagenome (GOLD analysis project Ga0099364, IMG submission 73070) | Microcerotermes parvus P3 segment gut microbial communities from Pointe-Noire, Republic of the Congo - Th196 P3 | ecosystem: Host-associated > Arthropoda: Insects > Digestive system > Gut ...
GCCGTCCGGTCGATCCTGTCACGCAAACCACCCAAGCCGGACGCGGCGGCGGCGTTCCACCGGGGATTGGCCGCCGCGGTGGCGGACACCTGCGCCGTATTGAGAGATAAGACCGGCATAAACCACGCCGCGCTGTCCGGCGGAGTCTGGCAGAACGCGATTCTGCTGGAACTTACCCACGGAGAACTCCGCAAACGAGGCTTCGCAGTCCTGACCCACCGCGCCATCCCTCCAAACGACGAGGGCGTGTCGGCAGGTCAAGCCGTGGTGGCGGCACATCGCTTTCGTGTGCGACAAAAAATAAAAGAGGAAATAAGAGAAGAAACGTCATGAAAAGAAAAGTTAAAATCGGCAGCCGCGACAGCGTGCTGGCCGTTAAGCAGGCGGAACTAGTCATCGGCGCCATCGCGCGTTCGCATCCCGAACTCGACATAGAGCTTGTGACGATGAAGACGACCGGCGACCTGAACCTCAGCCCCTTCGACGAAATTAACAAAATTAACAAAAATCCTTTTGGAGTGAAGGGATTGTTCGTCAAAGAGCTGGAACGCGCCCTGTTGGAGGGGCAGATCGACCTTGCCGTACACAGCCTGAAGGACATGCCTATGAAATGGAATCAACCGAAACCCCTCCTGCCCATACTGGCGTTTTCCAGGCGCGGTGACCCGCGCGATGCCCTTGTGTCGCCGCTTGGACATGCCAATGAAGGAGGCATCGGATGTTCTTCGGCGCGCCGGCGCGTGCAGTTGGAAAGGCTCATCCCTGGGTGTTCCGTGCTCCCGATCCGGGGGAACGTCCTGACGCGTCTGAAAAAACTGGACGAAGGAAACGGCGGCTATTCCTCGCTCGTCCTCGCGGCGGCGGGTTTGATAAGACTGGGGCTTGAATCCCGTATACACAAGGTTTTCAGCCCTGACGAAATCGTCCCCGCCGCCGGACAAGGAATCCTGGCCTGCCAGGGCCGCCAGGGTCGCGGACCCTGGACCCATTATAAAAACAGTGTTGAGTACGGTTTTCTTGATTCCATTAACGATCCCGACTCCGAGGACTGCGCGAGGTGCGAGACGGCTTTCGTCGAACGGCTGGGCGGCGGCTGCGCTTTGCCTGTGGCGGCATACGCGGAAGTATGCGGGACGGAACTCCGTCTCATCGGGTTTTACGCCGACGAGGTCCGTGGAATATACCGGAAAGGACGCCTCTCCGGGGATCGCAAAGACGCGATAAAGCTGGGCGAGACGCTTGCGGAACGCCTAGAGGCTGAAGATGTAGGTACGCGCAGCGTAAAGGGTCCAGGGTCCGTGACCCTGGTAGGGGCGGGGCCGGGCGATCCGGGGCTGCTGACTCTCAAGGGGCGGAGCGTTCTGGAGGAGGCCGACGTCGTCGTATATGATCGTTTGGTGGGGGAGGACGTCCTGAACTACGCCTCTCCCGATGCTGAACTAATTGACGCGGGCAAAAGAGGGGGACGTCATCCCGTACCTCAAAACGAAATAGAAAAAATTTTGATAGAGAAAGCCGGAGAGGGAAAGAAAGTCGTAAGGCTGAAAGGCGGCGACCCGTTCCTGTTCGGGCGGGGCGGGGAGGAGATGGCCGTCCTCGCGAAAGAAGGCATAGCCTGCGAGGCAGTGCCGGGCGTTACCTCCGCAACAGCCGTTCCCGCGTACGCCGGTATTTCCGTCACTCACCGCGATTATTCCTCGTCGGTGCACGTCGTCGCCGCCCATAAACGGGAGGGTGCGCGTATCGACTACGAGACCCTGGCGCGCCTGGAAGGTACGCTCGTCTTTCTGATGGGGGCGTCAAGGCTTGCGGAGATCAGCGAACGCCTGACCGCCGCCGGCATGGACGCCAATACGCCCGCCGCAGTCATAGAAAACGGGACAACTTCGCGCCAAAGGCAGGTTATCGATACCCTGGGCAGCTTATCGAAACGCGCGGAGGCTTTGGCCATTAAATCTCCCGCCGTCATAGTAGTCGGGCAAGTCGCGGCCCTGGGCGAAGTAAACAATTACGTGTACCGGCCTCTGACCGGCAAGCGCGTGATTGTGCCAGTCGTAACCCAAAAAGAGAGAGGAAAAGAAAGCGGGAGGTTTGCCGCCTTGCTGCGGTCGCGCGGCGCGGAGGCGATAGAAATTCCTGTTTCGCGTATCGAGGCGATAAACGCGCCTTTGCCGCCGTTGGGCGGTTATTCGTGGATAGTATTCACCAGCGCCGCGGGCGTGGAAAAATTTTTTGAGCGGCTGCGAGCGGATCGCCGGGATATCCGGGAAATCGGCGGCGCTAAAATCGCCGCGATAGGGCCGGCTACTCGTGACGCGATAGAGTCCCGCAGCCTGAAAACAGACCTCGTTCCGCCCGTTTATGACGGAACGGCGCTTGGGGAGGCGCTTTGTTCCGCGGCCGAAGGGCGTATACTGCTGCTCCGCGCGGAGGACGGCGCGCCGGAACTTGCGCAAATTTTAAATAAAAAGGGGCTAAGTTTTGACGAGGTTCCCGTTTATCGAACAATTCCGCTTAAAGCCGGCGCGGTGGAGTTTGAAGGAATTGACGCCGCTGCCTTTACCTGCGCGTCGTCGGTTCGGTATTTCGCGCAGCTTCGCCCCGGCGCGCGAATCAGGGCCGCCTGTATCGGAGAGCGTACGGCAAAGGCCGCCCGCGAGGCAGGGTACGAAATTTATATGGCTGCAAAGGCAACTTTTGAGGATTTGGCCGATGCCGTCGAGGAGGCTGCAAAACCGTGTTAAAAATGTTAAAAATGTTGAAAAGGCCCAGAAGGCTGCGGCGCACGGACGCGATACGCGCGATGGTGCGCGAGACGCGGCTTTGCCCGTCCATGCTGGTGTACCCGATTTTTGTCAGAGAAGGGCGCAATATAATCGAGGATATTAACGCCATGCCGGGTCAGAAGCGCTACAGCCCCGACGAGCTGCCTAGGATTCTTGAACGCGCCGCGGAGGCCGGCGTCAACAACGTGCTGCTCTTCGGCATACCGGAACACAAGGACGAAGCCGGCAGCGGAGCATACGCGGATAACGGCGTGATACAGCAGGCTTTGCGGGAAGGCAAAAAGCATTTTCCCCAGATGCTTTTCATCGCCGATGTCTGTATGTGCGAGTACACGTCGCACGGACACTGCGGCGTGCTGAAAGGTGAAGAGGGGCGGTCTGCGGCTGTTCAGTCCGCGACTGTGGATAACGATCCCACGGTTGAGCTTCTGGCCCGCACTGCCGTTTCTCAGGCGCGGGCCGGGGCGGACGTCGTGGCCCCATCCGACATGATGGACGGGCGGGTGGGAGCGATACGCGCGGCGCTTGACGCGGCTGGTTTGGAGGATACCGCTGTTTTGTCTTACGCTGTGAAATATGCCTCGGCGTTCTACGGGCCGTTCCGTGAGGCTGCCGGTTCCGCGCCGGCGTTCGGCGACCGTAAAAGCTACCAGATGGATCCGCGCAACAGCCGCGAGGCCATGAGGGAGCTGGCGCTCGATCTGGAGGAGGGCGCGGACATGGTGATGGTGAAGCCCGGCCTGCCTTACCTGGACGTACTTAAAGCGGTCAAGGAAGCAAGCCCTGTGCCGGTCGGGGCCTATTGCGTAAGCGGCGAGTACTCCATGATCAAGGCGGCGGCCATGAAGGGCTGGATAGACGAGGAACGCGCCGTGTGCGAAGCCGCGACGTGCCTTGTCCGCGCCGGGGCGGACATCCTCATCACCTACCACGCGCCCGAGCTGGCGGGTTGGATTCGGGAGGGAAAGCTGTAGGGAAAATCTCACGATGATTTCATTATGACATACTTGTATAAATTTAGATGACACTACGTACTAGTATCTTGACAAAACTGTCGTCAGGTTATATCACAGACACGGAGGTGGCAGCCCTGACAGGACGGCAAACGCCATGTCTTTAATTTTATCCAACGAACGCGTCGGCAAAGATTTTTATCTCATGAAAGCCGTAAAACCGGAACGGACTGGCGCGGCCCGCATGGGGCAGTTTTACATGCTGCGCGCATGGGGGAGCTGCCCGGTTTTGTCCCGACCCCTGAGCGTATTCGACGAGCGCGGGGAAACGGTTTCTTTCCTATATAAAGTGGTGGGCAGGGGAACCGAAATTTTTTCCACGCTTCAAAAGGGGGACGGGATAACCATGCTTGGGCCATTGGGAAACTCCTTTCCCAAAGAGAGGGGCAGCATCGCCCTGGTCGGCGGAGGCGCGGGGATAGCGCCTCTTTATCTGGCGGCAAAGCAGTTGAGGCAGTCAAAAACAACTGTGGATATTTATCTCGGTTTCAGCGAAGAATCCTTTTTGACGGAAGAATATAAACTGGTGGCCGACAGCCTTGTCGTAAACGTGGGGGGCTTTATCACCGACGAAATTGACCCGTCCCGCTACGAACACGTGATGACTTGCGGCCCTGAGCCTATGATGAGGGCGCTTTACGAAAAATGCGCGGGAAAAAATCTGCGCGCGTCCCTGGAGAGCCGCATGGCCTGCGGCGTGGGAGCCTGCCTTGTGTGCAACTGCAAAACCGCGGGGGGGAATAAAAAAGTTTGCAAGGACGGCCCCGTTTTCAAAGGCGCGGAGGTGTTCGGCATATGAGCGGCGTCCTTCAAACGGAATTTGCCGGCGTAACTTTCAAGAACCCGGTGGTGCTGGCGTCCGGCACGTGCGGTTTCGGACGTGAATACAACGAAATTTTTGACATAGAACGCCTGGGGGGGATTTCCACAAAGGGGCTGACGCTCAATCCCAGGCAGGGAAACGAAGGCGTCCGCATATGGGAGACGGACTGCGGCGTCATGAACAGCGTGGGGCTGGAAAACCCAGGCGTCAGGAAGTTCATCGAGGATGAGCTCGGCTGGCTGAACGGGCTGGACGTCGTAAATATAGTCAACCTGAGCGGACATTCCATCGAGGACTACATAGAGGGCGCCGAGCTGCTGAACGGCGTAAAGCTGGATATCGTGGAGCTGAACATCTCCTGCCCGAACGTCAGGGCGGGGGGAATGAATTTTGGCGTAAAGACCGAGGTTGCCAGGGAGGTAGTGAGAAAAGTACGCGCGGCCTGCAAACATAAACTCATGGTAAAGCTCTCCCCCAACGCGGAGGACGTGACGGCGCTGGCAAGGGCGTGCGAAGAAGAAGGCGCGGACGGAATCTCCCTGGTCAACACGTTTCTTGCCATGGCAATAGACATAAAAAAGCGAAGCCCGGTCTTTGAAAACGTTTACGCCGGACTTTCAGGCCCCGCAATCAAACCCATCGCCCTGCGCATGGTTCATCAGGCGGCAAAGGCTGTGCAAATTCCCGTCATGGGAATCGGAGGCATAGTCTCGTGGCAGGACGCCGTAGAGTTCATCATGGCAGGCGCCGCCGCGGTGCAGATAGGCACGGGAAATTTCATCGACCCCGCGATATCTCTGAGCGTCATAGACGGGATGCAGGGCTACCTTGATTCTCAAAAAATCGGGAGTATTGAAGAAATTAAAGGATGCGTGTAATATTGTATACAAACAGATTATCAAGGAGATGGTGCTGTGAAGAATTTAAAGATTGGTTCTAAGCTGTTGTTGGGTTTTGGAATGGTTTTGCTCATTTTCGCGGTATCCGTCTTCATGATATGGCGATACATTCAGGTAGCCGAGAAAGGCAGCAGATTTATCGTCGATGGGCCTCTTCCGGCGCTGGAGATGACGGCTGCTTTTAACACCGACTTTTACGAACTTTTCCTTGCCGTGCGAGCCGTGCAGTACAGGGAAGACCAGGCGGCCATCGCGGAGTACAGAGACCGGGTAGCCAGAGTCTTGAATATGGAGAGAGAAGTTCAGGCACTGAACAGGGCGCGTCCTGAGCTAAGGGGGCCGGCTCATCTGGCGACGGTTGTCTCACCGATAACGAGGCAGTATATAGACCTTATAGAACGCACCTTGGTTGGGATAGAGAAGAAACGCGTTTTATTCCAGGACTTCAGGAAGACGGCGCATGACGCTACGGAAGCCGTGGAGACGCTGCTTTCCGCGCTTATCAGACAAATTAAAGACAGCGCCGGCGCAAAGAACGGGCTCAATGTTGCCGAAACAAACTCCATGCTGGACGCCGTGGCGTCTTGCTCGACTCTTATGGAGAACATCATATTCGTGCAGCGCGACCTCTGGCAGGCCGTTCTGAACGAGGACGCCGCCGGGATGAGAAGGATTATCGACAATGTGAAAAATATGCGGGTATCAGCGGAGGCCTTGAGACCTTCCATCACCTCCCAGGAAGGGAAAAACGCGATGGAGAGTTTGGTGGCTGACTTCGCGGAATTCGAGGCCGAGCTGAACGCTTTGATAGCGACTTATCAGGAAGTGGAAAAGCTCCACGCTGACCGTGCCCCGATTATGGCGTCTTTAGACAAAGAAACCTCCGCCGCGTCCGCCTTATCGTCCAGCCGAGTCAAAGACGAGACCAACACAAACGTAGAAAACCTCTCGCGGGCTATTTCCATGATGTTCGCCGCCACGTTGGTTTCAATTATGTTGGGACTTGCGATCTCTGTCTTAATTTCCAGAAGCATTTCCAAACCCATGCAGACGATCGTCAAAATAGCTACGCGCGCCGGGGACGGCGACCTGACGATGGAACGCAAAGACTTCGGTTACGAGGGCAGGGACGAGATGGGGATGCTGGTGGACGCCATATCCACCATGATTGAAAACCAGGAAAAAACCGTGCATGAGATCGTAGACGTTGTGCACGACATAGAGGAAAGCGCCAGCAACCTGTCCGCCATATCCGAGGAGACCGGCGCCGCCATGGAGGAAGTCAAGGCTACCATCGACCAAGTCGCTATGCTGAGCGACAGCAACGGCGCGGCGCTGGAGGAGTGCAATTCCGGCGTGGACGAGATGAGCTCCGGCGCGGACAGCGTGGCCCAGTCAGCCACGGAAAGCGCCAACTTCATCGCCCAGACCACCGACGCGTCCAACAAGGCCATACACACGGTGAACGGCGTTATAGAGGGTATGCGCAACGTTGGCAGGAGATCTAAGGAAAGCGAGGCGCAGACGCGGCAGTTGGTGGCGTCCGTGGAAAACGTGAGCAGCTTCGTGTCGGTGATAACAGGCATCGCTGATCAGACGAACCTGCTGGCGCTCAACGCGGCAATAGAGGCGGCGCGCGCCGGAGAGGTCGGCAGGGGCTTCGCCGTCGTGGCGGAAGAAGTGAGGAAGCTGGCGGAGGAGTCCGCGCGCGCGGCTCAGAACGTGAACGGGATTATACTCGAGCTTCAAAAGGGAGCGCAGGACAGCATAAAGAGCACGACGGAAGCCGGGCGCGTGCTGGGAGAAACGCTGGTTCAGGCGGAGCAGGCACAGAAAGAACTGGACGAGGCGCTGAATGAAATGAACCACGCCAACGACTCCATCCAGAACATCGCGGCGGTGGCGGAAGAACAGGCGGCGTCAAGTAAGGAAGTTGCGACGGCGATAGACAGCGCCACTAAATCCACGATGGAGATGATAGGCACCATATCGAACATCCGCAGGGCCTCCGACGATACGTCGCACGCGGCGCAGAGCGTGGCGCATCAGGCTGAGTCCATGGCGGACAACGTTCATTCGCTTAATGAAACGCTGTCGCTTTTCAAGCTGCGCGACACGACAAGCTCAAAGACCGCCCAGGCGAAAAAAGTAGTGCCGGCCCTCAAGGGCAAAAGATAAAAAAACTCTCAAGGGCCTCGGCCCTTGAGAATCCCATAAGGGAAGCCCTATCAGGGCTTCCCTTTATACTTCACAAAAATTCACAAAAAAAGCGGCGCCATTCTTGGGCCGCCCTTGAGATTTAAGGAAATTTAAGAATCTACTTCTTTTTTGCAGATTTCTTTACTTTCAGGACTTTTTCTTTCAGGTCTTTGCCGGGACGGAACACAGGAACTTTCTTTGCCGGGATCTTCACGATCTTTGTTGGATCCTGAGGGTTACGGCCCTCGCGAGCGGCGCGGTCCTTAACCTCGAATACTCCGAAACCAACAAACGTACATTTCTCTCCCTTGCCCAAGGCTCCCTCGATGGAGCTGAAAACTTCTTCAACAACTGGAGTTACGTCTTTCTTCTTCATATCCAGTTTTTCAGCTATTCCATCAATAAGTTCAGCTTTAGTCACAACTTACACCTCCAAATAAAAGATTTTCCTGATTCTAGCAGGCTTATCAAATTATGCAACCCCTTCTAAGAGTGTTAATGACGATTTCATAGGTTAAAGCGTTAAAATGATTCTGAAGTCCCGTATTATGCGGGTCTTTACTTGAAGGATGCCTTAAAATCTTCGTAACTCATGGCGCTGTAAGGTTCAGCAGGTTTTCCCGGCACATGCAGCGCGCCTGCGGGGCAGAAACCCACGCAGCGCTGGCATGATTCGCACAGCAGGGGTTCCACTGCCGGGAACCCTTCTTTCAGCGTTACGGCGGCGGCCGGACAGATGCTCACACAGCGTTTGCAGCGGACGCATTTTTCTTTGTCGGCGGAGATAGGGAAGACTTTGTAAAACATATTCCACGGCAGCCGGGTCTGCCCAAGCCGGTATGCCCAATCGGAAAGCAGCGGAACGCCGCCCCTCCATCCTGAGCTGCCGTTCAAAAGGTCGTAGGCGAAAGACTGCGCTTCCAAAAACGCTTTGCTGACACGCGCCGCGTTTTTTTCGACGTTGAGGGTCTTATTGTTGTAGTTGCCGGGCATGGTAAAAAACTTCGCGGCTACAGGTTTATATCCCTTTTTCAACAATACTTTGCGCAAAGGGCCCTGCATTCCAAACGGCGCGCCTCCGTGCGTACCCATGGCAAACGCCTCGCGCCCGCCGCCGGCCGGCATGGTTTCTATGAAACGCCATACTGCGGGGTACGTCGTAAAACACGCCACCGGAAAGGCCAGCCCTACCGCCGTCTCCGCGCTCAAGTCGCGGGGACACGGCTGATCCATGCTGCGGATACGAACCGACAGTCCCTCCTGTTTCAATATTTCGGCGGCAGCCTGAGCCACCAGGAGGCTGTTTCCGGTTCCGGTGAAAACAAAAAATTCCACAGTCCCGCCGTGCAGCTTTGCGGAGGGGAGTTTACCGCGCGTTTTCAGCGGCAGCTTGTATGGGGTGGAGAAAATTCCCCCGCTTTCCTTTCTCGCTCCGCTGCTCACGAAGCCGGCGCGCTCATAAAAGTCCACGGTGTCGTCCGTGGAGTAGACGGTAAGGTGCTTGACGCCGGGGGCAATTTTCGAGCACCGCGCCGCGGCGCGGGCTATCAGACGGGAGCCCAATCCTTTGTTGACGTAGGCTGGGTGGATATAGAGCATAGAGATCCTGTCCACGCCCCTTGTTTCGATGACGCCGGCCAACGTGCCTGACACGTAGAGCAGCTCGTGAACGTATCCCATCTGACTCCGCTGTTCGATGGCCTCCGGCGATATGTAACGTTTGAGCGCGGCCTGTCCCCGCTGCGAAACTTCATTGGCGGACAGGCTCTGAAACAGCGCCTCCCCCACCAGGGCGGACACCTCTTTTCCCTGCCCCGGAAGCATGTTTCTGAACTCCAGGTTTTGTATTTCGGCCATTTGAACTCTCCTTCCCCTGATGAATTATTTCTCTGTCCTTTCGATTTTCCGGCAAGTTGTTTCGCCGCTCCGTTCCAGAAGCGCTTCCACCTCGTGCCGCCACGGAATCGAAGGGTGCGCGCCGAAGCGCGTACATGCCAAAGCCCCGGCGGCGGAGGCGAAACACACCGCCTGCTCCAGAGACATTCCCTCGGACAGCCCGACAATGGTCGCGGCACAGAAAGAATCCCCCGCTCCGGTCGAGTCCATCGCCTCTACCTTGAACGGGGGGTAAGAAAAGACTTTTTCTTTAGTCACGACCACGCCGCCCTTTGCGCCGCAGGTTGCCACGATACATTTCGCGCCCAGCTTTAAAAGACGCTCCGCCGCTTCCACGGTGTAGTCCTCTCCGCCGGTTCTGTCACCGCTGGCGGAGTAGTAGGCAAGCTCCGTTTCGTTCAGCACCAGATAGTCAACCATCGGCCAGATAGTATCGGGAAGAGGTCTCACCGGCGCCGGGGTAAGCGCCGTTCTGCAGCCGGATTTGCGCGCCGTGGCGAGTCCGGCCTCCACCGCCGGAAGGGGAATTTCAAGTTGAAACATAACGGAATCGGCTTTCTTGAAGATGTCCAGCGCGTTTTCTATAGTTTTTTCATCCACCAGCGCGTTGGCTCCGGAAGCCAGCACTATCGTATTGTCTCCATCGTCCGTCACTGTGATGAACGCCACTCCGGTTCTCGATTCTTTCGAGACCTCGAGGCGGCTGCAGTCTACTTTCCCTTCCAGGAGAGTGGCGCGCAGCCTTGCCCCGAAGTCGTCGTTTCCCACGCAGCCAACCATATAGGATTCCGCCCCAAGCCTGGCGCACGCCAGAGCCTGATTTGAGCCTTTTCCTCCGCCGGTGGTTCCGAAGGAATGTCCCATCAGGGTTTCGCCAAGGAGCGGCTGGCGAGGAGCGCGAATGACCAAATCCATGTTCAGTGAACCAACGATCGCTATGACGGACACCTGTGTCTCCTCCTTAAAAAGGCGTTTTAACATTTTGAAAGCATTATATCACTGTAAGCGCGGCGCTCATAAGCGGATAAAAGTGTTATAATCCGAAAATATTTTTATTTCTTCTATAGAAAAGTATTTCCTCAAGGAGGCGAAGCCTTGTCTTTTGTTCCACCGGCGATATCCAGTGAGATAGGTAAACGGGCCTATAAGTTGATGCTGGAACTCGTGGCCATTCCAAGCGTCACCGGCTCCGACGGGGGAGAGGACGCTTGCGCCGGGTTCATTTTTGACTGGCTTTCGCGGCTTGAGTACTTCAGGCGCAACCCCGGGGATCTGTATTTCATCGGGCTGAAAAATGACCCTCTTGGGCGGCACTCCGTGGCCGCTTTGCTGCGCGCGCCGCGCCCTTCCAAAAAGACCGTCATTTTTATGGGACACTGCGACGTTGTGGACGTGGACGTATGCGGCTCCCTTCGCGAGTGGGCTTTCGACCCGCATGAGTACACCGCTCGCGTGGGAAAGCTGAACCTTGCCGATGACGTAAGGGCGGATCTGGAGTCCGGCAACTACGTTTTCGGCAGGGGAGTCTCGGACATGAAAACGGCCATAGCCCTTGGCATGTGTCTTTTGGAGGACTACTCCGCTCAAAAGGACGAAGCCGAGGAGCGCGATTTCAACGTCCTTCTGCTGGTCGTCCCGGACGAGGAGGGAGACTCCGTCGGTATGAGGGGATCGGTCTCGTTTCTTGCGGAGCTTAAGGAGAGGGAAGGTCTCGATTTTCCGGTCTGCATATGCGCGGAACCCGCGTTCGAGTTCGGTCTGCCCGCCGTTTATTTCGGCACTATCGGTAAAATCATGCCGCTTTACCTCTGCGTGGGCAGGGAAAGCCACGCCGGGACGTACTACGACGGGTTGAACTCCACCCTTGTGGCTTCCTATTTAAATATCTCGCTGGACGGCGGGCGGGACACCATAGAGACGTTCGGCCGTCAGACGTTCCAGCCGCAGTGCTGCCTTCGGATGCGCGACACGCGCGGCCGCTACGCCGTAACCTTGCCGGAACGCTCTGTGCTCTACTATAATTGCCTTACCGTTGAAAAAACTCCCGCCGTCATTATGGAGGAGATGAGAACAAAGGCAATGTCGGCCCTGAAGGCCGCCCTTTCCCACGTGGGACGCGAGGACTGGG
>Ga0099364_10012005_pt1 | contig 11742 bp, 10 predicted proteins | sample TergutTh196P3_FD_73070 | JGI IMG/M metagenome (GOLD analysis project Ga0099364, IMG submission 73070) | Microcerotermes parvus P3 segment gut microbial communities from Pointe-Noire, Republic of the Congo - Th196 P3 | ecosystem: Host-associated > Arthropoda: Insects > Digestive system > Gut ...
TTCGCCTTCTCGAAATCATTACTGTTGATCGCCAAACGATTGAATCTGCGATTGTATCCGGCATGTCTGACTTTGAGGATGCCGTACAAGCCGCCGCTGCGAAAAACTCCGGTATTGATATTGTCGTAACGCGAGACCCAGCGGGCTTTCACAACTCCGGCTTGCAAGTCTATACACCGGAAGAGTTTTTGAATGCGCTCACAGAGCCCGTATCGTAAGATACGGAATCAAAAAAACCGGTGTTACCGCACCGGGCTCTGTGGACGCGACCGAGTACAACGAGAACATTCTCTACGATTTCGATCAAGTGGCGGCGGCAATGAAAATCTACCGAAAGCCGCCCTTCGGGGCAAGTCATCTGAAATGATGGCTTGCCGAAAAGAAAATCCTCTGCTCCGCCCACTATAAAAAAAATGATAAACCGATTCAGAGGAGGTATATTGACCTCGACTGGTTCAGACTCGTTATGCACGAGTGGAAACGGCGGGGGCAGCGGCGGTACGAACTTCGCTTCCTGATAACCCAACGAGGATTCAACGCCATCATCGACATGGCAATTCGGGAACGAGTGATTACTCTGCCTATTCCGAAGACTGGTTGTTTGCCGTACTTGGACGAACCGCTCGCTCCCGAAGTAGGCGGCAGGATTTATGTCGACGACTACAACGGAAATGAGGCGGCGGGCAAATTGGACGACCAAAATCCCCATGCACCCCCACACATTTTCGATAGCGGATGATGGTCGAAGATAGTCGAGGATGGTAGGTTTCCGTTTTGGTTAATCGCCTTTATGTACCGTGTTTTTTGCCATGTAATGGCTTTTTAAGCGTGAAGTGGCACGAGAGTAGAAATGGCAGTCATTACTCTCTGACACAGTTTATCAAGTCTGCACCTCGCTTCCAAATTTTATATTGCATTCATAAGTCAATATCTTATAATGACTTATGAAAACTTAGTCAAAAAAGTCTCTGACACACCCCAATCTTGTCGATGGATTGGGAGTATTGATGTTTTGACATATTGATATACAGCACCGTCTGCTCTTGCAATTATGTGCGGAACATACTATACTCCCAAGTTAGTTCAAACTTGGTTTTTTGCATTGAAACGATGATTGCCAAAACGATGAACAAATTCCGGTTATTGCGTTCGGTTGTGTTTTTTGCATCCCTGGCCGTCCTTTTTTTGACGGGGGCTCTGTTTGCCCAAAACTCTCCTCAACATTCATTTTTCATAGAAGAAGAGTCGGATAGACTCTACGGACAAGGCGTACACGCTTTTTTTGACAACCAGTATCAGCGTGCCATTACAATTTTGCTCAAGGCCGAAGAGTTGGAAACGGACGATCCCAGAGTGTTCTACTTTTTAGGACTTGCGTACCTTCGGCAAAAAGAAAACGAGAAAGCCGGGGATTTTCTTAAAAAAGCCGCCCAGTTGGAGTTTAGCGGCCGTCCGCTTCGCGATTATGCCGTATCCGAAGCATTAAGACGGATTCAAGGGGCTGAACGCCTACGCATTGAAAATGTCCGTACCGAAGAAAGAACCAATGCCCGACTAAAAGCACAAAGAGAACGGGAAATCCGCTACGGCACCGAAAACGCCGAAGCCAGAAGTCGTCTGCGGCAATCCCTGCAAAGCAGTCAAGAGACGGATCAAGCCGCCGTCCTGGAAGGCGATGCCCTTGCTGACCTTGCGGCAACGATTGAACAAGAAAATCCCTTCGGTTTGGAAACGATCAATCCTATCGCGACACAGAATCCCGCTGCGACACGGGAAGAAACGTCAACCGAACCAACTGTCACGCCGCCAAGCGGAGAAAACACTTTTCCTGATAATAGTTCACCCGGTAATAGTTCGACTGGCAATACTTCGCCAAACTATACTTCGCCAAACAGCGCTGCGATCGGCGACGCATCGTCAGGCGGAGTTTTACAGCGTATAGAGCCCCCAAACACCTCACCGGCATTAGCCACACCAACGTCCTCCGTAGCGACTGCCCCCGTAGCAACGGCTTCGTCGGAATCCGTCGTACCGGACTGGAGCGAAGCCGATTGGAGTGTACCGACTGGAAGGAGTGGAGACAGTATGCCGAATGCCGGTGTTCCAAATGCTGGTATGCCGAATGCTGGTGTTTCTGCAGCGTCTTCACCTTCGGCAACAGAACCTCGCAGTGTTTTATATTCAATTCTGTTTATGCGGGATACCCAAACTGAAACTGCCCGACAGACAGGCCGGATGCTGGGTGCGATGTTTTCGGGTCAATCGAATTCGGCAAGGTGATTGCGATAGGGGATTACTGGTTGTTCCTACTGGCTGGCCAGCGACCGGCAACCGCCGGTGAGTTGCGTTGTCGGTTGTTCCCGACATAGAAATAATAGACTTCGATTCATCTCTAATTTCTGCAAAGCAACTGTCCGCCGACTCCGATTGCGATGATAGCTGCGCCCGACGCACTGGCTACCGTACCAAACATCAAATCGCTTTCCCAGCCTCGGTAAAAACTTAAGATACCGAATATCACGCCCGCTATTCCCAGTGAGATAAAGCCGACATTAAATTTTTCTAATACATTTTCTTTTGGAGCATCCAAATTCTGAATACTACGGGCAACCTCGGCAAGCCGTTCAGCAACTTGCCGGACATTTTCGTGTTGCCAGCGGCTGCGAAACGGCGCCGACGGCGTCTGTCCGGCACGCCTTGAAGCCTGATGATGAGCCGCCAAGGTTTTTTTCATTCGGCTGACCGTTTCCAAGGCCGTATCGAGAGAAATCGGCTCCTTTTCCTGCGGCCTCGATTCAGTATGTCCGAAAGAACCGGCATTGAGCGGTGCTGAAGGTTGAGTCGGCAATGTTTGAGAGGACAATGTTTGAGAGGACAATGTTTGAGAGGACAATGTTTGAGAGGACAACACAGTCCCGGGTTCGGGATAGACTGCATTCTGCCCAGGATGATTCTGTCCAGGATGATTATGTCCAGGATGTGCCCGATACAATGCTGATTGGCCGCATGGGGAGCGTCCGTCAGCCGGACAGTCGCAATCCGGGATGTTCACGTTGGGCAACTCGGTTTTCTGCAATCGCAAGGCGATTTTTCGGCGAAGTTGTTTGAGTTCTTCCAAAGGATCAAACGGTTTCGCCGGCATTCCCTGTTGTTCGGTAAGCCAATCAAAATAATCAGACACGTCGGAGTTATCGGCATGTTCCATATAGGACTTTAGATATTGGCACATAAAGTTTTTGCCGATGGGTGTTTGTTCTATGATCCCGGCCCATTGAACGTGTTCGTTGCCTTCAATTTTTGCTATTCGTTCAGCAAGGATTTGGGCGGCAATATAGATGTGTACCAACGTAATTCCTTTTGCCCATCGCCTAAAGGTTAAGCGTGCTAACGGTCAAAATTTACATCGACAACAACACGCTCATCATGTCGTTAATCGTCGTTACAAGACGAGAATTGGCTTGAAACATTCGCTGATACGTCATCATAGTGATAATTTCTTCATCCGTATTGACTCCGCTAATCGAATTTCGCTGTCCTTGCAACGAACTATGATACATGGTATTCGCCGTATTAACTGCTTTCGTTGTAGCACCTGCCATCATGATTTCGGATGCGATGCCATTGTACCGGCTCATGAGTGTTTGACCTTCCAATGCGCTATTGGGAGTTGTCGTCAGTGCGGCCAGACGTACGCCGATGTCGGTATCGCTGCCGACGCCGCTTTGGCTTACCGAAAATTTGCTGGGATCACTTAATAAAGTGGGATTGACACCAAGGGAGCCGGCTTTGATGCCGGTAAAAAACGAATTCATCCCCAACGCCGACAATACCCCGCTGGTATCTTGAGCAAATGCAAATTCGATGTTGCCGTCGTCTGCCCGTATATTTAATTCCCCGCGAGAATTGATCGTTGCGTTCAAACCGTCAATCGCATTGATTGCATCGGCTAAATCCTGAAAAGTTGTACCGGTCGGCGGCTGGGCTGCTTTTAAGACAAAAGGACTTTGCACCGGCGGTTCATTCATTTTTATCTCAATATAATGGTCAATCGTTACGTTCGTCCGAGTGTCATAGATTTGTATAAGGAACCCGCCGTTAACGATGGGCGTATCGAGCGATGCAGCACCGATAGGTAAGCCGGCATCGTCCGTACGGAAAAGTGACGTCAATTCAGTGTAACCTGACAGACCTTGCCCTGACGAATAGATGTGATTGAATTCACTCACGAGTTCTTCGGCGAATATATCGAGATGTTGCAAGAATCCGCCCAAGATAATTTCATGGGCCTGGTACAAACCTAGTACGCTTCCGCCGCGAACGTCGAGCGGAGTTAATTCCTCTCCAACGCAAAGTTGCGGCATCACCACATTGCCGTCTTCATTATTATTAGGATATCCGATTTTGACTTCGGCACGAAAACCTGAAGAGAGGAGAATGTTCGAACCGCTATGGATCGAAACTTGCCCTGTCTTCGGGTCTGTAGTCGTTTTGACGGCAATATAGTGCGACAGTTCGGTCAGTGCCGCAAGCCGTTGATCGCGGAGTCCAACGGCTTCAAAGCCTTGTTTGGTTTCGAGCAATGTGATGTTTGTGTTGAGTGTTTCGATTTCTTTGAGTAACCGATTTACTTCATCAGCAGAACTTTCGATTTGCCGATTGATGTCGAGTTGAATATCGACAATACTTCCAGCCAGACTGTTGATTTTGTTGACCAGTTTCATTCCTTCTTCAACAACCATCCGGCGGTACGACACATCTTCGGGATGGTTCAAAACATTGTCAATCGAATTGAAGAATTTTTGAATTGCTTCCGTCAGATCACCATCATGCGTTGCGTTGAGCAGGTTTTCAAGTTGTGTGTAGTATTTTTGCTGTGTTGCGGAACTCATAGTATCGCTCGTCGCTCCTCGGAGTCGTTCTTCGAGAAACTGGTCGATCACTTGGATGACACCGGAAATTTGTACACCGGTTCCGACGACGGTTCCATTGCCCAACTTTCGACTCGTATCTGTCGAAAGATGCACAACAGAACGGGCATAACCCGGCGTATCTACATTCTGTAAGTTTTGACCAGCAACTTGAATGCCAAGTTGACTCACATTGAGGGCTTTGGATGCTAGTTGTAACGAATTTAAGAGTTGCATAGGAAGCCGGTTTCAGAAAAATTCGTAAGGATGGGGAAGGGCATTAAGAGGCTGTGGACGAAAAATTCCTCTTATTCATTATTGTCGGCATAATAGGAAAATCTTCTCCAATCGTTACAAAATGCCCGTTAAAATTTGCGTATTTTTCCTAAATTAACAGAATTTCTGGTTTAATAGCCGAGATTTTTCAATTTATTGGATTGTACTGCTTGTGATACGGAGTATCCGACTCGTCGGAGCGTAGGCACTTTCATCCGATATGTGTGTTGGCGTGACTGATATTCCCGTCGCAGTAATCGAGTGCAACTTGTGTTTTGAAGGCACAGCAAGCGGCTCCTTTGAGTTTTGGCCGACAAGCCTAATGTCAAGCAACAATAGTCTTATAACCGGGACGCTCCAACACCGTTTTCTTCCACGAGGAATACGCAAAATGAAAAGTACGCAGGAAAACATGGATTGATTATTCCTGCGAAAGACTTACCGTCGGCCTCGGCCTGAATGTCCCGGAGTTGTTCGGTGTTTTGTCATATTTCCCGAAATAATCCCGCCCACTGCATCGTCCCAACTGGGAACATCTCCGTGAAATGCGACTACACTCGGTGTCATATCATCGTCCGCATCTCGTCCGCCCATATCCCGATTGCCATTGTCCAGGTTGCCATTGTCCCGGTTGTCATCCCGGCTATTAAGAGACCGACTGCCAATCGGCCTCTCGGACAAGATTCTTTCTTCGACGGAGTCCCGATCAATCCTCTCAGTCCCCCGACTTCTATCGTATCGGGACTTGTTTTGATGCGGTTTATCATACTGCCTCCGGCCAGTCCGAACGGGATGCCCGCCGCTGCCAGCCTGTAAGGCGACATCAACTTCCGACCATTCCTCCTGGTGTTCTTCCCGTTGTTCCCGATTTTGGGAGTATCGTTGCTCTTGGTAATCCGTTCTGTCGTATTGCCCTCCCCGGCGTCCGCGTCCTCGCGGCCCCGTTGGCCTGTCGCCCCTCTCCTCGATCATTTCAAAGTCAGCCCCGACAAAATCAGACTCGACAATCCCGACGTCGATATTTCTATCCACTCGGCCGTCAACTCTGCCGCCTGGTGATTGTTTCGAATCAATCGATGGGCGGTATCTTGCCCCTCGCCCTCGTCCAGCCCTTTCTTCAGCCCCCGTCCTTTCGTTCGTATCGTCTTCTGAGTGATATTCCGCACGCGTCATCCGTCGGCCACGCCCCCGCGAATCAAACTCGCGAGGTTCCGACTCGCTGTCATGAAAGGCATCCCGAGGAATATCTCGCCCTCGTGAATGGCCGCTGCGTGAAGGAACTGCATCCCGACCCGCCGTTTCCGGCGGAGTGCCCATCATATTTTTGAGTGTTCGCACTTCGTCCGACTCTGGAATAGGATCGTCAAACATCGACGAAATAACCCGCCGTGAACCCCTTTTTTCCGACTGCCTAGTGTCCGACTGCCTAGTGTCCGACTGCCTAGTGTCCGACTGGCGATCATTCGATCGCTCCGGCGAAGGGCCAACATCTGCATCGGTTACCTCATCACGCCGGGCAATGACTCCAATCTGCGAAGCAACGGCTGACCAAGCATCCGGCTGCTGTTCGTCGGCAGGAATTCTTCGAGAGTCGGTATGCCTCTGAGCATCTTGACGCTCTTTTCGTTGCCGATGGGGCAGTTCCTGTGAAATCGGCATCGTCTCCAGTTTGTTGTCGGTAAACGACTTTGGCTGGTCCAGATCGGAATCAAGTAAAACTTGGGGGGAAGCACCGAAAAAGTTAATCTTGGGGAATCGGGAAAAGATTGATTTTTTTTCTTTCGGCCTATCATCGGGATCAGACGAATCTTCGCTGGTTGATGCCGTCGGCCTCGTATCTGAAGGCGAATCAAGCAAGCCCAACCCAAAACCAGAGGAATCATCCATTTCGGCCAAGCCACTCGCCGATCTCGAATGAAGAGACTCTTGCCGGGTACGATCTTGCGAGGATGAATTTCCGGGACGTCGTTCATCATCCTGCCTCACATGATCAGGAGCACTCGCATGATCAGGAGCACCGTGATTATCGAGAGCACTGTGATTATCGAGAGCACCTCGCGGCTGAACTTCACCCTGTGGGACGTGTTCGATTCCAAATTCGGACAAGAGTTGTCCCCAGTTATCTCCTTCTGTATTTTTACGAATCATTTTTTATTTTCTATGCCGACGGCAACATGACTTTAATTCTATAGCATGTTGCCGATACCGTCAATTGCCCAGAGGGACGTTCCTGTCGGTCATCCCAACATCCCAACCGTCCACGGGTCTTCATCTTCAGGGTTGCCTTTCGCCGGAAAACGGGTATAATGACTCCCCCTTGCCGTATGGTTATGTCGGCGAAACCAAATGAATTTGGCAAGTTAAAACATGAGACATTTCGTCACGCTCAACGATATTTCGAATGAAGAATTCCTGCGAATACTCGAATTGGCAAAAAACATCAAACGAGAATTCAAACAGGATTCAAATAAACAATCGCCCCATAGCCCCCCATTAGCCGGCAAAGTGCTGGCGATGATTTTTGAAAAACAATCCCTGCGGACTAAAGTTAGTTTCGAAGCCGGTATGTTCCAACTCGGCGGATTAGCCATGTCCCTGGGACAAGAAATCGGATTCGGAAAACGAGAATCAACCAAAGACATTGCGCAAGTTTTGAGTTCGATGGTCGATGTCATTATGTTCAGAGCATTGGAACATAAAAGTGTTGTTGAACTTGCCCAATACAGTTCCTGTCCCGTGATTAACGGACTGACCGATGAAATGCATCCCTGTCAGGCATTGTCCGATATGCTGACTATCCAGGAAATCTTCGGCCAATTTCAAGGACTAAAACTTGCCTGGATAGGCGATGCAAACAATGTCGCTGCGAGTTTACTGCGTGCCTCGGCCAAATTAGGTATCCATTTCGCCGTTGCGGCTCCCGAACAATTCCAGTTTAACCAGGAAAAAATTGACCATCTCATCGCCCCCGCCCTCAACGGAAATTCGCCGGCGTCAGGATTTGAACTTGATTTGACCGACGATCCCAAAAAAGCCGTCCAAGATGCCCATATTGTCTATACTGACGTGTGGGTGAGTATGGGCCAGGAAAGCGAAGAGGCTACACGAAAAAAAATCTTTGCACCCTACCAAGTCAATACAGAATTGCTTGCCAGAGCCCGGCACGATGCCGTATTTATGCACTGTCTTCCTGCTAGACGGGGCTTTGAAGTATCGGACGATGTGATCGACTCTCCGCAAAGCCGGGTTGTGCTCCAGGCCGAAAACCGGTTGCACGCTCAAAAGGGACTTTTGGTCTGGCTACTCAATGAAGCACAGTAAAAATGAAGCACAGTAAAGAGGCAAAGTAAAGAGGCAAAGTAAAGAGGAACACGCTGTCTTGTCCAGAGAAAAGGTAATACGCCTTGCGTACCCAAATCCCTGGCCGATCACAGCCAATGCGTGTATAATAACGGCATCGCTTACATCTTAAAAACCAACATGTCTTCTTCCCTTCCCATTGAATACTCTTACCAGGTTACGGCAACATTTTATGCTGGCGAATACCCTTTTAACCGGGAAACGCATAAAGGGAAACCGAAATTGAAACGACTCGTCGACTTCGGAATAAAACACTTTATCGACCTGACGTCCGAACCTATGACAAAATATAGTGAATTCGTACCGCCGCAATGTTCCTATACCAAAAAAGCAACAGGAGATTATACCGTTCCCGACTTCGCCGTGCTGAAAGAAATACACGACAAAATTACTGTTGCCGAACGGAATAACGAAAAAATTTACGTACATTGCCGCGGCGGACACGATCGGACGGGTGCTGTTGTTGCAACCTATTTTATTTATCAAGGCTTTTCGCCTGCCGAGGCCAAAGAAAAGTTTCGCAAGACATTTCTTCCGCCGGTAAAAGGCCGGTATCCACACCGCCCTCTCATCGAAACTGATTGGAATGTACTCGAACGGTATCAACGCTGGTTAGCAGAACAACATTGATTCCGTTTATGTTATAATCCAGCGTAATGGAGCATAGCGTAATGGAACATTTGGCCTTTCGCATAAAAATACTCCGCAATAAATACTCTGCCATGCAAATTGAAGTTACCAAAAACCCCTCGGACGAATTGATCGCAAAACTCGGATGCAAATCCTGGCCGACCTGGCAAAAAGAACCTTCGACATTCCCCTGGTTCTATGACGACCAGGAAACCTGTCTGGTTATCGCCGGAAAAGTTGTCGTTACACCGGAAGGCGGTCAGCCCGTAACGATAGAAAAAGGCGATATCGCCGTATTCCCGAAAGGAATGAGTTGCTCTTGGAATGTCCAGGAAACGATAAAAAAACACTATCAATTCGGATAAAGTCATTCAGAGAACAAAAAGCCGGTATGATTCTGTTTCATTTTTCGCCTTTCCAAACGGACGGAGCGGTCCGTTTGATCAGCGATGTAGTCCGCAACAGCCCGGCTTACCCCTTCCTGTTGTATGACCGACGCATAACGCACCGGCAACATATCCGGCTTTGCAACGTACTCGTTAAAAATTGTTTCCAGCCAAGCCTCCACCCGGCGGCGTTGACGCAGGACATTGGGGTGGCGATAAACATTGTCCAGTAAAAAACGCTCCATTTCCCGTTTTTGCCCGGCGATTTCATCGCTAGGTGCAACAAGCATACGGTCAAACGTTCGGCTTTCCGTGATGCCGTCAAGCCGTTGTTTCGTTGCGGCAAGAACATCGCTGACTTGAGTTTCTAGCATATCATGAATGACGGCCCTGCGGAATTCCGTTTCATTGAGGCTAGTCCATTGTGTCCGAACTTTTTGGGCGGAATGCTTCCAAAGAGAGATATCCTTCGGCTGGTCCGTTGACAGCAGTCCGATTTCCATCGCATCATCCACATCGTGGGTATCATAAGCAATGCTGTCGGCAATATCAACGACTTGAATTTCAAGAAGCGGAATGTTTGTTTTAGTAATTTTATAGGTTTGTCCTTCCAAGAGTTCGTGCGACAGATTTAAGCCGGGAAAGCCGGTATAGCGACATTCTAATTTTTCGACAATACGCAGGGCTTGAGCATTATGATCAAATCCGCCGTTGTTTTGAAGTAGCCGGTCTAATACCGACTCGCCAGCGTGGCCGAAGGGTGAGTGTCCAATATCGTGCAGCAAGGCGGCGGCTTCGATGAGGTCTTCATTAAGCCGCAAGACGCGTCCGATGGTGCGTGCGACGCCGACGACTTCCATAGTATGTGTCAGTCTGGTACGGTGATAGTTGCCGAATTCTGCGGTAAACACTTGCATTTTTTCACTCAATCGGCGAAAGGCAGCGCAGTGGATGATACGGTCTCGATCCCGTTGAAAAGCCCCGCGATAGGGATGAGGCAATTCGAGGTAACGGCGTCCTTGAGTGTGCGAAGCCGGAAACGCATACGGTGCCAAAGAGAAAGGTGCCGTCATGGGACAATCGCAATGGGACAAAGCAGAACGAGGAAACAAAAACACTCGGCAAAAACGCCGTGTCTGCGGGATGAGCGCATTATACCATATAACACGGCGGTATATCACTCGGCTTTTGATGCCCAAACAATTCGGGCATCGTTAGCTGTGAGTATTACGATTTGGGTATTACTTGGTCTGAGAGGTCGGTTCGCAATTTAGGCAATTTGGGCATTTTTTTGACGAGATGAGCGAGTTTAGATTAGTTGCTTTCGCAAATCCGAGTCTCCTTGACCAATGGAGGCTCCGTCAAACGACGAGATAAATAAAAAATCGACCCCAACAAAATGTTCGCCACGCCGAATGATCGCCTCATCCGGCAATGCCGGCACCATGTCGGCTTGCGTGAGTCCATCGTCAATGCCCATCCCGGCATTCAGAAGTTGTGTCAGTTCCTCGTCGTCGAATGCAAGTAGTTTCACGTCAAAGCCGACATCGAAAAGTTCTGCAATTTCGACGGGCAAAATCTCCATGTCCCATTCAGAAAATTCATTCGTCTTATTGTCGGCAATGCGATACGCACGAACCTGTTCCGGCGTGAGGTCAGTAGCGACGTGGACGGGAATGTTTTGCAGTCCCATCTTGACCGCGGGTTTATATCGGACATGTCCGACGATGATAATGTCTTCATCATCTACTACGATTGGTTGCCGAAAGCCGAATTCACGAATCGATGCTACAACGGCATCAATGGCATTATCATTGATGCGGGGATTGCAGTCGGATGGTGGACGAAGTACCAGACTCCCCTGTTAACAGAAACTGGAGAAGTGCTACAATGTCCTGGAGATGGGAACTTCTCTCGGAATTCCGTGAACATTGTCACCCTTACAAAGGAGAAAAATCATGAGGAAAGGCTTGTTTTGTGTGATGCTACTTATGGTAGCATCGTTGGCGGCTGGCTGGAGTGTTGCCGATATTTGGAAATACTGTTCCGACGAAGTGCAGAGTGATTGCACCGGTACTGTGCCCGCGAAGCAAATATTGAGCGGAGGAACCATGGTTAGCTGTAATTTGGACGGGAACGCGATATACAAATGCAAGAATACCACTAAATGGATTTGGAATGTC
>Ga0099364_10012006_pt1 | contig 11742 bp, 8 predicted proteins | sample TergutTh196P3_FD_73070 | JGI IMG/M metagenome (GOLD analysis project Ga0099364, IMG submission 73070) | Microcerotermes parvus P3 segment gut microbial communities from Pointe-Noire, Republic of the Congo - Th196 P3 | ecosystem: Host-associated > Arthropoda: Insects > Digestive system > Gut ...
TACGAGTGTTTTTTGTCCCCCGCTCCCGTAAGTCTGCCGATAAGGGCCATCGCGACTATGCTCATGCTGTTCCCCGGCGCGCATACGATACTGAATATGCTTCCCGTGACGCTGTTAGCCGCTATGTCCGTACTTCCCGTAAAATATCTGTATGTAATAGTTCTGCCGAACTGAAAAATCAAACTCTCGACGCTTTGATATATTCCGATTCGGAGTATGTTTTTTATATATAAAATCTTCGGCTTGAAAAGGCCGGAGAATTTTTCTATAAAGCCTTTCTTAACCAGAAGCATAACGGCGACTCCCGCGCCGAAAAATCTCGAGATAATACTCGCCAATCCCGCTCCCGCAATCCCCATATTCAACCCGTATATACAGACCGCCGCGGCAATCGTGTTTATTACGCCGATGACAATAGATATTCTCATCGGGCTTTTCGCGTCTCCCGCGCCTCTTATAACCCCGGCGGCGGTAGTGCCTATATTTAACAGCGGATAAGACAGAACGCTTAAATGCATATACGTCATCGAATATTTAAAAGTAATACCCTCGGTTTTGTCTCTTCCCAAAAATAAGATAAAAATATCCTCGCCGAAGAGAAAGAAAACCGCCATAATCGCCAGAGCAAGCAAAAATCCAAGCGTTACGGCCTGCTCAGCCGTGGATTTAGCCTCCCGGATTTTCCCCGCGCCTATGTACTGGCTTACGATAACGGTCGCCCCGAGAGATACGCTCCCCAAAAGCGCGTACGCAAGCTGATTCAACTGCTCGACGAGATTCACGGCAGAGACGATATATTCCGCGTCCCGTCCTATGCGCGCAAGCATAAGCGAATGAACCGTACCCATAAGAGACAAGATTAGCTGTTCGATTAAAATGGGAAAAAACATTGCGAAAATCAGTTTATTATCGCTGTCCGTAAAAAAAACGCGTATTTTATTTTTAATTGATTTAAAAATAATTTCAGGCAGATTCATATACTAAAATAACTCTCTTCTTGTTTTTTTATTAATTATAATAACTATACACGGCGTTTCTGACTATATAAAGCCGGCTTATCGCAAAAAACGCAAACGCGGTAAGAACCGCGCCGCAGTAAAATAAAATTATCCCCGACTCGGGTAAAATAACCGACGCGGTCTTGACGCAGAACGCCGCCGCTGATATTATAAATATTTTGTTTCTGTTTTTATCAAAATTTTTTTCTGACGAGGCGATATATTTATTAAAATATCCCGATGAAAATTCAAGATGTTTTCTCTGTAAATTTATAATAAATCCGTAAAATTCTATAAATATCAAAAAGAAAATTATAACCGAAATATGATGGGAAATATCGGACGACGCTTTCAGAAACAGCAGCGCTTCCCTGTTTTCACCCGTAAAACTGCCGATAAAAGTTATCCTGTACGCATAACTTGAGATATACGCGAAAACAGAAATAAATATATTTATTATTATATATATATTTAATTTCTTGTTTTTAATTTCCGGATTTATTTTTAAAATAAGAGAAATCCCCGATAAAAAAAATACGCATATTAAAAAATCCGGCAGTATATTTATATTATCTATGCGAAAATCGGCAAAAAATACGCAGCCCGTCATAAAAAACAGAAACCCGGAATTTAAATTCCGTTTTAAAACAAATAAATTATCGCTTATGAGCCTGTTATTTATTCTTGATTTTACGAATCCGCAGAAATCTTCATCGTTTGCAATATCAAAGAAAAACGGCATAACGACAGCAAGCATAAAAATCCCCGACAAAGTCTGCAGTATAAAACACGGCGGGGTCAGCATACTTTTTATTGAACCCGCGTCGAGATAAACGCCGAACATTCCGCTTAAATCGTCGAGATTTATTTCCGTGAGCAGCTCGGGAGACTGCGCAATTATGCCGAAAATAAATTTCAAGACAAAAAAAACTTTTAATATCAATAAGACGAACGCCGATTTATTTTCATATTCAGTCCTGTCTCCGTCGTCGGTCTGGAAAAAAATATCGAGAGCTTTTATAATATTTATAAAAATAAATATACTCAAAAATAATTCCGTAAGGGCAAAAACAGAAGTCAGGAGCAATATTAAACTGTCCTCGGAAACTTTCGACTCGAATAGCAGAGAACCCCGGATTAAATAAACTATATTCCAGATTAATTTAAACAGCGACAAAATAAAATAATAGTTTATATATTTTTTCGCTCCCGAAAAATTCCCGCTTGCATAAAAAGCCTTGCCGATTCCCCGATATATTAAAGCGACGCCTATAATATCGGGGAGAAAATCGACTGCGTTTATATTAAAATCAACAAGAAATATTAAACCTACGGCAATCAGCTTAAAATTAAAGCTTTTTCTTACCGGTATATATTCCGTTACTTCCCGCGGTTTCAATTTTAAATCCTCCATCCTTTATCTTCTATTTTCTTCCTCGTATGTTATACGCATATAACAACTATATAAATTAGAGACGATTAAAGCGTAATATACAAAACTAATAATAAACAGCCCTCCGAAAATTGCCGGTACGTTCAAAAATTCCAAAATAAACGCGGAGAAAAATATATAAGTCATATATATATTTCGTTTTGTTTTCTTCTCTATCTTTTCGTTATTTATTTCTTTTGCGAGGGACGATATCCCCGACAGTAAGAAATAATGGAAAGCAAACAAAACGCACAGCCTGATAATTTTTGATACAATCATAAACGAAGCCATGGTTTCCTCAGTTCTGCTGAAAAGCAAAAACGGCGGGAATCCCAGAAGAATCAATATATAAACTATAATAATATATTTAGCCGCCCTGAAAAATATATTATACTCTTCGAGCCTGCAAAGACCCGCAAGCATCGCGAGCCCTCCCGTAATTGCAGTATAAACCCCCCAGCCGTAATATAAAAACGAATACGGCAGAACTCCCAAAACCGAAATATATCCGATTACAAGCAACCCAAATCCCACTTACTTTTCTTTCTGCTCCTTTTATCGTTTACTAATTAGCCGTTTTTTGTAGGGTCGGGCTTCCATGCCCGACCGCAAATCCCCCAATTTACGTTGGTTTTTATCGGTGGCGCGATGCGAATTTACGTTGGTATAATGGGTTTTACGCGGCGCGGCATGGAAGCCGCGCCCTACATATTTCCCTCTTTTACAATCCTTTATCAATCCATATTATTATTTAAATAACAGCATTTCTTGTATTTTTTACCGCTGCCGCACGGACACGTTTCGTTTCTGCCGACTTTCTCGCTCTTGCTTTTTACAACGGGCTTTTTCTTCATAGAAGAAGCGTCGCCGCCTATCGCCGCCACTCCGCCCCTTGCCACCTGACGGCGGACAATCGGCTCTTTTTTCGGGATTACGCTCAATATAGTCCTTGCGGTCGTCTCCTTTATATTCTGTATCATAGCGTCGAACATATCCGCGCTTTCCATTCTGTAGTCCACTATAGGGTCTCTCTGGGCATATGCCCGGAGTCCAATCGAATTTGTCAGGTCATACATAGCGTCGATATGCTCCATCCAGTTCTCGTCGACGTTCCTAAGCAGTACGGCGCGCTCGACCTCCCTTATATTATCCCCGAATAATGTCTCTTTTTCTTTATATATCTTACCGGCCTTATCCAGTAAAAGCCGTTTTATATCGTCGATAGTCATGTTCTCGAAATTATCCCCGTCGGAAGCCAGAAGATAATTTTTGAAATGCTCTCTCAAACCGTCGTAATTCCAGTCCGAAACTTCTTCGGCTGAACAAAATTCATCGACTGAACTGTCTATGATTTCTTCTATCATGCCGAATATCCTGTCTTTTAAGTCCGCGTCGTCCAGAACCTCGCGCCTCTGCGCGTACACTATCTTTCTCTGCTGGTTCATTACGTCGTCGTAACGAAGAACGTTTTTACGGCTCTCAAAGTGTTTACCCTCGAGCCGTTTCTGCGCGCTCTCTATAGTGTTTGACAATAATTTCGCGTCAATCGGCGTATCCTCTCCGAGTCTCGACGCTATGCCCATTATTCTGTCGCTGCCGAAAAGACGCATTAAGTCGTCTTCGAGAGATAAGAAAAATCTCGCCTCTCCGGTATCTCCCTGACGTCCCGAACGTCCCCTGAGCTGATTGTCTATTCTCCTGCTCTCGTGCCTCTCTGTGCCGAGAACGAATAATCCTCCGGATTCTATAACTTTCTGCTTTTCAGGCAGTATTTGATTCTTGAATTTCTCGATAAGCTCCTGAATATGCTTACGGTTCGCAAGTATTTTCTCGTCGTCCGTGTGAGAGAAGCTCATCGCGTTTATTATATCCTCTTCGGTGTAATTCTCTCCGGTCTCCTGATTTATTTCGCGCAGCATTTCCGCCCTTGCCATAAATTCTTCGTTGCCGCCGAGCATTATGTCCGTTCCCCTTCCGGCCATGTTCGTCGAAATCGTGACCGCTCCGAATCTTCCCGCCTGGGCTATTACTTCGGCCTCTTTTTCGTGCTGCTTCGCGTTTAAGACGTTATGCTTAACGCCTTCTTTTTTTAGTCGATTAGATAAATACTCGGACTTGTCAACGGAAACCGTGCCGACTAAAACAGGCTGACCTTTCGCGTTACATTCTTTTATTTGCTCTATTATCGCTTTATATTTTCCGTCGACGCTCGTGTAAACGACGTCGTTGTGGTCTCTTCTCACCATTGGTCTGTGAGTGGGGATTTCAACGACGTCCAGATTATATATTTCCCTGAATTCGTTTTCTTCGGTAAGAGCCGTTCCCGTCATTCCCGAAAGCTTTTTATACAGTCTGAAATAATTCTGGTAAGTAATCGTCGCGTGGGTTTTACTCTCCCTTTCTATTTTAACGCCCTCTTTCGCCTCTATTGCCTGATGCAGTCCGTCCGAAAAGCGTTTCCCCGGAGTTAAACGCCCGGTAAAACTATCTACTATTACGACCTGATTATCTTTAATTACATAATCGACTTCGTTTTTCATGACTCCCATCGCCCTGACCGCGATATTAACGTGATGATTGATATCGGAATTTTCCGGGTCCGAAAGATTTTCAATATTAAAATGTTTTTCGGCTTCTTTTATTCCGTGCTTTGTCAAAACGGCCGTTCTTGCCTTTTCGTCGACTATATAATCTTCTTCAACGTCGTCGTAAGACACTTTTGATTCAAGCTCTTTTATTCTTTTTTCTGTTAATCTCTTGACTAATTTATGCGTTCTTTCGTATAAATCAGTCGATTTTTCCCCGGGACCCGAAATAATAAGCGGCGTTCTCGCCTCGTCGATTAATATAGAGTCCACCTCGTCCACAATCGCGAAGACGTGACCTCTCTGCATGATTTGTTTTTTATAAGCCTTCATGTTGTCTCTTAAATAATCAAAGCCGAACTCGTTGTTCGTGCCGTAGGTTATATCCGCGGCGTAAGCCTCCTGCTTTTCTTTTTCAGTCAAGCCGTGGACTACGAGACCGACGCTCATACCAAGAAAATTATATATTTTCCCCATAATCTCGCTGCCGTAACGCGCAAGATAATCGTTGACCGTAACGATATGCACTCCCTCTCCCGTGAGCGCGTTTAAATAAGCCGGCAGCGCGGCGACGAGAGTTTTACCCTCTCCGGTCTTCATCTCCGCGATTCTTCCCTGGTGTAAAATAATCCCGCCGAGAACCTGAACCCTGAAAAGACGTTTACGCAGAACCCTGTCCGACGTTTCGACGACGGCGGCGTAAGCGTCGGGCAGAACGTCGTCGAGAGTCTCCCCGTCGGCCAATCTTTGCTTTAAAATACCGGTCGTGTTCTGAAGCTCTTCGTCGCCCATGTTTCTGTATTTATCCTCGAGCGCATCAACCTGCCGGCATATATTCTCTATTTTCTTCAGCTGCCTTGAAGAATAAGTTCCGAAAACCGCGTTTATTAATCCCATAATATTATAACCTCCGAGATTTTATATAGATTATTATACACTAATATAAAATTAATTACCATAATAATATAAAAATAATATAAAAAATTTAAAATTTTTTAATATTAGACCACTTGCGAAATCACGTTACCATGTAGGGGCGGCCATTGGCCGTCCGTCTGAAAAACGTCAAAATCGCGTTGACTTGGCGGACGCGCAATGCGCGCCCCTACAATCAGGATTTTAATTTAGCAAGAAGTAAAATAACAGACAAAAAAGAAAATAACCGCCAACCTTTGCGACGGTAACGGTTATTTTTGACTGTTTTACGGGCGTAGCCGCAAATCGGCTTACCTTCTGTTTTATATTATATCACAAAACAAATACGATTGTCAATACCGTTTCTAAAAATCTTTAAAATATTTCCCGACAAAATAACGACCCGTATCAAGCATAAATTCAGCCGCGCGCAAATATAATTCCGCCGGGAATTTTTCTATAAAATTATCAGCCTCAAAAGTAAAATCGCCGGAATAGTTTATATTTTTTAACGCCCGCATTATTTCGTTCCAGTTTAGTTTCTGCGTAAACGGTAAATCGTGCAGGTCCGATATCTTATCGTTGTCGTGAATATGCAGACAGCCGAGTCTTTCGCTTCCGAGGGCGTTAATTAAATCGACGGCGGATTCAGCGCCGCTTCCCCGCATCTCAGCGTGACCCAAATCGAGACACGCCGTAAAATAATTCTTGTCCAAACTATCCAGATAATCGACAAATTCATGCGGAGGAGAACATACCCCGGGCGTGACTTTTTTTGCGTTTTCGTCATAAGTCCACATATTTTCAAGAGCGATTTTAATATTGAATTTTTTACAGTAGGGGAGAAGGGTATTGAAAAAATCAATATTGAAATCTTTTTGCTTTCGATAATCGCAGTTAAGTAAAGTTATCGGGTGAACGACGATTATTTTACCCCCGAGAATCGATATTATTTCTATTGCCCTGACAATCGCATGGACTATAATCTCGTTGTAATATTCCTGATTTTTATTTTCGGGTTCTTGAATATACGACGGAAACGGAGCGTGCGCCTGTCTGAAAATAATATTATTTTCTTCGGCTGTTTTTTTGAGCGATTTTGCGTAATCTCTGTAATCGTCCCTGCCTGTCGGGTGAGTATTATCGAGAATTTTAAACATAGAATAATCGAGAGCGTCAAAGCCCGCCCGCGCGAGAAATTTAACCGCGTCGTGTTCGCCGAATTTATTGCCGAAAATATGCGTCTGCGTTGAAACTAACATAAATCAAACCTCCAAAATTTAATTTTATAATAATCACGAATTACACGCTTGACGTATTTTCTGTCTTCGCCCTCTTTCGTAAAGAGGGTGCCGTCCGCAGACGGCGGGTGTTTTCGTCTCCCCGTACGCGATATAAAATTTCAAAAACACCCGTCAGCCGCTTACGCGACTGCCACCCTCTTTAAAAAAGAGGGCATTGGCGCAAGTTTAAACTAACTGCGTAACTCGTAATAATATCATTATAGCATATAGTAATACAAAAAATCAAGAACCGTTCGATTTATATCTGCTCACCCCGAACCTCCAGAATAAATAAGCCGGGATTACAAATATAACAGATAAAAGAGGCGCGAACATATATAATTTATTTTCTTCTCTTCCCAGAATATATAACAGAGGATAATACTGAAACAAAGCCATGGGAACTATATAAGTTAAAAATCTTAAAATCCCCTCGCCGTAAATCGCATACGGATAACGTCCGAACTCCCGTCCTCCGTATGTTAATATATTCATAAATTCAAGGCCCTCAATCGTGAAAAACGCGAACGACGCATAAACTATATACAAACAAAAAAATATAATAGCGCCGCATGAAATCATCAGAAAAAGCGTGAGAATTTTATCAAAAGTCCAGTCGACCCCGCTGTTCGGCGCGGCGTAAATCAATACCGCCAGAGCCTGAATAAATATCCCCAGACGAACAAATTCTATGTGCGAAGCCAGTATTTGAAATATTATCCCCCTCGGTCTTACAAGCGCCCTGTCAAATTCGCCGTTAGTAATTAATCTCGGGAAAATATCGAATCCCCTCGCAAATACTTCGGCAATCGAAAACGCCATAGACACGACCGACATACACAAAAGAACCTGACTTAAACTAAATCCCTCGACTTCGTTGAAACGGGTAAACATAAACAATACGCCCGCAACGGTCGCGAAAGATAAAATTATTCTGCCGAAGATATTTAATATAAAAGTTATTTTATACTGCATCTGGCTTTTTAGATGCATAGCGAAAAAATTTAAGTATAATTTCATAAATTTATATATTACCCTCCCTGTATCAAGACTCGTTTGAGTGAATTTCTCATGAGAATTTTTCCCGTAACCAGCATTATAATAAACCAAAATAACTGCAGGCATATCGCGTAAACTGTGTCGTTTCCCGAAATATTCCCGCTGTAGATTCGCAGCGGCGTGTTCTGCATTGCCGCAAACGGCAGCAGCTCGGCGATTTTTCTTAACGGCTCGGGGAAAAACGGCAGGGGAATATATCCCCCCGCTAAAAAATCCGCAAATATAACAAGTATCGCGTTATATCTGTTCATAGTGTAAAACACGGATATAGAATCCAGCATAGAATACGACGTAACTACGCACAAACCCAAAACTGCCGACAATATAAACGACAAAAATACAAACGGGTCAGACGGCAGAGTCATTCCGAACGGTTCAGGCAGAATAAACGCGACGATTAATATAGGCAGACAGCGCAGAGCCGTTCTTGACACCCTGATTGCCGCCTTCTCAAAAAACCAGCGGTTATAAATACTCAAAGGACGCGACATCTCATACGCTATATTTCCGTTTATAATAGTTTCGGCGGCGTTTACGTCGCTTCCCCAGGGTGCGAAAAGAGCCAGAAAAGCCTGCTGTATCCAGATATAGGAAACAAGATGGGAAAATTCCATCGGGAAAACGTCCGGACTTGCCCGGTAAAACGCCGCGAACGCCAGGATTTCCATAAACCCCCACGCGAACTGCGTCGCAATCCCCGCCCACGCCGCCGCCCTGTACTGCAAACCCGCTATGAACCTGATTTTAAACAGAGTCGCATAGCTTATATAATTATAACTAATATTTTTCATATTTTAAACTCCCTGTACATTTCGGCGATTGTTTCGTCAATATTTTTATTTTTACTTCTGTGTTTTAAGTCTGAAAAAGAACCGTCGAGCAGAATCTCGCCCTTGCCAATCAGCAGAATTCTGTCGGCAATCGCTTCTATATCCTGCATATCGTGCGTCGTTAAAATAACCGTGGTGTTCTTTTCCCTGTTTATTTTTCTGATAAAATTCCTGACGGCGAGTTTCGAAACCGCGTCTAATCCTATAGTCGGCTCGTCGAGAAATAATATCTTCGGCGAATGAAGAAGCGAAGCCGCAAGCTCGCACCTCATGCGCTGCCCCAGGCTCAGCTGCCTTGCGGGAGTCCTGATGATTTGCGATAAATCAAGAATTTCAGAGAGTTCTTCGAGATTATTTTTATATGTATCTTTCGGGGTTCTGTAAATATCTTTGAGCAGCTCAAAAGAATCGGCGACCGGAACGTCCCACCACAGCTGGCTTCTCTGCCCGAAAACCACGCCGATTTCGCCGACGTGATTTATCCTGTCTTTCCACGGAATCCTCCCGTTTATTATACATTCTCCCGAATCGGGATTTAAAATCCCGCTCATAATTTTAATCGTGCTGCTTTTCCCCGCTCCGTTCGGTCCGATATATCCGACCATTTCTCCGCCGCCGATTTTAAACGAAATATTTTTCAGCGCGCGTATATACTCATACTCGCGCCTGAAAAAAGACCTGAACGCTTCTTTAATTCCCGCGCTTCGCCTCGCGACTCTAAAAGTTTTCGTGATGTTTTTCAGTTCAATCATAAAAATTACTATTTCTCCTAAAAATTTTATATTTAATATATCTCGATATAAATTAATTTTGGATAAAATAAAAACATAAATATTATTTTAATATTTAGAATCTAAAACAAGAGAAAGGATATGGATAAAAAATAAAATGCTGAAAATTAAAAAGAAATTAATATTAATATTTGCAATATCGATTGTTTTTTCGTTCTCTGCGATTCAAGCTTCGGCGGCGTCAAAAATTCATACGGTTATATCAGGCGATACTATGTGGAAAATAGCGGTCAGATACGAAATAGGCGTAAGCGAGCTTATAAAAGCTAACCCTCATATAAAAAATCCGGATTTAATCAATATCGGCGATAAAATATCGATTCCCGAAGCCGCGCCTCTCGCCTCTCTCGAGGACGAAGTGATAAGGCTTGTAAATATCGAAAGGGCAAAAAACGGACTTCCCGCTCTGGCGAAAAACTGGGAGGTCGCGCGGGTCGCGCGCATAAAATCGCAGGACATGATAGACAATAGATATTTCGCGCATAACTCCCCGGCGTACGGCTCGCCGTTCAGAATGTTAGAGGATTTCGGTCTGAAATTCTCGTCGGCCGCGGAAAATATAGCCTACGGACAAAAAACGGCTTCTGACGTAATGAACAGCTGGCTCAACTCTCCCGGACACAGGGCGAATATACTAAGCCGTACTGTAACGCAAATCGGAGTCGGAGCGGCAAAAACGTCGAACGGAACGCTCTACTGGACCCAAATGTTTATAAAGCCCTATTAAAATAAGTAAAACCGAACGACCGCATAAAAAATTTATGCGGTTATTCTCTATTTATTTTTTATTGGTTTTTTTATTATATCATATAAAATATATAGATGTCAATAATTATTTTTTTACGGCGTTCGCTTAAAAAATTTGGCCTTAGTCGGGATTTACGGGGAATAAATGATATTATAGAATGATATAGGCTTAAATTTCAGGTTTTTTTGACAAATTTTCGTTTTGCATATTGACAAGACGACTTGCATATAGTACAATAGTCAGAAAGGTAAATATGTATTTTTGCTTTTTATGCGTTTTCAGGAATTGACCGCGCATAGTTACAAAACTCGTTTGAAAAATGGGAGGCGCTTTTCATGAACATGAAAAAAATTCTTGAAGAAATGCAGAAAAAGATGTCGGCCGCGCAGCCGCCGGCCGAAATTGAGGAAGACGGCGGCGAAAGCGCCGAAAGCATCGAAGACCTCGCGGCGAAAATCCCCGAAGTGGAAGAGAAAATTGAACGGCTGCGCGCGATGAAGGGAATGCCCGGAATTGACGGCGCGCTGAAAATGCTTGAAGGTCAGTTGGACCAGCTGAAGGCGGTCGCTAAGATGCAGTCCGGCTCTGCCGCCGCCGCGCAAATGGGCGCGCAGACAGCAGAACAAATGGACGGCATACTCAATGCGGCAGATAAGCGGGAGCAGGAAAAACAAGCCGCGGCGGACGAGCAAATGCGGCAGACCGCGCAGGCGATGCAAGGCTTGAAGGGACTGTTCGGCAACGTGTTCGGCGGCGGCGGTATCGACGAAAGTATGCACGGCGCACAAGAAGCTGTCGCTAATTTTCAGCAGATGATGCGCTCGATGGGAGCGCGGCCGACCGCTCAAACTCAAAACCCCGACGCGCAAAAACCGGCTCCGCAAAAATTAAATCCGCTGACAATGCCGCAGTTTCAGCCGCTGCCGGGCAGTTCCGGTCCTGTGCGGGTCGGCGATAAACGCATCGAGTTCGGCAGTTATCCGCAAACGGCGGACGGCGGCGTCAGAAAGATTCTGTGGCGGGTGTTGGAAAACAAGGACGGCAAGCTGCTGATGATAAGCGAGCGAATACTGGATTTCCGCTACTGGCAATTCGAGAAGC
>Ga0099364_10012007_pt1 | contig 11742 bp, 9 predicted proteins | sample TergutTh196P3_FD_73070 | JGI IMG/M metagenome (GOLD analysis project Ga0099364, IMG submission 73070) | Microcerotermes parvus P3 segment gut microbial communities from Pointe-Noire, Republic of the Congo - Th196 P3 | ecosystem: Host-associated > Arthropoda: Insects > Digestive system > Gut ...
GCCGCAACGCCGACAATGCCATGGAGGCCAACGGCCTCATGACCCAGGCCAACCAGGCGGTGACCCAGGCCCAGGGCTCCATGCAGGACGTAATCCGGGCCATGGAGGAGATTTCCCGTTCGGGCAACGAGATAGGCAAGATAATCAAGACCATAGACGAGATAGCCTTCCAGACCAACCTCCTAGCCCTGAACGCGGCCGTGGAGGCGGCGCGGGCCGGGGAGGCCGGGGCGGGCTTCGCGGTGGTGGCCGACGAGGTGCGCAACCTGGCCATCCGTTCGGCCGACGCGGCCAAGAATACGGCCGACCTCATCGCGGCCACCATTTCCAACATCAATGCCGGGTCGGAGATGGTCAACGATACGGCCGAGAATTTCAAGACCGTCGGCTCTCACGCTTCCAAGGTGGCCCAACTGGTATCGGAAGTATCGGAAGCCTCCAAGGAGCAGAACCAGGGCATAGGGCAGATTACCCAGGCCGTGGGGGAAATGGACAAGGTGACCCAGTCCAAGGCCGCCATAGCCGATGCATCGGCCCGTGAGGCCGGCCGGCTTTCCCGCCAGGCGGGGTATCTTTTGGAGTCTGTCAACGATGTCCTGGTCTTGGTGCACGGTTCCGGGGCGGCCGGCAGTTTCCATCAGCCCCCTCCCCGCGCGGGCAAGAAGTCGCCGCCCGGACTCAAGATGCCGCCGCCCCCCAAGCCCGCGGAAGTGCGGCAGGCCCCGGCGGCCCTTCCCAAGAAAGCCTTGCCCATGGACGATGACTTCGGCGATTTTTGATTCGCCTTCAAACCAGGGAAGCGCTGATCTCCAGCGCTCCCTTATCTACTAAGAGGAAGCCGATTTATGAAACTAAGAACCAAAATCCTTCTGGGCTTTGCCATCACCAACATCATTTACTTAGCCCTTTTGACGACCATTTTTGTTTTTGCCAATCCGGTGAAGACCGGCTCCGACCTCTTGAAGCAATACGCCTTGGGCGCCCTGGCCACGGCCGATGAAATCCGCTTCCTGATGGTGCATCAGCGGGCGGAGATGAGGGCTTTTCTGGCCAGCCCCACCAATGACCGCAAAATTTTCGAGCCCTTTCAGCAAGCCAACAAGGAGGCCCTTGAAGGCATCCAGAAGCTTAACCAGATTATATCCGCGCCTGGGGCCGCTGAAATCCGAACGCCGGCCATTGCTTCCGGCCACCAGCGGATCAGCGCCGCTTTCAAGGAATACAGCGACCTGGCCTTGGCCGTCCCCGACCGCCAGGACAGGATCCTTGAGCTGCGCAACAACCTGTTCACCGCTTACAATGAGAACCTCAAGGCCCTGGCTGATGCGCTGGAGATGGAGGTCCAGGCCTTTGAAAAGGGGCTCTCGTGGAACACCAACCCGGCCGCTATCACCAGCGAAGTCAGGCGCATCAATAATATCAATACTTTGCTCGACAAGACTCATGAGAGTTACCTCTCCTTCGCCTTGGCCCTGACCCGGGGAGACTCAAGCTCCTTTGATTCCGCCTTGAACCAGGCGGCGGAATTCGGCCAACAAATCGGCGGCTTGATCAACGAAGTTCAGAGCCAGGAGGTCAAGGACGCCTTGGCCAAAGCCCGGTTGGTGGTAACGGAGCGCTACACGCCCGGCATCAGGGCCGTAGTGGAGATCATGAGGCTTGATGCTGAAGCCAATACCAGGCGCAACGACATCATCAGCGCCCTGGTGCAGGAGGCCGCCGATTTTGCCTCTTCCATTCAGCAAACCGTCCTTGGGGCCACTGATAGCATGAACAGCGCCGTTATCAGGATAGTCACGGTCATGATCATCGGCGCGGTCCTGGCCCTCTTGGTCAGCATTGTTTTTTCGGGCATCATGACCAGAAGCATTGTTCAGGCCATTGACCAAATCGCCAGCAACCTCTCGGAAAGCGCCCAGGAGGTTGACGAGGCCGCCGGACAGCTCTCCGGGGCTTCCAACACCCTGGCCCAGGGCGCCACGGAAAACGCGGCCAGCCTGGAGGAAACCAGCGCGGCCCTGGAGGAATTCAACTCCATGACCAGGCGCAATGCCGACAACGCCCTGGAGGCCAACGGCCTCATGGCCAAGGCGGCAGAGGCCATTGCCCAGGCCGAAAACTCCATGACCAAGGTTATCAAGGCCATGGAGGAAATTTCCCGTTCGGGCAACGAGATAGGCAAGATCATCAAGACCATAGATGAGATAGCCTTCCAGACCAACCTCCTGGCCTTGAACGCGGCCGTGGAGGCGGCCCGGGCCGGCGAGGCCGGGGCGGGCTTTGCCGTGGTGGCCGACGAGGTGCGCAACCTGGCCATTCGTTCGGCCGATGCGGCCAAGAACACGGCCGACCTCATCGCCTCCACCATTACCAATATCGTCTCCGGTTCGGAGATGGTCAACGACACTTCGGAAACCTTCAAGACCGTGCGCGACCATACCAGCAAGGTGGCGGAGCTGGTCTCGGAAGTGGCGGAAGCCTCCAAGGAGCAGAGCCTGGGCATATCCCAGATCAGCACGGCGGTGGGCGAAATGGACAAGGTGACCCAGTCCAACGCCGCCTCCGCCGAAGAAGCGGCCAGCTCGGCCAACCAGTTGTCGCTCCAGGCCGGCAACCTCATCTCCGTGGTCAATGACATCAACGCCCTGGTCCACGGGGACGGGGCCGCCGCGGGCGGCCGGCCCTCCGCCGCCCGCCCGCCGGCCCGCCGTATTTCCGCTCCGCCGCCTCGGGCCAAGGCCGCCCCGGCCCCCGGTAAGGCCGCGGCCGCCAATAATAAGGCCATACCCATGGAGGATGACTTCGGCGATTTTTAATCAAGCACTGAAAGGCGGCCTTGGTAGTCTTCAGGACCGGCCGCCTTCAGTCCCAATTCCGCCAGCACGGGTTGGATGCCCGCCAAGCTCCGAGCTTGGTTGTCAATGTCCATTTCAGCCTGGGCCACTCCGGCCAGCCCCCGGCCGGCCGGCACCAGCGAGGTGACCAGGTCCGCCCCGGCTTGGAGGCGGTCTTTGAGGCCGGCCAGGCCTTCCACGTCCAGGGAGGCGGGAATGAGGGCCCCGGGCCTGGCCAGGCGCAGGACGGCGATCATGTCCAGCTCCCGGGCTCGGCCCAGCCCGGGAGGGGGGGCGGGCGTCCAAAAACCGGGGGGGGCGCCGGCCGCCTCCGGCGGCGGCATATAGGCCATGGCCCGCACCTGGGACGCCCCCAAGGCGGCCATGGCCAGCACTGAATCGGCCAGGTCGGCCGCGCTCTCGCCCGCTCCGCACAATACGCCTTCCTCCACCAGAAATCCTTGGGCCTTGGCCGTCAATTTGGAAGCCCAGCGCCGGTCATAGCTTTGACCCGGCCGGAGCCGGGTGAAGAGTTCGCGGTTATGGGTTTCCTGGTAACTGGCATACCAAGAAGCCCCGGCGGCCCGATAAGCGGCTAGGGCCTCGGGTCCGGCCAAGCCCGGGGAAATCATAATCGGGAGGCCGGTGGCGGCGCGCAGCTTATGAATCAGCTCCGCCGTGGCCTGGATATAGTCGGGGTGGTCGGCCGCCGGGTCTTCGCCCAGGGTCAGGTCGATTAAACCAACGCCCTGGCCGGCCAAATCCATGGCCGCGGCCAAGATTTCCCCTTCGGAGCGGGCATAGCGGCGGGCCAGGGGATTGTCGCGGCGAAAGGCGCAAAAGCGGCAGGCATTGCGGCAGTAAGTGCTTGTATAGACGAAGCCGTAGGTGTGGATAAGATTTCCGCTTCTACGGGCCCTCAAGGCCCTGGCCGCGGCCCATAGTTCAGCCCTGTCTTCCGGCCGGGTCAAAGTTAAAAGAGTTATGAGGCTTTCGCGGTCCAGGGGCTCTTCCCCGGCCTTGGCCAGTATCTCCCTTAAAAATTCCGTCATAGGTTGAGGCGGAAGCCGGCCAGCCAGCCTAGGCCGCGGCCGGCCCGAGCCGGGCTGAGGGAGCGGCCCTCGCGAGCCGCCCGGGCCATGACCAGGCGTTCCAGGCCGAAGCCCAGGCCAACCCAGGGCATATCCACAAAACCCCAGTTGGCGTCCAGGGGGTGGGGACCCATGGCGGTGCTGGCCAGTTCCAAACCATCAGGGCTTTCCACATCCAAGGTTTCGCCGTAAACCCCGGAATCCGCGGCGGTCAGGCGGCAGTCCGCGGCCGGCAGACCCGCGGCTTCCAAAACCAGTTCAGCCAACATCCGGATGCGCTCCCGGCGGCCGGCCAGGGGCAGGCCCATTTCAACCAGGTTGAGCATGGTAAACTCGGCGGAATGCTTGGCGCCCTGGGTTTCCTTCCTGAGGCAGGGGCCTATTTCAAAGATGGATACCGGGTGGGGGGCCAGGCGCACCAGGTCCACCAGCAGATAGTAGAGATTGGGGGCCAGCATGGGCCGGAGGGCTTTGTTGCGGTCCAGCCAGAATATCTGCCGGTTCAGGCTGTGGTCTGAATCCAGGCCCATGCGCTCTAGGTGGGATCGGGAAACGATGAGGGGAGTTTCCACTTCGGTGAAGCCGGCCGCCACCAAGGCGGCGGCCAGTTTCTCCCTAAGCTCCGCCAAAAACGGGCGGCCTCCGCCGGCCAGATGGCGGCGCAGCCCGTCGGCCGCGGCTCGGGCCATCTCTTTTTCCAGAGCTTGAAAGGCCCGGTCGCGTTCGGCCGGGGAAGGGAAGGTTCGCCCCAGGTCGGCCTCGTCCGCGTCTAGATCCCCCAGGCGGCGTTCTTGTTCCAAAGTCCAGCCGTTGTTCACTGTCCCTCGCCTGTATTGAGCTGTTTGTCGCGCAAAAGGGAGCCGTGGCGGCGGCTGAAAAAGGTGGCGCCATATTTGTCCAGCTTCCATTGGGGCACGGCGCAGAGAGGGCAGGGCGCCTGGTAGAATTTGCCCCGCAGCCAGCGGGCGGCCCGGCCGCGGCGGGAGTCGCGCACTTTTATTCGGCGGCCGCAGTGGGTGGTGAGAATGGCGCCCTCCCCCAGCCGTTCAATGGTTTTCAGGCCATGGAGAAGGCCGGAGCGGGCCGGCCAGAGTTTCATCTTTTCCAGAAGGGTCAGGAGGTTTAGTTTTTTGCGATAATAGCGTTTGGCCTGACGGGCGGAGTTGATGTTTTCCAGCATGGGCGGAACCCGGGCGTTTATTTGGAAAAAAAATGGCGGAGGGCCCGGGAGTCGCACCCGGCTATGAGGGTTTAGAGCCCAAACGATCCTTTGGTCGATCCGCCCTCCGGAAGGCCAGGCCGGCGGCCCGGACTGGCAATGAATCACTAAGATTATAGCTCAAAATAAAAAAAACGCAAGACATTAATAAACTAGATAACTTGTTTAATTAGCAAGATGAAAAAAATCCTTGAAACACGCCAGAAAAAGGAGAAAAATATGGTTCACCCGGCTGAAGCATACTTTACAAACTGACTGCAAATTTTTACATATTCTCAGATTGGGGCGTCTTATGATCTTCTGGCTGTTTTGCGGGCTTTACTGGCCGATGCCCCGTTGGCCGCGGAGGATCGTTTTTTCTCCTGACGCCAAAGCCACCAGTCACGTCTTCACGTTTATAGCCATGAAATAAATAATTATTTCTGGGCGGGATTGAAACCTAAAGCATTATCCTCCAGCTTTAGCCTTCAGTTATGAGCGTTACTTCCTGCTCAACAAGTTTTGTCACTTTGGCCAGGGCATTGTTGATCTGCTGAATGAATGAAGACTGTTCCTCGGATGATTTGGCTATCTCGGCGGCGATTTGATTGCTGTCAGCGATACCGGACACAATATTGACTAAGCTGGTGGCGGTTTCGCTAGCTATGCTGACGCCCAATTCCGCCTTCTCCATCGAGTCTTGAATCAAGGCGTTGGTGTTCTGGGCGGCCGCGGCGCTCCTGGCGGCCAGGTTGCGGACTTCTTCAGCCACGACCGCGAAGCCTTTCCCGTGTTCACCGACCCTCGCCGCTTCCACAGACGCGTTAAGCGCCAAAAGGTTGGTCTGGAAGGCTATGTCATTTATGACTTTAATGACGTTGTTTATGCCTTGGCTGGACTGATTTATTTTTTTGACAGCAGACATCATTTCATCCATCTGGGCGCTGCCTTTTTCCGCGTTCTGCTCCATCATGCCAGCCAGTTCGGCGGCGCGACCGGCCAAGTTGGCGTTGTCCTTTGTTTTTTCGGAAATTTCAGCCATGGAGCCGGACAGCTCCACAATTGCCGACTTGATGTTTTGCGCCAAGTCAATTTCCGCTCTCTGGCGATTGATGAATTCAGTTATTTCATCCACAGTCTCTATGTGGCCAATTTTTTTACCGTTTTTATCGGTTAAATAGCTTAGGTAAACCTTGAAATCCATGCCTTTCTGGTTGAAGAAAGTAGCGGATTTGCCTTCCTCCAAGCGGTTGATGCCGCAGTTTTCAGTATTGCAAATGGCCGCGCCCCAATTGCTGCAAGGCAGTCCATAGACCTGCGTACGTTTCTGGCCTAAAAAAGCCTCGACATGTTTGTTTATGTATATCCAGTTTCTGTTTAAATCAGTGACCGTTATTGGGAAGGGCAGGGAATCCAAAAGACTCTCATACCAGGAAATTTTTTTTGCAAGCCACTGAATGAGCAGGAAGGCAAAAAGGACGCATAAAACGACAGAACCGGCGCTTAGCCTTAATAGGCGGCTACTGAAATCGCCTCCGGTATTTACGAGATCGTTTAACCCGACCAAGCCCAGGCTCCCCCCAAAAGTGACCATAATAAAAAAAACTATTAATGCTTTCGTGCGAATCGACATTTGGCGTCACCTCCTTGTTCCTTAAATATTGACCGGCCTGGAATGTCATTAAAAAATTCTGTAATCGTCTGGCTAATAGCCCCAAAAACCACAAACGGATGGAGTGTATTATATAATTTCCATTTCCTCCAAGTCAAATTGATTCTTCTTTATTTTCATTGCCCTCCGTAACCGCTTGAGCGGGCGACTGTACTTAAGGCGCATATGTTTCCTAAGCCGCGTAGGCGAAGGTTATTTCACCTATAATTTTAAGCTGGATGGAACCGGTCAATTCGCTGTGGCTCAAGACGATCAGGTTGGGTATGAAGCGTTCGGTCAGCTTGTGCAAATGGCGGCGGATAAGGGGGGTGCAGATGACCACCGGCTGAAAGTTCTGCTTGGTCAGTTCCGTCAGGCCTTGGTTCAGGGCGTTTAAAATGCGCTGGCCGGTATCCGGGTCCAAGGTCAGGTAGGCGCCGCGGTCGGTTTCGTTGACGGCCTTGCCCAGGGCCTCCTCGATGTCCGCGCCTATGGTCATTAGGGGCAGCTCGCCCTGGGCCGTCAGATATTGCCGGATTATGGTCCGGGCCAGGCGCTGGCGGACGAATTCGGTCAATAGGTCCACATCCTTGGTCAGGGGGGCGTGATCGGCCAGCACCTCCAGGATGCTCGGCATATCCCGCACCGAGACCCGTTCCCTCAAAAGGTTCTGCAAGACCTTCTGCACCTGGCCGAGGCTCAATAGGTCGGGCACCAGTTCCTCCACCACCTTGGAATCGGTGGCGGCCACGCCGTCGATGAGCTTCTGGACATCCTGCCGGGAAATCAGCTCCGCGGCGTGGAGGCGTATGACCTCGGTGAGGTGGGTGGCTATTACCGTGGCCAGGTCCACCACGGTCCAGCCCGCGTGCTGGGCCTCGTCCTTGCGTTCTTCGGGAATCCAGGTGGCCGGCAGGCCGAAGGCCGGCTCGACCGTGGAGAGGCCCGCGATGGTCTTCTTGGCATCGCCGGGATTCATGGCCAATTGATGCCCGACCATCATCTCGGCCCGGGCCACCTCGTTGCCCTTGATGAGGATGGAGTATTCGCCGGGCCTGAGCTGAAGGTTGTCCCGGACATGCATCGGCGGCACGATGAAGCCGGATTCCAGGGCGAACTGGCGGCGGATGGAGCGGATGCGCTCTAAAAGCTCTCCGCCCTGCTCGTCATCCACCAGGGGAATGAGGCCGTAGCCGACCTCCAGTTCCAGGACATCCAGGGGCAGCAAGGCTTCGACCTTCTCCGGTCCTACCGGGCGCCCTCCTTCCGGGGCGGGGCCGCCGGAAGGGGCCGGGGGCGGACCGCCGCCGGGTGGCGGGGCCCCTGGAGCGGAGGGCGCGCCCGGGGACTTGCGTCCTTGGCCGGAGCTTAGGGCGGCCTCGGCCAGCTTGCGGCGGCGGGTAATGGCGTAGGCCCCTGAACCGATCAAAATTCCAGTGGTGCAGAAGGCCGCCGTGGGCAGACCCGGCAGGAGCCCGAAGAAAAACAGCACCGTCCCGGCCAGCCCCAGGGCCTCGGGCCTTAAGGTGAACTGGCGGGCGTAGCCTTGGCTCATGGATTCCTCGGACCCGGCCCGGCTGACGATGATGCCCGCGGAGACGGAAACCATCAGCGCCGGGATCTGCCCCACCAGGCCGTCGCCTATGGTCAGAATGGTGTAGGTCTGGGCCGCGGAGGCCACGCTCAGGCCGCGCTGCACCACGCCTATGAGCAGGCCGCCCAAGAGGTTGATCAGGGTGGTGATGATGCTGGCTATGGCGTCGCCGCGCACGAACTTGGAGGCGCCGTCCATGGCCCCGTAGAAATCGGCCTCACGGGCTATCTCCTGCCTCCTCTGCTTGGCATCTTCTTCCTGGATGAGGCCGGCGGCCAGGTCGGCGTCTATGGCCATCTGCTTGCCGGGCATGGCGTCGAGGGTGAAGCGGGCCGCGACTTCGGCAATGCGGCCTGAACCCTTGGTGATGACCAGAAAATTGATGAGCACCAAAATGGCGAAGACGATGATGCCCACCACGTAGTCGCCCTGAACCACGAAGAAGCCGAAGGCCTGGATGACCTCGCCCGCGGCCCCGGGCCCCTCGTAGCCCCTTAGGAGAATGATCCGGGTGGTGGCCACGTTCAAGGCCAGCCGGAACAGGGTCAAGACCAGGAGCAAGGAGGGGAAGATGGAAAAATCTAAGGGCTTGAAGGTATAAAGGGCGGTCAGGAGCACTATGATGGACAGGGCCATTTGGAAGGTCAGGCACAAGTCCAGCACCGCCGTGGAGACGGGGAAGATCATCACCGACAGGATGGCCACCACCGCCAGGCCGATGATCACTTCGCCGATTGAGTTTTTGAGGCGGTCCCTTATGCGGATCGCCAGGCTATCTTCTTCGGCCACCGGGTCGCCTGCCTTTTAGTTTATAGACGTAGCTCAGCACTTCGGCCACGGCCTTGTAAAATTCCAGAGGGATGATTTCGCCCACGTCCACGGCCTTGTAAAGGGCCTGGGCCAGGGGCTTGTTTTCGACTATGGGCACCTTGGCCTCCCGGGCTATGTCCTTGATGCGCTCGGCCATCAGGTCCTGCCCCTTGGCCAGCACCAGGGGGGCCTGGGCCAGGGCCGCGTCATAGACCAGGGCAATGGCCAGGTGGGTGGGGTTGGTGACGACCACATCGCTCTTGGGCACATCGGCCAGCATGCGCTTTTTGGATTGCTCCCGCTGGATCTGCCGGATCTTGGCCTTGACCTTGGGATCGCCCTCCATCTGCTTGAACTCGTCCTTGACCTCCTGCTTGGTCATGCGCATGTCGCGCATGAATTGCCATTTCTGGTAGGCGAAGTCCAAAAAGCCCAGTAATAAGAGAAGGAGGACCAGCTTGAAGAAGAGTATCAGGGCCGTCTTTAAGGTGACCAGGCCGATGTCCACCGGCTCCATTTCGCTCATGGTCACTAAAAGGGCTAAATCTCCCTTGATGGTCAGGTAGGTGAGGAAGAAGACCAGCCCCAGCTTCAGGCAGTTCTTTATGGTGTCGATCACGGCCCGCAGCTTGAAGAAGCGGCCCATGCCGGTGATGAAGTTCAGCTTCTCTGGCTTGAAGGCTATGGCCTTGGGGTTGAGTATGAAGCCCACCTGCCAGAAATTGACGGCCAGGCCGGCCACCATGATCAGGAGGGCCAAGGGTATGATCAGGATGAGGGCCTCGCGGAAGGCGGTCAGGATCCAGGGCCAGAAATCGGATGTGGCCGGGTCGAATTCAGAAAGGCGCCAGACGAAATGGCGGAACATCCCCACCAGGCGGTCCCAGCCCAAGGGGGCCAGGGCGATCAGGGCCAAGCCGCCGACCAGGAGCACCACGGCCGAGGATACTTCCTGGCTCTTGGGCGCCTTGCCCTCTTCAAAGGCCTTGGACAGCTTGCGCCCGGTAGGTTCTTCCGATTTTTCGCCGGTCTCGTCGTTGGCCACGGGCCCCCTCTCCTTTCCCTAAAATTCAAAAAATCGCTTGATGCCCCAAGAGATCCAGTAGCCGGCCCAAGGCTGCGTCGGCCTCAACCAAGGCCCGCCCCAGGAGAAGGGGCCACCAGGGCAGGGACAGCATCAGGACAATGAGGCCGCCGAAAATATAGACCGGCATGGAGACGAACAGGATGTTCATCTGGGGCATGGCCTTGGCCACCACCCCGAAGGCCACCTTGCAGCAGAACAATACGGCCATCACCGGGGCGCTTATCTTCAAGGCCAGGACGTAGAGCCCGGCCATGGCCCGCATCAGCTCGCTGAAATATTCCGGCCCGAAGGCCAGGACCAGGCCCGGCGGGGCCACCTGGAAGCTGTTGATGACCGCCTTGAGCACCAACAGATGCCCGTTGGCGTAGAGGAAGATGAGGGTCATGATGAGGTTGACCATGAGAGACACCACGGCCATCTGGCCGCCGCTCTGGGGGTCCATGGCGTTGAGCATGGACATGCCCATTTGAAAGCTGATGTATTCCCCGGCCACATGGGCTGAATCCAGGACCAGGCGCACCATAAGCGCGAGGGACAGGCCGATGAAGAGCTCGCCCAAGGCCAGAAAGACGAAGCCGAACCAGGTCATGGGCATCAGGGCGGGCGAATAGCTGACCTTGGGGGCGACCACGAAGGCGAGCATAAGCACCAGGGCGGCCTTGACCGGGGCCGGGATGATCTGGTTGTCGAAGACGGGGGCCACGACCATCATGACCGACAGCCTCAGAAACACCAGGACAAAGGCGGCGAATTCCGCCGCGTTGATGACCGGGGCGCCCAAACCTATGCCTTAGGGCAGGGTGAGCCCTTGATTGGCCACGCCCGCCCCCACCCGGACCCATTCGGGGAAGGAAGTCAGCACCAGGGTGGCGAAATCCGTCAGCTCTTCCAGCATCCAGGGCCCGGCTATGACCAAGGTGATGGAGATGCAGAGAATTTTGGGAATGAACTGCAGGGTCATTTCCTGAATCGAGGTGGTGGCCTGAAAGATGCTCACCGTAAGACCCACGATGAGGCCCACGCTCAACATGGGCAAGGCCAGCATCAGGGTCATCTCCATGGCCCGGCGGCAGAAGTCGATCACGAATTCCGGGGTCATTCCTCCCCTCCAAAAAAATAATCAGCCGGCTTCTACCCGCCCGCCAAGGCCCCCACGGCCCGGCTCACGTCGCCGAAACTGCGGATAAGGGAGCCGACGATGAGGTTCCAGCCGTCCACCAGGACGAAGAGCATGAGCTTGAACGGCAGGGAGATCATCACCGGCGGCAGCATCATCATGCCCATGGACAACAGGACCGAGGCGACCACCATGTCTATGACCACGAAGGGTATGTAGAGCATGAAGCCTATGGAGAAGGCCGTCTTGAGTTCCGAAATCACAAAGGCCGGAATCAGGGACAGGGTGGGGACCTCGCTCTTGTTCTGGGGCCGGGATTCGCCGGCCAGCTGCATGAAGAGGGCCAGGTCCTTTTCCCGG
>Ga0099364_10012008_pt1 | contig 11742 bp, 9 predicted proteins | sample TergutTh196P3_FD_73070 | JGI IMG/M metagenome (GOLD analysis project Ga0099364, IMG submission 73070) | Microcerotermes parvus P3 segment gut microbial communities from Pointe-Noire, Republic of the Congo - Th196 P3 | ecosystem: Host-associated > Arthropoda: Insects > Digestive system > Gut ...
GATTGACTGCGGGAGGAAGCTACACGGGTTCGTTTATATTAGCGGCGGCAACCTGTGCAATCGCCATAATACTCGTACTGCTGATGAAAAACCCCGAAAAATAAATAAAAGAGGGTAAAAATAAATGATAATAGATTTTCACACGCACGTTTTCCCCGACAATTTAGCAGAAAAAGCGGTTTATACGCTCTCGTCGAGCATTGACAATTTATATGAGTTGTCAAGCGACGGAACGGTTTCGGGCTTGATAAAAAATATGGACGACTGGAGCATAAATATATCTGTCGTTCAGCCTGTTATAACAAAGCAATCGCAGACTAAAGCATTGAACGACTGGGCGGCAAGTATATGTTCGGACAGGTTAATCGCGTTCGGAGGGATTTATCCGCATACGGACGATTACAAGCGCGATATTGATTATGTTGCGGAACTGGGACTGAAAGGACTGAAATTTCATGCGGAATATCAGGATTTTGTCGTTGACGATGAAAAAATGCTGAAAATATATGATTACGCATTGAGTAAAGGCTTGATATTGCTGCACCATGCCGGATTTGACCCCGCGTTTCCGCCGCCGTTCAGGAGTACGCCGAAACGGTTTGCCAAAATCGTAAAAGCAATGCGGGGCGGTATTATCGTTGCGGCGCATTTAGGCGGTCACGCTCAATGGGACGACGTGGAAAAATATTTGGCGGGTACTGATATTTATCTTGATACGTCGATGGGATTTGAATATTTTACTGCAGAGCAGTTTGTAAAAATTTTAAACAGGCACGGAGCGGATAAAATATTATTTGCGTCTGATTCTCCGTGGAGCAATGCAAAATCAGAAATAAACAAGTTAAAATCTATGCCTCTTGCGGAAAATAATATAATGTCTGTATTGGGCGGAAATGCAAAACGTATATTAAAAATTTAATATAAAATTATATGAAAGGGCTAATTTTTATGGAAAATTACTGGAACAAAACGGCTGAAACGATGGAGCGCGAACAGATACGCGAGCTTCAGTTAAAAAAACTGCGGATTACTGTTGAAAACGTGTACTCGAACGTACCGTATTACCGCGAAAAAATGCAAGAGAAAGGCGTCCTGCCGGGCGATATAAAAACGCTCGATGATTTGCGCAGTCTGCCGATTACTGCTAAACAGGACCTGCGCGACACATACCCGTTCGGCTTATTCGCTTCGCCTATGGAGGACATAGTGCGTATCCACGCTTCGTCAGGAACAACGGGCAAGCAAACTGTTGTCGGCTATACAAGGCGGGATATAGACGTTTGGGCTGAATGTATGGCGAGGTGCTTTGTAATGACAGGCGCGGATAAAAGCTCGCGCATACAAGTCGGCTACGGCTATGGTTTATTCACGGGAGGGCTCGGCGCACATTATGGAGCGGAAAAACTGGGCGCGGTGACGATTCCGGCTTCGTCGGGCAATACGCAGCGGCAGATTACGATGCTTAAAGACTTCGGCGTGACGCATTTATGCTGCACCCCTTCCTACGCAATGAACATAGCCGAGGTCCTGCGGGAATCGGGACGCACTAAGGACGATCTGAACCTCATATCGGGGTGCTTCGGCGCCGAGCCGTGGAGCGTCGGTATGCGAACCGAAATTGAAAACCGGCTCGGAATACGCGCCTATGACATATACGGCCTGAGCGAGATCATGGGGCCGGCTGTGTCGCATGAATGCCGTCATCAGACGGGGCTTCACATATGGGAGGATTGCTTCATTGCCGAAATAACGGATCCCGATACGGATATGCCTGTAAAAGAGGGCGAGGCCGGCGATCTCGTTATAACCACAATAAATAAAGAGGGGTTCCCTCTTATAAGGTATAAGACGAGGGATATATGTACGCTCAGCTATGAAAAGTGCGAGTGTGGGCGCACCCACGCGCGCATGTCAAAGCCCGCCGGACGCACCGACGATATGCTGATAATACGGGGCGTCAATGTATTCCCGTCACAAATTGAGTCCGTGCTTTTGAGTATCGGGAGCGTACAGCCTCATTATCAAATCATCGTTGACCGTGTGAACAATCTGGATACCATGACGGTCGAAATCGAGATTTCCGAAGAGATGTTCACCGATAATGTCAAGGGCATCGAAACGTTTGAAAAGAAAATCGTCAGCCAGATCAACAGCGTTCTGGGTGTCAGCTCTAAAATACGCCTTGTCGAGCCCAAAAGCATCCCCCGCAGCGAGGGCAAGGCAAAGCGGGTTATCGACAAGCGGAATATAAAATAAACCTTGTCATAACACATTCTCCTCCAGCCATTTCGCCACGCCGTCGCCGTCACAGTCGCCGCAGATATAGCCGGCGGCGGCTTTCACTTCGTCAAGGGCGTTGTCCACCGCCACGCTGACCCCCGCGTAAGCCAGCAAATCTATGTCGTTTAAGTCATCGCCAAACGCGGCGATTTCTTTTCGCGTTATTTCCCACCGGCCGGCCAGCTCCGCTATGGCCGCTGACTTTGTTGCTTTGCGGTGCATAACCATACCCAACCCGTCCCGCGCAACCTTCAAATACATATCGCCGGTAAGGTGCCGTTCGATAAACGCCGCGTCCTCCGGCGTTACTCCCTCCACGCAAATTTTATCGGCGTCCAAAGCGTGGGAAGCAAAATCAACAATCTCAAAGTTTTTGATATGCGGCCACACCCGCGAAAGGTCAAAGTTCGTATAGTGCATACCGCCGAACTGAGAGGCCACCCGAAACCCGCGTTCATTACAGGCCAGCAGCAGCGGGCGGGCCTCTATATAAGGTATACATATGCGCGATTCAATGCCGTCTGCAAAGATGTTCGCGCCGTTATTGGCGACAATGCCATCGAAAAGCTCCGTGGGCGCGACCACTTCAGGGTGCCCTCGTCCGGTGGCGATAACCGTTTTTATGCCCGCTTTCCGGCAGCGGCGCAAAATATCCCTTGTGTATTCGCTGACGGTTTTGTCGCGGCGCAGCAGCGTATCGTCAAGGTCGGTGACTATCATTTTTATAAGCATTACGTTCCCCCCTGCAATCAACAATATATCACGCGCGGCCGGTTTCGGCAAGCGCGTAAAATTTTCGGCGGCAAAGACAAATATTTCCTTGCGTTTTGCGCACGCAGGTGGTATAATATAATAACATCAGATGAAATAAATTGACGGAGGTGTGCTTATGCGTCTTAACACCGTGCGTTTCGGCGAGATAGATATAGCTGACGAGAAGATCATAAAGTTCCCCGAGGGTATCCCCGGGCTTGAACAGCTTACCCGTTTCGCCCTTATCTCCAACGAGGAAACTGAGCCGTTCAAATGGTTTCAGGCCATGGACGACCCCGAGATCGCGCTTGTCGTGATCGACCCGAACATCCTGTTCCCCGACTACTACGTAAACCTGCCCCCCGAAATCGTTGACGAGCTGAAGCTGGCGGAGGGCGACGACACCCTCATACTCACCGTCGCCGTCGTACCGCGCGACTTCAGGAGTATGACCACAAATCTGGTTTCGCCCATCGTGATTAACGCGGCGAAAAATCTGGGCAAGCAGATTATCATGCAGTCCTCGGAGTACCTTATAAGACAGCCGATCTATGACCTGTTGCAGGAATATGTGAACGGAGGTGGGCTTGATGCTGGTTCTGACGCGTAAGGCAAACCAATCCATCACACTCGGCGACAACATTAAACTTACCGTCCTGAGCATAGAAAACGACCGCGTCAGTATCGGTATCGACGCGCCGCGCGAAATCCGCGTGTTCCGCTCCGAACTGCTTGAGGGTACCCGCGCCAGCAACGTCGAATCCTTTACCTCGCAATATATCCCCACGAAAAACATCATGGAGAAAAAGACATCGTCGTAGGGGACGCACACCCGGTCGCAACCGGCGGGTGTTTTGAAAATAATTTTTCAAATTCCGCTAAAGTTCCGCCGGTTCTGTCCGATATATCAGTTGTCAGCAATAGCTGGCACAAAGTCAACCCCGACAACGCACCAATCCCCATTCCATTCAGTATAATACGGCAGGCACAATTCTCTGTTTGTGCGAGCGGCAAGGACGTCCGCGATGGCGCCGCGAACCGAGAACCGCAAACCCAAAGTGAATACTGCCCGCCGCGTTATAAATAATTAACTTTGCGGCACCGCAAGAAGCGGTGACCTGTAATTTCAAGGAGGAAACTACAATGCGTATCCAAAACAACATTATGGCCATCAACACCCACAGACAGTTAGGCATCAACCAGGCTGCTCAGTCGAAATCCACAGAAAAACTCAGCTCAGGCTACAGAATCAACCGCGCCGGCGACGACGCCGCGGGCCTTTCAATCTCTGAAAAAATGCGCGCCCAGATCCGTGGACTTAACCGCGCTTCGGCTAACGCCCAAGACGGTATCTCCCTGATTCAGGCGGCTGAAGGCGCTCTGCAGGAATCCCACAGCATTCTGCAGCGTATCCGTGAGCTGGCTATCCAAGGCGCCAGTGACTCGAACCAAATGGAAGACCGCGAATTCATCATCGGCGAAATCAACCAGCTCGGCGTTGAGCTGGACCGTATCGCAACAACCACAAACTTCAACGGCAAGTACATCCTCACCGGTATCTATGACGATCTGGAATCCGTCAACTCAGTAGCATGGGGCGAAGGCGAAGGCGAAGCCGGCTGGGTTCAGGAAATAGTTAACGCGACCGGCATTGAGACATCATACGGCCCGCTTAACATCCAAGTCGGCGCGAACACCCTCGCCAGCGACGTTATCCAGATTGCCATTAAGGGCGTGGGCGCGAAAGACCTGCTCGGCGACGTATGGACAGACATAGAGAACTATGCCGACCGTCTTAATCCTACCGGCGGCGACCCCACTGAACGTGTTGCCGGCTTTAACCCCGGTGACGAAGCCACTGCCCCGAACGAAGACCTAAACGGTGGCGAACTCGTCAGCGAAGACACCGGCGAAGTGCTGACCAACGGCTTCCAGGCTCTGGTTAACATCATCGACGGCAAAACCGCGGATGGACTGCCCATCGACAAGACGGATGCCCCCACAACCGGTGTTGCGCTGGTAAGTGAACTGCGCTCCAACCTCGGTGCTGTGCAGAACCGTCTTGAGCATACGGTCGCCAACCTCGACACTGTAGCCGAAAACATGCAATCCGCTGAAAGCCGTATCCGCGACGTGGACATGGCCAAAGAGATGATGAACTTCACCAAGAACAACATCCTCAACCAGGCCGCGACCGCGATGCTGGCTCAGGCGAATCAGGTACCGCAAACTGTACTGTCTCTTATACGCTGAGGCGGCGCCACACTATTAATCAACTGGTAACCGGCAACGTGGCGTCGGCTAACTGAAAAATTAGTCGGCTTATAAGAAGAAATGTTGATTGCCATACGCGGGGAGCGTAGCACCCCGCGTAGGCTGCGACAGAAAAGCACATGGGAAAGACCCCGTTGCGAAACCACCCCGCCGGTTGCGACCGGCACCCCTCCAAGGAGGGGAATGAGGGAGGACGCACAAAACCCCCGCCGGTTGCGACCGGCACCCCCTTTGCTAAAGGGGGCAAGGGTTGAATACGCGGGATCTCTGCCCTCTTTTGTAAAGAGGGTGGCCCCGCAGGGCCGGGTGTTTTCCCCAAAACCCAGATTCCCCTATAAGAGCAAGCATCCGCGTCTCAAGCGCGGAGCGCTTGAGGCAGGCACGCGTAAGGATGCGCGTGGCCGGAAACAAAATAAAGGAGTGAAATATCGTGAAGAAATTTCTAGCATTGACCCTGGCCATAATGTTTATGGTCACTCTCGCGCCGTTTGCGCTGGCTGCGTTGTCTGAGGTAACGGATATAACCCTTGACCCTGTAGCTGACCTGAAAGAAGAATCTGCCGCTGTGGCGCCCGGTAAAGTAGTCGGAACGCTTGCAGCTGTGCTTGACGACGACGAAGGAACCGGTGCAAGCTATACATACGCGCTTGTATCTGGAGACGACGACGATGATAACGACGCTTTCGTTATTGACGGAACCTCGCTCAAAGTCGGAATCACAGCTTTGACAGAAGGAACCTATAAATTTCGGGTTGAAGTTACCTATGAAGACGATGAATTTAGCGACACCTCTGCGCTGACGTTTGAGAAAGCTTTAACGCTTACGGTTGGAGCCAAAGAAGACAGCGGCACCACCTACTACTCCGTAACCTTTGACGCAAACGGCGGTACCGGCTCTCACGCCGATTTAGAAAATCAAGCGGACGGAGAGGTAACCCTGCCGACAACGACAACTTTCGAACCGCCGAGTGACAAAAAATTTGGCGGCTGGACGGCAGTAGCGGGCACCCTTCCGGTTATTACCTCAGTCACAATCGACGGGGCTGATGTGACAGTCTTCGCCTACTGGGTAGACGAAGAAGACCCCGAACCCGGCGACACCTACACTGTCAACTTTGACGCGAACGGCGGCAGCGGCTCTCACGCCGATTTAGAAAATCAAGCGGACGGAGAGGTAACCCTGCCGACAACGACAACCATCGAACCGCCGCCCGGAAAAAAGTTTGGCGGCTGGACGAAAGTAGCGGACACCCTTCCGGTTATTACCACAGTCACAATCGACGGTGATGATGTGACAGTCTTCGCCTACTGGGTAGACGACGAAGGCCCCGGCGAACCCGAACCGCTCACCCCGAAAGAAAGAGTTGACGCGGCTATACTGCTTGTCCCTGAAACAATAGCGTCAATAACGGTTGTTGGTGGCGCTGGTGCGGAAAACTCCGTGAAAGCGTCCGCGATCAAGGCTTATCTAGACGGATTAGAGGGCATGAGCGAACTTGAAGTGTTCATTTTTGTTAACGCCAATGTTGTCGGCGGCGTATGGCGCGTGGACGCCCGGATCTATAATAGCTCTGTAATAGTAGCCCAATCAGATGAAAAAAATGTTACAGTCACAGAGTTTGTCGCCCCCGACGGCCCCATCGTCCCCCCCGACCCAAGCGGAGACACCTTGGTCGCCAAAGACATAACCAAAAGCACCAACACATCCCTGAACGCGGTGGTCTTTAACCTGACAAAGGAAGAACTGGACGGCGATTTTGCATCATGGAAAGTCGACAGCGGAAAATGGGCGGCTGCCGCATCGTTTGACATGGAAAAATTCCTTAAAAAGGGCGGAGCGCTGAGCATATCCGACGCCACGCCTGATAAAGGAAAAATCGCCGAAGGCTCTAATGAAGTCGCCTTCACGGCGGTTGAAAAACGCGGCAAAGCCCCCAAAGCCAAACCGTTTTACACCACTTCCGGAACATGGACGCCTTACATCAACGTAAAGGCGGGCAGCGAAGAGGCTCTGACAGGCAAGCTTGACATCGCTCCGATGCCTGTCGGCGACAAGACAAAGGCGAAGGAAGTGAAAGCTGAGAGCTGGATATCCTTAGCCGACGCTCAAACCGCACAGCTCCAGCCTGCGTTTGATTCCACCGCAAACAAAGCGACGAAAATCACAGTTTACATCAAACAGCCCGCAGGCTTGATCGACGGCAAATACGTGCCTGCGTCGGCCATAGGCAAAATCACCGTCGCGTCCGACGCGAAGCCCATTGCCCTGAAGCCCAACTATAAAAAAGAAGAGCTGAAGGTTAAAGAAGGCGACGCGGTCACAGTAAATGGTAGTCCTCTGCCCGTATTAACCAAAGGCATTGTTGACCTCAAGGAAGTTCTGACGAGTAGCGAAGTCGCCGTTTCCGCTCAAAGGCCCGCGACCGGCGCGAAACCCAGAACAGCCATGGCGACGGTTACTCTGGCCCCGCGCGCGGATCTGCCGGCAGGGTCTTTCAACTCAGACGGCAAAGGCAAGTTCACTGCGCTCGGCGACTATGAATTCAGAGCCAGTGACACCGCTAAATGGGGCAAGGTCCCGAAGACTACAGGTGATTATCAAGTCCGGATCAAGAACACCGCAAAATTTGTCAAACCCAACACCTATTCGGACTCAGCTGCCAGCGCGACAGGCACAGCGAAGATAGTTGATGGTGAAACAGACGCTGTCAAGTTCGTCCTTACCATCACATCGGCCGGCGGCGGCCCAGTCGACACAAGAACAGACCTGTCCGGCAACGTAACGATCACCGGCACAGTTGATTTTGACGGAGTACTGAAACCTCAGGTTGGCAAAGAGCTGACAGCTAAGGTTATAGACTACGTAGTAGCAGACGTGACCTACGAGTGGCGCGTAACTACTTCTGTTGACGGCAACAGCGACTTTGAGGTAATACCAGGCGAGACTGGCCACAAATACACCCCGGTTCCCGCTGACGTGGGCAAGCGCATCAGCGTACTGGTTACCGCTGACGCCACCAACGAGAGCTACAAAGGTAGCGGATCGGCACTGACCAACCTAGTAGCTGCGGCTGACGAAGACCCCGAAGAGTGCTCGGTAGCCGGTTGCGAAAATGAAGTCTGCGAACACGGTGAAAAATGCGAAGAACACTGTGGCGATTGCGACGAAATCGACCCCGGCACCGACCCGAGTGACAACGCGGACGCCAAAACCATCACAGTCAAAGACGTAGCCGCAGACATTAATGGCACAAACGTTACCGTCACACTCCCGGCCGAAACAATCCTCTCTGAATTGGAAGTCGCTGACTTCGATGTAGAAACCGAGGACGCAGGAGCTACGTCAGTGGTGGTCAAGGTGAACGACGGCGAGTGGACAGTGACGATCACCGCCGAGGACGGGGAAACCGAGAAAGTCTACACCATCACGATTACGGTAGCGAAGGCAACTGTAAACAAAGCCGCTCTTGAAACCGCGATTGAGGAGGCAGAGACCAACCTTGCAAGCGTTGAAGTCGGTGACGACGCAAGCGAAGTAGACGAGGGTACAGACATGGTGTCGCAAACTGACTACGAGACTTATGAAGCCGCAATCGCAGATGCGAAGGCTGTCCTTGATGACGGCGAGGCCGAACAAGAAGATGTTGATAAAGCAGTTAACGATTTAGCTGACGCGACAACTACATTTAACAACGCGAAAGTCCCGGGTACAAAAGACGAATCCTAACAACACCAAAACTCCCTCGCCCGAAAAGGGCGGGGGAGTATCCCCTTTTTAGAAAGACAAATGAGAGAGGGTTATGTAAGTATGAAACGCCGTTATTTATATTCCCCATATCATCAACAAGAAACGGTAGCATTACTTAAAAATATAGGTCCTTATAACGGAATTGCGCTAGAAAACACAAAACTTATTGATGATGAAGATGCAAGAGGACAAAGAGAGATTACTGCTGACAGCATTCATAAACGGGTTAAGGACGGAATACATTTCAAGCCCAAAGGAGGCTTTATAGACGGACATCCCTATAGCATTGAGTACACTCATTCAACAACAAAAGATCCCTTATATGTCCCCTTCACTGTCACATACAGTAAATGGAAGTCATACACATATAGAAATAGTATCAAAAAGGCTAAGAACGAAGGTTTGACTCCAGACCGAGTACCACCATCAGGCCCAACCCTGCCAAAAAAACAGGAGACTCCTGATCCTGTAATTAAAAAAAGGAATATATTTGCGTTTCTTGCCGCACGGTTGTGCAGGTCATATAACTATTTGCAGATCAATCATAAATATACTTGGAAAATCGTTATGCGGTGGGAATCTCGTTGCAATATTGATCTTGATTTACATGCTGTGTTAGATAACGGCCAGAGAATATACTATGCAAATAAGGGCAACAGTAATATATGGTTAAACTATGATTTTCGAACACATTCTGAACGCAATGATAGATTGAAAAAGCCGGAAATTATAACAATATTAGGTATCCCTGCATCGACCGCGACGATTGAAGTACGGAATTACAGCGGAGGACATTTGAAGAGGCCGGTAACTATTGAGGTTTTCAGAAAAAATAGGAAGAAAGATAAACTTGCTTCCCGTTATACATATCAACCCATTGAATTGAGCGGTCCCCCTGATACGAGAGTACAAGTTTGCACAATTGATTTAATAAACAAAAAACTGCTTTGATCCCACTGAATAAAGGGGTAATTCACTACCACCCCAACCAAACCCCGTCGGCGGCGGGGTTTGGTTTTTTGCGCGCCCCCACGTTTCTTAGTTGTAGGGGCGATTTCCAATCGCCCGCGCAAAACACCCGGCCCTGCGGGGCCCACGGTGCGGGATGGAACCCGCACCCTACACACGCACCCTGTAGGGGCGACCGGTGACGGGCGACCGGTGACGGGCGACCGGAGTTCGCCCCTACAGCGTGGTGTGATATATGAAATCATGGCGTTATGTCAACCAAACGTTATGTGTGTAGGGGCGGCCATTGGTCGTCCGCAAATCCCCCGCCGCCTACGGGCGGCCACGGGACGCCGCGCCCTACGGGGTGTGTTGTAGGGCGCGATGTCCTCATCGCGCCGGACACAAAAAAATGTATATTATGCGTTGTAGGGGCGATTTCCAATCGCCCGCGCAAAACACCCTGCCCTGCGGGGCCCACGGTGCGGGATGGAACCCGCACCCTACACACCGCACCCTGTAGGGGCGACCGGCAACGGGCGAACGGAGTTCGCCCCTACAGCGTGTTGTGATATATAGAATCATGGCGTTATGTCAACCATACGTTATGTGTGCAGGGCGACCGCCCCCGGTCGCCCGCCGCAACCCCATCGCCAACGGCGCGTCAGGGATGCCGCGCCCTACGGGGTGTGTTGTAGGGCGCGATGTCTTCATCGCGCCGGACACAAAAAAATGTATATTATGCGTTGTTGTAGGGACGATTTCCAATCGCCCGCGCAAACACCCCGCCCTGCGGGGCCACGGTGCGGGACGGAACCCGCACCCTACACACGCACCCTGTAGGGGCAAACGGAGCGGGCGAACGGAGTTCGCCCCTACAGCGTGGTGTGATATATAGAATCTTAGCGTTATGTCAACCATACGTTATGTGTGTAGGGCGACCACGGGACGGTCGCAACCGGCGTCACCCCCATCACCGCCAACGGCGCGTCAGGGATGCCGTGCCCTACGGGGCGTGTTGTAGGGCGCGATGTCCTCATCGCGCCGGACACAAAAAATGTATATTATGCGTTGTTGTAGGGGCGATTTCCAATCGCCCGCGCAAAACACCCGGCCCTGCGGGGCCCACCCACGGTGCGGGATGGAACCCGCACCCTACACACCGCACCCTGTAGGGGCGACCGGAGCGGGCGAACGGAGTTCGCCCCTACAGCGTGTTGTGATATATAGAATCATGGCGTTATGTCAACCAAACGTTATGTGTGTAAGGGCGACCGGTGCCGGTCACAACCGGCGGGGGTTTTTCCATCTGCAGGGGGGTTGACAAACGCGAAACGGTCTGCTATACTGTAAATATAAATGGGAACTGTCGCTACTTGCAGGGCGGCTCAGTCCTAGATTAAGGAAATGAGACGCCGTAGCTTTTACGGCGTCTCAGGTTATTTCTTCCGCTTGTTTTTCAAGCAGATAGCAATAACAGCTATGATCAACAGGCCGAACTGAAACAGTTCCGCGTATGTAACCATTCGCATCACCCTCCTTTGCAGAAGAGTGACTAAGCCGCCAAGCGACAGTTCCGAAGAAATGTTACCATTTTTCGCGGGTTTTGTCAAGCCCCGACCGCACAAAAAAACACTCCGCCTGACGGGTTTTGTTCAGGTACAATAGATAAGAGAAAAGACAAGGCGCTCCGGGTTTGGTAAAAAGGAGAGTGAAGAAACAAACCATAACCGAACCGG